>ERZ772812.1137-NODE-1137-length-20256-cov-6.487996_pt1 | contig 20256 bp, 19 predicted proteins | sample MGYA00511343_ERZ772812 | MGnify/ENA primary metagenome ERZ772812 (study PRJEB29015, sample SAMEA2737706) | human gut metagenome | biome: human gut; feature: human-associated habitat; material: faeces | place: China | collected 2012 ...
CCATGTGTTCTGGAAAAAAGAAAGACGGCGGCTTTTATTAAACCGTCGTCTGGAAAGGCTTATGTGATTTTGACGCAAGAAAAGTGTACTGCCAAATAACGGTTTTTTTTATTTCCGTTTCGGCAGCATAGTTTTATCTTTGATACGCATAATAGGAACTGTACAACTATGTAATACGTTTTTCTATACCTGTCGCTATTACAACAGGAACAGTAAAATGTACAGAGGTGGTGTATTATGCGTAAAAAAGAAGATAAATATGATTTCAGGGCGTTTGGGCTTGCCATAAAAGAAGCCCGTAAAAAACAGGGTTTGACCCGTGAACAGGTGGGAGCAATGATTGAAATTGACCCACGCTATTTAACCAATATTGAGAATAAAGGGCAGCACCCAAGTTTACAGGTGCTGTACGACCTTGTATCTCTGCTGAATGTATCAGTGGATGAGTTCTTTTTATCCTCTGATAGTCTGGCAAAAAGCAGCAGACGAAGACAGCTTGAAAGCAAAATTGACAATTTTACAGACGCAGACCTTGTTATCATGGAAAGCGTTGCAGATGGTATTGTCAAATACAAGGAAATGGAAGATAAATAACTTCTATTGCCTGCAAGAATAAGATTGAAATTAAAATGAGCCGATAGTCTATAAGCTATATAGCTTATAAATTATCGGCTCTGCGTCTAGGCGTCTGGCTCTTTGATAATTTCTATTTTGAAGTTATTTACGCATATCAAACTTTCTTTTTTACATTTTGGACAATACAACGGAAAGTTTTTTAGCTGTGTATCTTTTCGTATTTTAATCCTTGTTTTATTGTTGCATATAGGACAAATAACCCACTCCATCATATTCATTCTGAACCTCTGCAAAAAATTTGTATTGCTTCATTAAAAAAAGCTGCAAGATTTCCACTACTAAATCTATTTATAAAAGTGGTAAATCTTTCATCTGTAATATAGAGAACTCCCAAATTAGATAAAATTTGTTTATTACATTCATAAAAGTGTTCAGAAATATATTGTTGCCATTCATGTACTATTGCTTGTACTTCTGAACTTTCCGCAGGACTATTTTCATACATAGCTAGTTTTTCAAAAATATTGCGAGCCATTGAATAAAAAGATTCTATTTCTTTCTCTTGTATTTGCTTTGAATGGGAAGAAAACATAGTCTTGTATTCTCTGAAACTTTCAGTATTTCCCCATTGTTCTAATACTTCTTCTTGAAATTGCGATTGTAACTCAAGTATTTTTGCATTTGAAAATGCAGAAAATTTAATTTCTTTATTTCCGTTGATTGTGTCTTTTACAAGTGAAATCAAAGCTTCTATTCGTTCTTTCTGAGCTTCCAAAATCAGTACATGACGCTCTAATGCTTCTGAACGAACATAATGAGGTGAATCCAGCAGTTCCTTAATTTCTTTTAGGGCGAATCCAACTTCTCTAAAAAACAAAATTTCCTGAAGCCTAGTTAAATCGTCGTCTGTATACTGACGGTATTTTGCTTCGGTTATAATAGATGGTTTTAATAAACCAATTTCATCATAATAATGTAGTGTTCGAGCAGTAATACCTGTTAATTTAGCAACTTCATGGACTGTTTTAGCTTTTTCATTCATTCCAAAAATCCTCCGTAGCATTTAAAATTTCTTTTGCAGGTAATAGAGTTGCTTCGACAATGTTTTTTCCAGTCTTTTGCAAGTAGTGTTTAATCAAGTGATAGCCACACGCATATCCGGAACAATAGGGTAATCCGACCTGAGGATAGTTTTGTAATGCTGCCATTTCATCACCATAAAGGTATGCATTCAGATTTTCTAATCCTTGAACATTTAAACCGTCCCGAATAATAGGCTTAATATATTCATTTAAGGTTTCTATATCAGTTTTTGTTACCCAAGGACCTGCTTTATCTTCACCATACAGAAATGTTGCAAAGTTTTCTGCCAATCCCTCATTGACTATCATTTCACCAAGAGTGATGTCATTCTTCCATTTAATAAATTGAAATCGTACGTTGTGATTAGTTTCATGTGCTAATGCTACATGAAGATGTGATAAAGTGTATTCATTAGGTAGTAACCAAGAAAAAATATATCCTGGAATACCACCATCACCACAGTAACCATCATTTAAAATAATGTAAGGATTTTTAGCATTTGCAAGTAAAATTGTAAACGCATATTCTTTAATGGGTAGATTAACACCGTGTTCAACAAAGCAATTCAACGACTGCTGAATGGATAACTCACATTTTTCCCAGAGTGTATTATCAGAAATTAGCTTAATATTATTTTGTTGCTTTTGGTCAACAGCGGTTGGGGCGATATGTCCAAGCATTTCGCTTGCCATAATTACATCATATCCATTAGGCGTTAGAGCTTTCATAGGAACACTATAACAAGCCCACTTTTTTTCAAAAGGCTTCATAAGTTCATATCTATAAATGTCATTTTTTTTGTCTAACGGTGCATTCATAATTTTTGAATAAACTTTGTCAGAACGGATAGCGGATATTTTCATAATTCTAGTTCCTCCTTTTGGTTTTATCATATACTATGACGTAACGTTAAAGTCAATAGGCAAATTAAAAATTATCACAGATGTATGGTAAATAATTAAATGTCTTAGTAGACAAAGGAAATAGAGGTTAAACAACATAAATTAACTTGATTGTCGAAGTAGAAATTGTTGTTTGAAATATTGATGGAAAAGTAAATAAAAATTGCAATAGGCAGATGGTATTGTCAAATCTAAGGAAGTGGGGGAAATGTAAATCCTCCACTTTTGTTTATAATTGCAGTGATATTAGAATTGATACTCTGCAATATTTTTGAAATCATTGTTCAACACATAATATACCTTATTTTTAGCAACGGAATATATAAAAGAAACTCTGGTTGCCCAAAGTCCTTCCTGACGTACTGACCTAAGTACATCAAAGGCGTTGGAAATAGAGAAGTTTTCTCCATATCCTTGCAGTAAATCCTTTGCCTTTTCATATCTGTTATCCCCAGATAAAACATATGGATTAGTCAATTCTGGTTTTAAAATGGAGTAATTTGTTATTAAGGAATATTTTTCTTTTTCCAAACGATACCCAATCCCCGGTTCAATAATGAGAACACGCCCAGTTCTATCCGAAAACATAGCCTGCATAGTAGTGTCAGGAGCATAAGTAATTTTCTTTTTTTTCACTATTTCCAATGAATCATCAAAAGAGAGGTTGCCTTTTATAAAATTTTCTGTCAAATCAGCTATTGTATAGCATGATTCATTACCGCAAAATTGTGCATTGTCATTTCCATGTACATACAACAATGTGCCAACATTCCCATTTCTATTGATTCCATGAAAAGAGTGGTACTTATTATCGGACATTTTTATCCCTATAAAAAAACGGTCCTTTTCGGCAATTACAGTATGTTCCCATTCAGAAAGGTCAATATCAAAATTGAACCCAACAATGGTTTCTTTCCCATTATACACAAATCTTGTACACATATTTGTATTTCCTTTCGCAAACTAATCTGAATAGCATAAAAACTAATTACATTAGTAATTTTAAATATTATAAGACTGTTTGTCAATACAAGAGTTCATTTTTTCTAACCAAATTATTGACTTCATTAATTTGATTACTTAAAATGAAGTAAATGATGTGTAGAAAGAGGAAAATGAATATGCGAGTTACAAAAGCCGAAGTTATAAAAACTGCTTCTGATATGGCTGATAGAAATGGACTTCATAATGTTTCTTTGAAAGCTATTGCTGAAAATTTAGGGATTCGTACCCCCTCCTTATATAATCATATAGGAAGTTTGGATGAACTTCTTAGGGAGATAGCACATAGTGGTATGCGTACTATGAATGAAAAAATGATTCGTGCAGCAATCGGTAAGACAGGGGATTCAGCGTTAAAATTAGTGGCAGTTGAATATCTTAATTATATGATTGAACATCCCGGTGTTTATGAAATAATTCAATGGGCTAGTTGGAATGGAACAGAGGAAACAGCAATCATTTTTAATGATTATCTATCTTTACTTAAAACACTTATTTGCTCATGTGGCTTTAATCCAGATAAGACCACTGAAATTTTGAGCATGGTAACAGGTATGCTTCATGGTTATACAACATTACAATTAAGATATGCCTTTTCAAATCCTGATAAAGTAAGAAAAGAATTATCCGAAGCAATTGACACACTACTATTGGGAGCTAATCAAAAATATAAAGACTAATGATAAATTTTAAAAAGAAATACTTTATAAGAGAAACGTGCAAATCTCAAATGAGAAATGCACGTTTTTCTATAACTATTTCACAATCTTCCAGTTTTCCCCGTTCTTTTCCAGCACAAGGTAAAACTGCGATACCTGTGTTGTCATGGTCTGGTTATCCAGATATTTTACTGCAAGGGAAGCTGTCACCTGATTTCCGTTTCGGTTGTAGACAGGATTTACCAGTTCCGAGAAGATATATTCTTTCCCCACAGGTTTCAGCACGCCCTCATTCACATAATAGGTCAGCTCCTTTGCGGTTGCCGTAGGGTACAGCTTGAAAAAGGTAGTGAGAAATTCGTTGATTTCCTCCGTGGTGATGGAATCCACCGTACCGTCACTTTGTACCGCTTTGGGAGTGTAACCGGATTTTACGGGAACACTGGTAATGGTTGGATTCTGGATAATCGTCAGGTTTCCAGAGCCGTCCACATAGACGGTCACCTGATAGGCGGAACGGACGGTTTTACTGGATTCTCCCTCTGTGATACGCTGTTCCACCGTATAGGTCACTTGATAATGCTGCTCCTTTTCTTCTGTGATTTCCCATATCTGAAAATCAGTCAGGGCAGACGATACGGGGATGTCCTTTCGGACAGTATCTACATTCAGGGCTTGCAGCTCTCCGGTGAGATACCCTTTTAAAGCGTTTGTCCGGTTGTCAATGGAAGCGGCGGACTGTTCCCATGAATAGTAGACTTCTGCGAAATTCTCCACAAAATTCTCTATCTTGTGAGTGTCGAGGATTTGTTCCTCAATCACTTTCGTTTCATGGACAGTGTGAATGTCTATCGCCGTGAAATTCTTATAGACGGCAAACAGGAAGCTCATTGCCAGCAGCACCCACAGGGCAATCACGGTTTTTTTGTGGGTATTGACTTTGTAAACTTTCAGTTTCTTTTCTTTCTGCTTTTTCTGGTTATCCTCTTTTCTAATCTGAATCATATCGGTTCATCCTTTCTTATTGTTTGATTCGTCCGGCTCCGGCAAGGTGCTGTTGCCAGTAGGAGCCTGTCAGGTCTGCGTAACCAATGGGATTTCCGGCATGGTACATCCGGTTATTTCCCACATACAGTCCCACATGGGTGATGTAGGTTCCGGCGTTGTAGGTGGAGTGGAAAAAGACCAAATCCCCTGCTTTTGCTTCGGACAGGGGGATGTGCTGCGTTACATTGTACTGTTCCTGTGCTGTCCGTGGCAGGGCGATTCCTGCCTTGCCATAGCACCACTGCACCAGTCCCGAACAGTCAAAGGAAGTGGAGGGAGAATCACCCCCGTACACATACGTCCATCCCTCATACTTTAAGGCTTCCTCCATGATAGCCTGCACCGTTTCATCATCAAACTGTGCCACGGTCAGGTATTGCGATACCAAGAGGACATAGAACATATTTCCATAGGAATACCGCCAGCCCCCGTTTTTCTCTACCGCAACAGGGTTGGTGTAGGTGACTTTCTTTCCGCCGGATTTGTCCCTTGCGAAGCTTTCTGCCAGTTCAAAGGTGTATTTTTTTCCGTGTCCTGCCACATAGTCTAGGAAACCGCCGCCGTAATTATAGGATTGAATCACGCTGTTTAAGTCACAGCCCTTTGTTTCTGCCGCTGCGAGCAGTTCCGAGAAATATTTGCAGCCCTGTTTGATGGATTCCTCTGTACTAAGGGAGTTCGGGGGAAGCCCCAGAGATTCCGAGGACTGCATAACGTCTTCCAGCGTGCCGCCGGATTCCACCTGAATGATGGCGAGCAGCACATTTAAGTATTCCTCTATGCCATATTCCCTTGCATACTTTTCCAGCATAGGTTTATGGGCGAGGACTTCCTGTGATACGCTCACGCCCCCATAGATAAGGTTTCCGCCGCTTCCGCCGTCTTCCTCATCCGAGAAGACAATCACCACCAAAAGGAGCAGGGAGAACATCATCACGAACACGCCGGAACAGGCAAAGAAAAGGTGTCTTAACTTCATGGTTTCTCCCCTTTCTTTTGTTTGGCAGCCGCTTTTACCGTTTTTGTCCACTCCTTTCTGGCGGTGGTACGCCGGATGGTAAAGTTCGATTCTTTTACCACAGGGGCAGCCCGTTTTCTTTCCGGTATCACAGGAGCCGTATCATTCTGGACAGGTCTTGCCGGACGGGGAGCAGCAGGTGTAGTAGTTGTCTTTTGTCTTTCCTCTGGTTTGTCTGGGGAAATCGGAGGGAGTATCTGGCGTTCTGTCCTTACAGGCGGTGTTTGTTCATGGTGGATGGAAGCTGCTTTTACCACCGGAACCGAAGCCCGTTCCGCCACAGTTCCCCCATAAGAAACCTGTCCCCGTTCCCTGATGGATGGGGAAGCTGGCTGCATGGCTGGTTTTCCTGCATGATGTCGGAAATCTTCTGGCTGCTTTGCAGTAACAGGGCGTTCATGGACAGGAGCTGCCCCTTTGGGTGCTTCGGAAGCTTTCTGTTGCGGCTGTTTTGCCTGTTCCAGTTCCGCCCTGCGTTCTGCAATGGTCTGTCTGCGGCTTTCTGCCTGTGCGTTTCGCTGTTCGGCTCTGGCAGTTCGGGTCTGGGTCACGCTGGAAGTAAAATCCCGTACTCCCTCTGATACCTGTGTTTTCCCGTGGTAAAGGGCGTACTTTGCATTGACAGGCAAATCCTTTGCCTGCTCCCGAAGCTGTCCGGCAGTATCGGCTATCTTATCTTTGGTATCTGCCGCCGCACCTACCGCAGAACCAGCCCGTTTCCATACGGATTCTTTTTCCGGTGCTGCCTGTCCGTCTGGTCTGCTGTGGTCTGCCTGTGTGCGTTTGGAAGAGCCGAAGTGGGAAGCATTTCTATGGTCTGAGCCAGCCTGTTTTCCTGCGTGGTATGCAGCCGTTCCAGCCCCAAGAGCCGCCACAGAACGTCCTAACTTATGCTGTAAACGGTGCATATGGGCGTGCATGAGCATACGGGGTCTTCGCATGATACGGCTCCCCATGCTTTGGGAATCCCCACTCTGTAAGGAGAACATCCCCATCAAATCCCCCAGCTTGAAATAAATTCCGGCAAAGGTCACTATCTGCAAGAACGCCGTCAGGAAGAACGGATATTCCCCAGACAGGTTGTAGAGCATGGTGGAAATACTGAACGCTACCGTGATAATCAGGGTGATTCCGGCTCTGGTAAGGATGGTGTTGAACAGTTTTGTAATGGCACGTTTTGACATCCCCTCAAAAGAGGGAACCATGCTAAGGAGGAAGCTCACAGGCAGGAACATGGCGTAGATGATAAAAAGCACCTGTGAGAAAATCATTATCCCCGTGAGCAGGAATACAAAAACGGAGATACCGATATTGAACATGAACAGGAAGAAGACGGTTCCCAAGCGGTTGATGGTCTTTGTGATGGTAAGGTTGGTATTTTCCCTGTCTTCGATTTCCTCCACCACGATTTCTTCCCTGTCCTGCCCGTTGTTTTCGTTTGGGCTGGTTGAGAGCAGGCGTTCCACACGGTCAGCCCCAATGCTTTCCACATCCGAGTTGCCGTATTGCAGCAGGAGCCACGGCTGCTTGACCTGAATGGAAAACAGGCTGTCCCGTATCAAATCCACGCTGTCTTTTCCTTGACTTTCCGAGTTCGGCAGCACAATCTTTGTACCAAGGGTCAGGCTGGCATTGCTGATGTCTGCGGAAAATTCATTGATTTTCCCGATATAATCAGGAGCATAGGCGATAAAGGCAGCGGACAGCACGAACACCACCACGAAATTGACAACGGCATGGATGGCTTTTGTGGTTTCCCGTTTGATAAGCCCTGTGTAGGCAACGTAAATCCCCACCACCAGAATGAGAATCAGCAGGAACCCGATATAAAATCCCTCCGAGGACAAGCCGCCTGTGGTAACGCCTGCAAGGGTCTGCATATTTTTCCCAATGGAATCCGCCGTAGAGGAAATGAAGTCCAGCGAGTAGGCTTCCTGAATCAGATACCCCGTGGCGTTGGAAAGGTACAGGCTGATTGTCCAGATAAAATTTGTGATGGCATACAGCCCGTACATCACCTGTTTTCCGATACCGTCCAGCCAGTTCCACGGGAGCCAGTCCCATCCGCTGTCCACATAAAAATCAAGCTGGTAGTTGTCCAGAGGATATTTGCTGTATTCGTTGGCAGCGTCCACCGTATCATCCACCAGTCCGGCAGCGTGGGCGGCTGTGCCGAAGACTGCAAGCAGCAGGAGGATGAGCAGGAGTGCCAGAAGCACCCTGCCAATCACTTTTCCTGCTATTTTCCAAGATAACCCCTTTTTGGCTGAATAGGGAACAGGGAGTTGCTGCCCGTTGGAAGTTCTATGTATCACCATCATTCCACCTCTTTTCTTACGGGCGGTCTGGTATCAAAGGCATGGAACAGGTCTTCAAAGATAGGATGGAACTGTATCACTCCCACACGCCCGTACAAATCACTGATAAGGCACTGTCCGTTTTCCAAGTCACGGAGCCGCTTCTGGTTGTTTTCATCTTCGGAATCCACCCCGAAAAAGGCGAGGGTCTTCTTGATTTCGTTGATGTCCGTGGAACGGAACGCAAACTTCAAGCCCAGATTGTTTTTCAGCTTTTCATCCAGCAAATCGTCCGTGTTCTGGGTGACAAAGTAAACGCCTGCGTTCATGGCACGTCCGGCACGAACCAGCTTCATGGAGAGTGTCTTGCCCTGTGCCACCTGTAAGAAGCTCCATGCTTCATCCAAATCCACAATCTTAAACACGCTGCGGTCGGTATGGATGAAGTCGAGGGCAAAGGTGCTGATTACAATGAGCATTGCCACGGAAAGCAGCTCCATTGTGGTGTATTCTTCAAACGAGGTTTCCTTATCCGGCAGCACCAAATCCGCCACCTGAATGATGTTGAGTTGCTTTTCAAGGCTGATGGACTGTGTGACATCCCCATCCGAAAAGAGCAGGTGTGCAAAGTCATAGTCCGTAAAGGATTCGATATGGTCGGCTATGCTGGTGCTGATGGTGGTTCCCTCCGCCCGAAGTTCCTCAATCACCTTGAAAAGCCCCCGTTCCTCACTGTTTGTCACCGCACGGATGGCTTTCCGAAGAACAGGGAACTTTTCCCCGTCACGGCTGGAAATGCCCGTTAAAAAGGTCAAGATGTCGATTGCCAGTGATTCAGAATCCTTTGGGTTTTCCATAATCACATACGGGTCGAGTAAGCCCCTGTTCTGTTCCTCCGAGGTCAGGTTTACGATATTGATTTCATGGGCGATTTCCGGCAGGGTTTCTTTCCAGCGTCCCCGTTCCGCTTTCGGGTCAACAATGAGTGCCTGTGCCCCAAATAATACGGAATAATAGACAATCATGTTGTTGCTGAATGATTTTCCACCGCCGAGGGAGCCGACAAAAGCGGCAGCAAGGGCGTTAGTGACGGAGCCTTTTACTCCTTGACTGGCAAGGGCAGGCTTTAAGTACACGTTTCTTCCCGTATCAAGGCTGTACCCGATATAAATGCCCTCCGGTTCCCCCAACATCTGGGTTGCCCCGAAGCCAAGACCAGCAAGGAAGTCACTGGTGACATACTGGATATAATCGTTCAGATACCGTTTGCTGGCAGGGAGAAATTCCCCATGCAGCCCCAGCATATCCCCAAAGGGGCGAACCAGCTTCACGTTCAAATCGTCATAAAAATCTTTCACCTCATTGCAGCGGCGTTTCAGTTCTTCCAAGTCGGGAGCCGTCACACGCACCACATAGGACAGCTTATACATAGATTCCTTGCTCTGGTCTAAGGTGGATTCCAGCTCATTTACGCTGTCTAAAGCGTCCACCACGTTTGTACTGGTTTCACTGTCATTCTGCCATGCGTGGTTGTCCAAATCTTTCAGCTCTTTTTTCTTGTTCCGCACCGTGGAGAGGGCTTTCCGGTTTGTCACAATCTCCACATTCATAGAGGTATCAATGGGAAAGGTGAATTGCTGCTGCTGATAGTAAAAGATTTCCGAGGATGGGAAGTCCAGTTCCCCCACAATGCTGTTGATGGTAAAGTAGGCGGCATAAACTGTCCCGTCTTCCTGTTCGATTTTCAGATACCGCTGGTTTTCCTCTATCAGACAACGGGTGGGTTTGATGAGGTCATAGTATTTCACCAGCGTTTCCTCCTGAAACCGTTTCTTCGGAAGATAATACTCATAATCTTCGTAGGCGGTTCCGGTCTGCCCGTATAAATGCTCAATCAGATAGCCAAAATCGTCCTTGTTAAGCCGCCGGACTTTGAAGCGGCGTGAGATTTTACTTTCCAGCAGCTTTTCCATCTTCTGAAACCGCCAGATTTCTTCATTGCTCATGGAAACAAAATCTCCCATGAGTTTGTGGTTGACTTCATGGAGAAAATCGGAAACGGCGGTCTTTGCTTCCCTGCGAAACTGCTTCATGGTGACTTCCTGCTCATTGACAAGCAGCTTGAAGCCGATAAAAAAGCGGTAGTCCACCTGATTTTCCCCTATCATGGAAATCAGGGCTTCGGTCTGTGCGTCAATCTTTGCACAGGCAATATCTTTTAACTTGCCTGTTACTTCCTGTTTGGAGCGTTCCTGTGCTGCCCGTATGCTGGATTCGGTGCTGATTTGCAGGGCGTGAATCTTCCCGTCCCTGTTCTGGGCGATAAGCTGCCGGAACGAATCGTGTACCTGATATTTCTGTTCAGGGCTTAAAAAGGAATAGTTGTAGGGAAGCAGCTCATAGTAAGCGAAGCACTCCCCGTCATGGTTGAACACAAGGTTATTTTCGATATACTTAATCGGATATGCCATAAATATCACTCCTTACTGCCGTGATGGGCTGTGCCGGATATTCCTTTTCCAGCTTCACGGGCTTTCCTGCATAGGTCAGTTTCGGGCGTACCAGATATGCCAGTACGGATTTCAGGAAGCCGTAAGGCTTCTTCCCGTCAAAGGTCTTCTGGCACATGAACCAAGTGAGGGCAAAGGGTATGCCGAAATATTTTAAAAATGCCCCGTCAATGAACGAAAGAGGAGGAAGGTTCCCCAAGAGTATCACTGCAAGTACCGATACCACGAACCACGCCATCTGTGTGAACGTGATGGGGAATGGCAGCTTAAAATCATTGATGGAATAGAGTACCTTTTCCACCGACCAGATACTGGTATAGCTTCGTATTTTCTTCATGTTGTCCGTCCTTTCTAAAAGATGGGGCAGCAAAAGCCGCCCCTGAAATAAAAAAGCCGCCTGTACTTTCAAAAAGAGATACAGACGGGTCTACCGTAAGATTTCATATACGCCGTGGTTCGTGACAACAAAGGTTCCCTCCAATTCCATGTCACGCCCATAGGCGGCATAGTCGATATAGTTTTGTAAGTGTGCCGGAAGTTCCCCGAGCTGTCCGGTTTCTTCCAGATAGTAGCGAGCCACATCCGCCATATCGTCACAGCCGGAATGGCAGATAATATCGTCTTCATGCTCACAGAGTTCTTCGATACTGCCAAAGTAGGATTGCAGCTCTGATAGTTCCTCCTGAATGTACTCCGGTAAGTCCTCCACCATTTCACACAGGCGGTTGACTTCCTCAATGGGGGTATATTCGTCAATCGCAAAGGGCAGCTCATAATCATGGATGGCGTATTCCTCATATTCATCATTCAAGCCGATACGTTCCGTGACTTCCTCAAAATCCACAGGCGGCGTGAACCATGCCCCTACCAGTTCGCCCTCATTGTATTTTCCTAAGTTGGCAATGTAAATCCGCATTTCTTCCAAGTTCCTCCACCTCCTTTTAGCGGTAATAAAAGATACCATTGTCCGTAAACAGGTAGTTTTCGCTGGTTTCCAGTTCCCGACCAATGGCAGCGTAGTCGATATGGTTCAACAGGTCTGGATGTACTTCTCCAAATAGCTGTACCTCCTGCACCAGATAACGGGCGAGGGATTCCCCGTCCTGCACCGGATAGCAGCGTATCTGGTCTTTGTGGTCGATAAATTCCGTAAAGCTGGAAAACCACCGCTTTTGTACCACATCCATTTCATAATAGAGGGGCGTTCCCTGCATTTCCTGTACCATCCGGCAAAGGGCGTTGATTTCCCAGAGCCTTGTGTTGCCCTCCAATGGAAACGGCAGCTCATAGTCTTCAATTTCGATTTCTTCCTCACTCTGAACCCCAAGACGTTCCCTGATTTCTTCAAAATCCACAGGGCAGGAAAACCATGCCCCAGGATATTCCTCAAAATCCTCATGGTAAAACCGTGTGGTGTTCAGGATGTAGATTCTCATTTCCTCAATCAGTATCACGTCCTTTCTTAGAAAAAAATGGCAACTAACTTTGTTTGTCAGTTGCCATTTTTCTAATAAAATATTCGCTTTAATTCTTCATCACTATTGATTTTTTTAATTACCCAAGGTTGTAAAAAATAATTGATTTGTGGGTCTAACATACTTACTAAATGAGTTTGTCCGGCAGGGGTTAATATTTGTAAATGTTGAAGTTCTATTACTAATCCATTGTTCATGGGTAATGGCAGGGTGTGAGTTGGTTCACGTAAAAACTCCCGAATGATTGTCACCTGTTCTGGTGTCATATTTTTCAAATATTTAATCTGAGCAGTTCCTAATCTCTTTGAAGCATACTTGTCATAAAAGAAATGAAAAATTTTAGATAGTAATAAAACTATTAGTAAGGCTGTGGAAATCACAAAAACAATGCCTATTGTAAAACCATATTTTTCTCGAAAATTTATAATATAAAACTTTTGGGCTAACTTTTGAGGCAATAATAATAATGTACCACTGGCAATAGATAAAGCTCCTAAAATGTTCGGTGGTAATTTCAAAAAATCAATAAAATCCTTCATACATTTCCTCCACTTTCAATTACTATATAAAGAAATTATACCACCATTCTTAGTTTATCTCAATTATCATACACTATCATATTACATCTTCTTTCTTTTGGGGAGTTACGCTCCCCAAGCCCCTAGTGGACTTCCGCCATGAAGCAATCAGAGCTTGCTCCATAACGGAAGTGTAAAATGGGTTTTTCTATGCACCGATAATCTTATTGAACAGTTCCAGTAAGATGTCCTTTACACCGTCCGCATTGAAGACCAGACCGACCGCTACAAGGGACACCACCAGAAAGCCGATAAGTTTGGAAAATTCCCTCTTAAATCCGAGGTACAGTCCAATCACCACGATTGCCAGCAGCACAAGGGACTGGGCGTTGGATAAAAACCAGTTGTAAAGATTCTGTCCGAAATTCATAAAAGCTCCTTTCTTTCCTGTAAGAGTTCTTAGGTTCCAAAATTGCCGCCGTTAAAGCACCACCTCCTTTGCAGCGGCGGCTTGCTGCTTCAGGATTTTTTCGTGCTTCTCCGTCAGCTTTGCATGGGTGATGATGTCATGGACAATCTGGGTGTGGTTCATCTTATCCAGACGGAGAGCCAGCTTTAATGTGGGTGCTACCTGATGGGAGAGCCAGTGCAGGGTGCGTTCAAAGGAATAGGGTTCCGGTTTGGTTGTCAGTTTCAGGCTTCCCCTGTGTTCCCCCATAAACCACGCCCATTCCTCACTGATACGCCAGTCAGAACGGGGCTTCGTATCGTCCCTGTCCACGAACCGGACATAGCGGTTGATGATTTGAAAGGCTGTCCGTTCTGGATTGTCATGTTCTAACAGGTCACGGATGGCGTAAAAGGCACGCTCATTTTTCAGCCGGATTTCAAAGCGGTTCTTTACCTCTGCGTCCGCAATGGGAATATCATGCTTTTTGTACTGCTCATAGTCCTTTTCGTAAATGCAGAAGTACACCTCACTTTGGAGGGAACCGATATACAGGGTGTTCCCCATACATTCTTTTTCCTCACGCCGTACCAGTTCGCCGCTGCGGTAGCTTTTGAAGCTGCGGAAGACCGAGATACATTCCTCATTCCGGCACTTCTCTGTCAGATGGGGAATGTTCAGGATTCCCGTTTTGTCATTGATGGCGAGGTCAAGCCGCTTCATCACGCCGTCCTCCATGAGAACATCCATGAAAAACTCATACCAGCTCCGTTCCTGTGCCAGCAGATAGCTTTCAAACTGGCGGCAGCCACGCCCTTTCAGTTCCAGCAGCACCCCTTTTTCCAGTTCCGGTGATACCAGAACGAAAATATCCCCCAGATAGTAATGCTCTGTGTAAGAGTAGAAACCGTAGTCTTCATGGATAAAGTAGGGGAGCTTTAGCCGCAGCACGTCTTCCACGATATGCTTCACATCCGTAGTGGGAAAGCGAATCCGCACATAGTCAAAGAGCATTTCAAGGGGAGCGTCTGGATTGAAGCGTTCCAGAGCTTCCGTGATGGCTTCCTGTAATGCTTCGGATGGGTGAGCCTTGCCCGTTTCAATATCGCTCAGGTACGGACGGGTGATTCCGGCAGCTAAGGCAAGTTTCTGTTGTGAGATACCGTAAACTTCCCGTTTCTCTTTGATGTCCCGTACCCATGTTTCTTCATTCAGTGAAAATCCCTCCTGTCTAAAAAAGCGTATGTCAACTTTCAGAGCCTTGTTGACACACGCCGGATATGGGAAAATCCCTTGTGTACCGTGGGATTCTGCCCTGTTGTTTGGTTGTTGCCTGTCGATTTGTACCCCTCTGTTAGATACGAGGGGTTCATGCTGGCGTGCCTTGCGGCACACCAGCCACAGCAGGTCAGTCCGTTTCTGCGGCTTTCGCTTCGCACGCCGCCTGCACTCCCTGCCTGCTGTCTGTCAGTTTTTTTATTTCTTTGAGGAAATCGTGTCCTTTTGGCACAAGGGGCGTGTAAAACTCCGAGATAACGCTGGTTCCCACATCCACATAGCCACGCCCTTTTATCTGCTTTAGGAAGAAATCCTTTGTGGTTTCCCCGAACATCATCCCATAGCCCATTTCCGACATCCGCCCCAGAGCCACACGGAAATTGAACTGGTCACGGATTCCGTCCCCCAGATACTTTGCGTCCGGACGCTGGCAGGCGAGAATCAGGAAGAAGCCAGCCTGCCGCCCAAGCATAACGATTTGTTTTAATTTGTTGAGGACAGCGGCATTTTCTTTTGTGCCGAGCATTTCCATAAATGCCACATATTCATCAAAGATAAGGAAATTTGCCGGAAGCCCCAAGTAAGCGTAGTTTTCCCCTGTCCGGTAATTCTCCATGAGCTTCATGTCTTCGCTGCGTTTCATCATTTCCTCATAGAAACGGTCAATGCAGGCGAGCATATCTTCCTTTTTGTAGTACACATCCGGCATAACCGCCTGTAAATCCGCAAGGTCGGCGTTCTTTGGGTCTAACACGAACAGGACGGCGTTGGTGCGGAGCAGGGCTTCAATGAGGGTCAGGATGAAGTAGGTCTTTCCGCCGCCGGTTCCTCCGGCAATGAGCATATGGGGGAGCTTATCATACTCCCACCAGACATTTTCCATAAGCCGAAGCCTGCCGTCCTTTGCCTGTACATCCTCAATGGAAATACGGTTGGCAATGGTATCATAAAGCAGGGTGTATTCCACATAGGAATCTTTTAATTCCTTATCCGTCAGCTCACAGTACAAGCCGCTTTCCAGCTTTTTCTCCAAGTTTAAAAGCTGCTCCTGATATTTCCCCAAGGTGATTTCCACACGGATATGGAGCAAGCCCTGTTTCATCCGGTAGTAGATTTTGGGAAAGTAAGTGATGGTTTCTTTGGAACGGCTGGAAGACAAGTCCTTGAAAAAAGCGTCTTCCTTTCTCTGTTCCGATTCATACCACTTGTTTTCCAACACCATCCTTGCCAGCTTTTGGCGGTGGATGAGCTGTTTTACTTCGTCCCTGCGGTATCGCCAGAACAGAAGAACTGCTGCAAGACACACCAGCCCTGCCACGCCCATACTGAATAACAGGTAAGGGATATTTACATCCTGTATTATCTGGGAAAGGGACACTTCCTGCCAGTTGGTTCCGGCAATCTGCCGGATATGAAACAGCAGGACAACCAGCAGGAAGACAGGGAACAGGGCGGCAAGGGCAGTATGGAACACAAGGTCTTTATCCGTGGGACGGATACGTTTTCCACGGGGGAAAAGCTGCTTCATGGGAATAATCCTCCTTTCGCGTTCTTCTTATGTTCCTGTTATTTTACAGGGGGAGCGTCTTTCTTCGGCGGCTGCGGATTCATGGCAGCCCCTTTTTTCAGGACAATATCCTCCGCCTTGATGTACCAGTCCACCTCTGCTCCCTGAAAGGTAGCCGTTGCCACGGTATCTGCCACAGGATTGATAAGTTCCACCTCTGCGTTGTAATCGAACTCCTTTAACGGCACGCTGGCAGGGATGGAAACCTGAATCATACGCCCCTGTCCTCTGGATTTTAAGTCATAGGTACGCTCCTTGATTTCTTCTGATACCGAGCCGTCTTCATTCTGGAGGTGAACCTCACGGCGGAGGGCAGAAAATTTCAATGCCCCGAATGTTGCTTCCTTGTCAATCACGATTCCGTTTGCTAATCTCATAGTCTGATGTCCTCCTTTTCCTTACGCTTTTACCATATCGTCAGCGTGCAAAATGTAGTTGGTAAAGCCCCTTGTGCCGATTTTATAGCCCTCTGCGGTGATACGGGGATTGACGAGCTTCACACGTTCCTCAAAGTCAAAATGTTTCTCTCCGGCTTCGGCAGGGAGGATAACCACAATATCATCCGCCCTCTGTACGTCTGAATAAAGGTTGAAGCTGCGAGAGAGTACCGCCATGCGTCCGTTGATTCTTCTCTGTTCTGTTTTGTCTTCTCCGGCAAACTCCAAGTTGCCGAATGTTTTTTCCATGTTGGGGATAACGAATTTTAATTCCATATAGATGTACCTGTCCTTTCTGAATGTTGCGTTTGATGGTTAGTTTTGGGTTCTGGTTTGAAAGTCGGAGGGGAACGCTCCGGCGGTGGTGATTTCTTCGTAGTATCACATCCTTTCTGGGGCTATTGAAGAAATTACAGGGTTGTGATATTATCTAGGTGTTAAAAATTAAATAGTCATGGTTAGGATTGTTAGCTTGTGTTTTCTCATGTAGCTCTGTCATGTACTCCCAACAACTTAAAAGTAGATTTCAGTGGAGATTTATAATATCAGGAGGTACGCTTATGACAATAATAACAACTGTAAAAAGCATTATGGTGGGCGACGGAATTTCTGGGAATTTTTGCTAAAATGTGCAGGGGCAATGGAAAAAATTACGGCTGGCATGACATGAAGAATCCGGGAGGGTCAAATCTCCAATTCCCATCGGGGCTGTTTTCAGCCCCATTTAATTTTGAAACAAAAAATAGACGCTCATTGTTGAACGTCTATTTTTGGATGATATTGAGGTTTGCTGGTCTATCTTATAAAATCTGAATGTACTTCGATTGCATTTTTATTGCATTTTTTATTTTTTTTCACATAGATTTTAGTGGTTGATAGTTCCTGAAAATGCCTTAAAATCAATGATTTTCACTTATATAGCATACTGTCTGTCTGGAGTTTGAGTAGACAAAAATGCTTAGTAAACCCAGCGTTTATGCGGGTTTGCAGCACTTTTAAAAGTCTTTTGATAACAAATTGATAACAGTTGCATGAGAGCCATTATTCTTGTAATCCAGTGGTTTTAGGGTTAGAGAATGATTGACAGGTGGTTGTGCAACTAATAAATCCATATTATTTAGAAAGCCCTTAGCTGTGGGTAAAACTCATAGCTAAGGGCTTTTTGTCGTTCTTATTCATCTTTTTTGAGCTTGTCCTGAAATGCCTCCACCAGCGTATCGCTTAACTCCTGTGAAGGGACTTTCGCCCAAAGCTGCGTGGTATCGTATTTCGGATAGTAGTAACGCCAGCGGTCATAATCCGCTGCACAACCAGCTTTCAGCCATATTCAACCATGCTGTGCGCTATTATGAGCTGCGTTCTAATCCGGCCGCAAAGGTGAGAAATATGGGCAGTGAGGAACACAGGGAAATGCTGTTCTGGACGAAAGAGGAGTACAAGAAGTTTTCCTTTGAGATGATGGACAAAGATGTGATTACCACGCCGAAAACAAAGAAAAGCAACCGCACTATCAAAATGCCGCATTTTCTCTGTGAGGAGATGCAGGAATATCTCGGTATGCTCTACGGCCTCAAAAAGAAAGACCGTATCTTTACAGTAACGAAAAGCTACCTTCATCACGAGATGGACAGAGGTGCGAAAGTCGCAGGCGTGAAGCGTATCCGTATTCACGATTTAAGGCCCAGTGCAATCTCATTACTGATTGAGATGGGATTTTCCGCTCTTGCGATTGCAGAAAGGGTAGGACATGAGAGTATTGATATTACTTATCGGTACGCACATTTATTCCCTACCAAGCAGACGGAAATGGCAAATAAACTGGATGTGGAAAGAATGGAAGGAGACGAAGCATGGACAAGAACTTAGATTGTAAGGGAAGATGGAGAAACAAGACCGTAGCATTTCGGGTATCCGAGGAAGAAGCAAAGCTCATTGATACGCAAGTAGCATTATCGGGATTAACCAAGCAGGACTATATCGTAAGACGGTTGCAATGCCGGGATGTGGTGGTGCAGGGCAATCCGAGAGTTTACAAGGCACTGCGCGACCAGCTTGCCGCCGTCACGACCCTGGGCGAGAAGCAGCTCGTCACCGCCGGGACCATGGCCGATACCGATGTCATCGGCTATTGTGATAACGGGACCCGCGCCTGCTTCGCCGTCCTCCATTTTGTCGGCGGCAATTTACTCGATAAGGATTATGAAATTTTAGACGCGGCGGATTCGGCGCCCGACGCCATTTCCAGCCTCGTCAAGCAATATTACCTCGCCCGCCGCGCCGCCCCGCGCCCGGGGCCGGAGCCGCCCCGCGGCAAAAGACAGCGGCGGCGTCCCGTGCTGCGCAGGGTGCTGCTGGGCGTGCTGTGCCTGTTTTTGGCCGCGTGCCTCAGCGTGGGGGGCTATCTGTATGCTTCTACACGCAACGACTTTTTGTGGCTGGATCTGGAGCAGCTGCCGCACCGGGAGGCGACCATCCTGTATGCGCAGGACAGGGAAACCGGTGAATGGGTGGAGTATGCCCGGCTGGAGGCCACGCAGCAGAAGATATGGGTGCCGCTCTCGGAGATTCCCGAGGACATGCAGCACGCATTTGTGGCCATTGAGGACAAGCATTTTTACGAGCATCACGGCGTTTCCCTCACGCGCACGGCGTACGCGGTGCTCAACGAGATGAAAAAGGCGCTCACCGGAACCTATTTCGGCAACGGCATCAAGCAGGGCGCCTCCACCATCGACCAGCAGCTCATCAAAAACCTGACGCGGGACGACGAGGCCGGCGGCCTGGAGGGCTATATGCGCAAGGTGCGGGAGATCTGGCGCGCTTATCGTCTGGACGCAAAGTACGACAAGGAGACCATCCTGGAGGCATACCTCAACGTCATAAGCTTTACCGACAACACGGCGGGCGTGGAGGCCGAAAGCATCAAGCTGTTCGGAAAATCCGCCAGGGACTTATCTCTGGCCCAGTGCGCCTCCATCGCCTCCATCACCAAAAACCCTTACCGGTACGACCCGCGCACCCATGAAGAAGAGCATTTGAGCCGCCGCAATTACATTCTGTACGAGATGTGGCAGCAGGGCTATATTACCGAGGAACAGTACAATGCCGCCTCGGCCGAGCCCATCGGCCTTTCGCCGGGCAATGTGCCGGTGGCGGAAACGCCTGTCACGACCTATTTCACCGACAAGGTGCTGACGGATGTGTCCGCCGCTCTTTCGGAGCAGTATGGCCTGGACAGCGCCGAGACGACCAATCTGCTGTACAACGGCGGCCTGCGTATTTACACCACGGTGGACCCGGACCTGCAGGCGGTGATGGAAAACGCGCTGGAGCGCGGATACAGCAGCTTTTTCCCCACCAGCGGGCTGGGTGTGGCAACGCAGGCCACGAAATACAATGAGGACGGCACCATCGCCCGGGATGAAAACGGCGATCCCAT
>ERZ772812.1148-NODE-1148-length-20188-cov-18.197040_pt1 | contig 20188 bp, 20 predicted proteins | sample MGYA00511343_ERZ772812 | MGnify/ENA primary metagenome ERZ772812 (study PRJEB29015, sample SAMEA2737706) | human gut metagenome | biome: human gut; feature: human-associated habitat; material: faeces | place: China | collected 2012 ...
GCTCCCTGGACAGCAGAATTTTCAGGTTCTTGACCTCGTTTTCTTTTTCAGCCAGCTGTTTCATCAGCGGCTCATATTCCTGCAGTGCGCGGAAATATTTTCCGGATTCGAGGAAATAATCCCCCCGTGCCTTCGCCCGGTCGGTTTCGTTGTTTCCCGCATTCGTCTGCAGGATTTTCTGCACCTGCAGCGCCTGCTCCTGCGGACAGTATCCGGTATACGAAAACAAACATGCCGCAAACGCCGTCACACAGTCCTCTTCTTTCAGGCTGTCATTTAACAGCACCGCAAGCTTTGGCAAACCGCACTGCTGCGCAACCCAGTCGATCAGCTCTTTTGTCAGCAGCTCCGACTCCATTATCCATGCGTTTTCCCGAATAAAATAGCACAGTTCTTCGATATTCCAGATATGTACTTTTGCTTTTTCAAAATAGTAGGGCAATTCTGCGTTCTGCCCCAGACACAGATATACACGTCCCATGATTTTCCTCTGAATTTTCGTCAATTATTCTGACACAGAAGACTGCATAGCTGCGGATGCAGTGGTGCTCGTCGTCGGAGCCGTCTCCTTTTCCTTCTCCCCGATCGAAATCGTCTTCTCCCAGAACTGGTGCGTCGCCGGGAAGAACTCTCCGAAGCCGAAATCTTCCATGTTCAGGCGCAGCGTCGTCAGATCCGTCATGTCGATCTGCAGATGGATGCGCTCAATGCACGTCTGGCTGACAAGCAGCTGCGCTGCGAGCTGACGCCGGAGGCCAAGCAGTTCATCATCGACGCAGCCTATGACCCGCAGTACGGCGCGCGTCCGCTCCGCCGCTATTTGCAGCACACGGTCGAGACGCTCATCGCGCAGCGCATCCTGCGCGGCGACGTCAAGCCGAACGCCACGCTCCGCGTCGACGTCAAGGACGGCGAGCTGGTCGTGGAGGCATAAAAAATCATCCCGATCGAAGGGGAAACGCCCCTCCGACCGGGATTTTTTACTTATCTTAAAATCCTGATAAACTCATTTTTGTTTATTCTGCGAGGTCTGCCTCATCCATAACCTGACAACCGATTGGCGGCTCCCAATCTGCCGGGAAAATCTCGGAAAACTCCGGCACGCGGCTCTCCACGCTGCCATCCACATCCGAGATATATGCGCTTAGACCGTCGGCGACCCAAGTGTGCCGATAAATGATCTGTTTTCTGGCCGCAAGGATCACGGGCTTCAGCGCTTCATCGGCCGAGTCAAGATTCAAATACGCGTAATACTGAACATCTTCCTCGGAGTGAATGTATTTCTCCGCCGCCTCGCGCTGCTCAAGCTCCATTTGGGCGATCGATTCCTGCACCTCCGGGTCCATCTCTTCGCCGGGATCGATCGGAACGGATTCCAGAGAATCGGACGAGGCACGCTCCACGCTGTTCTTCGCAGCTGCCGTGAGCAAAAGCGCCGAGCAGATCAGAGCCGTGACCAAAATCAGCACGGCATGACGTTTGATTTTTTCGATCATAGAAACCATAGAAACATGCGCTCCTTTGCAATGAGTTTTTCTCCCTTTCGCGGCACACAGCCGGTTAGCGGGAGCGACCGGTTTACATCTTCGTAAGCAGCCAATATTTTTGTCACACTTCTATTTTTTATTATATCCGGCGCTCTTGATTCTGTCAAGCGACATTCTGTTAAATATGTGTTTTATTTTATAAAGATTCTGTTAAATTGATTCGTGTTTTTGTCCATGCAGGAAAACGGCGGCGGGGGTTTTGCAGCCCACGCCGCCTTGCTTTCTGATTTATGCTTCTCTACAGCTTCTTGCCGCAGTTGTGGCAGAAGACCCGTGAGCGCCGCAGCCGATTGATTCAGAGGTTCCCAAGGCTCGGCCGGTGTTCGTCGGCCGGTTTTTTCGTCATGATTTTACAACTTTTTGCCCGCTTTGCAATGCGCCGCGCCCATTTTGGTGCAGCATTTTTTGCCGCCGCTCCGCTTTCTGTTCAGCTTGCACGGATTTTCCGTCCAGTTCGTCCGAAAGCCTGTCATTATATATAGTTTTTAATCTAATCTTTACAACTTTGAAACAGGTTACCTCTTGTTTTTTTCGCGGCGATACGATAGAATAGACGCAGATATGACAGAATTCGACCGTGCAGGAATTTCCAAGGAAATTCCGTGTGACAATGTGAATACTATCTCAGAGGTGAGCCCCGATGGACGAACAAACGCAGCAAATTCTTGAGCTGTTCGCACAGCCGACGTTCTGGGTCAAGGACGGCCTGGTCGAATGGCGCAATTCCGCCGCCAGAGCCTTGATCGGCGCGCACGCAGAGCTTGCTACCTTATTTGAGAATGACGACCGGCTGTTCTCCCGCTGGGATCAGACCGGTTTGTTGCAGGTTGGCCTGCTGCTCGACGGCGCGGTCTATGACGCCTCCGTGCGCAGGATCGGCGGCGGAATGCTGTTCGTTGCCTCGCCGTCCGGCCACGGCGGACTGCTTCCGCTGGGCGTGATCGTCAATGCGTCGACAAGTCTCCGCCGCCCGCTGCAAACGATGATGCAGGCGGCCGGGATCCTCTTTGAGCAGCTCGACGGGAAGCAGCCGGAGACGGCCGAGGCCGCCGCCGCGCTCAATCGCTCGATATATCGCTTCGTGCGCATCTGCGGGCAGCTCTCCGACGGCGGCTCGCTGCTCCTGCATCGCCGCCGCGCGCAAAAGCGCCCAGCCGATCTTTCGCGGTTTTTGGAGCAGCTTGTCGGCGAGGTGCGGCCGCTCGTGCAGGGCGCGGGGATCACGCTGGACTATCTTCCGGCGGGTGTGCCGCTGCGCGGGGATCTCGATCTCGCGCTTCTCGAGCGCGCGCTGTACAACCTGCTGTCCAACGCGATCGCCTATACCGACCCCGGCGGGCGCATCACGCTTGAGGCCCAGCGGCAGGGCCGCACGGCCGTTCTGACCATGACGGACAGCGGCAGCGGCATCCCGCCCGAGGTCATGGCCTCGCTCTTTGTCCGCTCGGAGCAGTCTGTCCCCTCCGACCCGCGCGGCGGGCTGGGTCTCGGTCTTCCCATGGTGCGCGAGATCGTCCGGCTGCACGGCGGTGAGCTGACCGTCGGGACCGCTCCGGGCGGAAGCGGCGCGCGCGTCACCTTTACGCTCTCGCTGGAAAGCGGTCCGCTCGAGCTGCGCAGCCGCGCCGTCTCCTATGATTACTGCGGCAAGCTGCACCACGGGCTGGTCGAGCTCTCCGACGTGCTGGCCGACCGCGTGTACGACCCGACAGAGGTCGAATGATTTTCGGTATAAATGCGTCCCTCGCCCCGTATATATGTCTTGGAGGGGATGCATATGCCGACGGAGAACGCGCCGCAGGAGCTGCGCTTGGAAAACCGGGAAAAGCTGACGGTCAGCGGCGTTTCCGAGGTCGAAAGCTTTGATGAGAACGTCGTGGCGCTGGCTACGAGCCATGGACTTCTGGTCGTGCGCGGCGAGGAGCTGCATTTGCAGTCGCTCTCCATTGACGGCGGCTGCGTGACCATTCACGGGCAGATCGCGGGACTGAACTATGAGGAGCTGCGCAAGAGCGGCGGCTTCCTGCGCCGTCTGCTGGGCTGATGGAGCTGCCGCTGACTCTGCAGGCCGCGCAGTTTTTCGCCGCCGCGCTGCTCGGGCTGCTGTTCGGACTGCTGTATGACTTTCTGCGCGGCCTGCGTCGCACGCTGCCGCGCCTGACGCATCTGCTCGACGCGCTCTATGCGCTGTGTCTGATCCTCGCCAATTTTCTCTATCTGCTCTACGTAGGCGGGGGCGAATTCCGCATTTTCATGTTCTGCGGCGAGTTGACCGGCGCGTGCATCTACTTTGCGGCGTTGCAATGCGCGTTTACGAAGCTTTTCATCGGATTCTGGCGCATCGTGACCTTTCCGCTGCGCGCAATCTGCCGTTTTTTGAAAAAAACCTTTGTAAAATTTTGTTTTTTTGCAAAAAAGCTCTTTTCAAGCCGAAAAAAATCATGTATAATATGTAACGATATGGATCAACAAAGGGAGGAACCGGCTCATGCGTCTGCTCAGGACGTCCGTCGTCACAAAGCTCATCATCGTCGCCGTGATCGTCTATGCGGCCGTCACCGTCGTCAGCCTCCAGCCGAAAATCGAGGCGCTGGTGCAGGAGCGCAATGAGCTTGCCGCTCAGGCCGACGCCGCCGTCGGCGCAAACGACGCTCTGCGGCAGGACATTGACGCGCTCGGGTCGGACGAGTCCGTCCGGCAGATCGCGCGCGAACGTCTGCATCTGGTCGAGGACGGCGAGCTGATCTACGTCGACAGCACCAAATAATCGAAGGAGTTTTCGCCTGCATGGAGCTTACGGTCGGAGCAATACTGGAAGGAAAAGTAAAATCGATCACCAACTTCGGCGCTTTCATCTATCTGCCGGAGGGTCGCACCGGGCTGGTGCACATTTCCGAGGTCTCGTCCTCATTCGTCAACGACATTCACGAGCATCTCAAAGAGGGGCAGACCGTCAAGGTCAAGGTGCTCAGCATCGACCCGAACGGCAAGATCAGCCTCTCGATCAAGCGCGCCGCTGCGCCCCCGCCGCGCACGCAGACGCCCCGCGCCGAATCGGCGCGCCGCAGTGAGCCGCCGCGTCCGCGCGAGCCGCTGACCTTCGAGGAAAAGCTCAAGCAGTTTATGTCAGATTCCGACAGCCGCATCGCGGGCTGCCGTCAGTATGAGCATAAGACAAAATCCCGAAGAAGATAACACCAAAGCCTTACATTTTCAGGGGGCATCCGGTTTTCCGGATGCCCTTCTGCTCTTTAGGAGGAATTTTTCATGAAGCATGTTCTGATCACCGGCGGCAGCCGGGGCATCGGCGCGGCTGCCGTGCGCGCCTTTTCCGCGACCGGCGCAGCCGTCAGCTTTTTCTATTTGCAGCACGAGGAGTCCGCGCGGCAGATTGCCGCCGAGACCGGCGCGACGGCCGTGCGGTGCGACGTAGCCGACGGCGAGGCCGTCATGCGCGCCGTCGCCGCCCTGCCCCCGGTGGACGTTCTGGTCAACAACGCCGGGATTGCCCATTACGGCCTGATCTCGCAGATCAGCGAAGCGGACTTTCAGCGGCTCTTCGCCGTGAACGTCGGGGGAGTCTATCACTGCGTGAACGCCGTGCTGCCCGCCATGCTGCATGAGCAGGCCGGTTGCATCATCAACGTCTCGTCCATGTGGGGGCAGGTCGGCGCGTCCTGCGAGGCGGCCTATTCGGCCACAAAGGGCGCGGTCATTGCCCTGACGCGCGCGCTGGCGCAGGAGCTTGGGCCGAGCGGCATCCGCGTCAACTGCGTCTGCCCCGGCGTCATCCTGACGGACATGACCCGCGTCGTCGGCGACGAAACACTCCGCGAGCTGGCCGGGCAGACGCCCCTCGGCCGCAACGGCACACCGCAGGACGTGGCGAACGCCATGCTCTATCTGGCGCAGGCCGACTTCGTCACGGGGCAGCTTCTGCCAGTCAACGGCGGCTTTGTGCTCTGAAGTCGCCGGCCGCACAAGATGTTGATGCAGCACAAAAAAGCCGTCGCTTTTCCGCCGTTTTTCGGCAGGGCGCGACGCTTGCCGCCGCTCTGCGCGCGTGGTATAATAAAAGCTACGGAATCTACGAATTAAGAGACAGAGGAGATACATGCCATGCAGGGCGTTGCGTTAACAAGTGAAGAGGTGCGAAAGCTGCTTTCCTGCGGCTGTCCGGACGCCGCCGTGCTCTATCTTTACCGCAAGGCGGAGCTTCCGCTGGAGACGGCGCTCGACAGTCTGCATTTTTCCGTTCCGCAGATGGTCACGGCGACCGACTGTCTGCGTCAGCTCGGTCTTTGGGAGAGCGGCAGGCAGCCCGCGCTCCAGCCGGAGCGCCCGTCCTACACCGAGCAGGACGTGCAGCGCGCCATGAAGGAGCCGCACGGCGATTTTCAGAAGCTCGTCGGCGAAGCGCAGCGCCGCCTCGGCCGCACACTTTCGACCGAGGAGCTGAAAACGCTGCTGTCCTTCACGGATTATCTGCGTCTGCCGGTCGAGGTCGTCGGTCTGCTGCTCTCCTACTGCATGGAGCGGGCGCGGCGGCGCGGCGTGCGCACGCCGTCGATGCGCGCCATCGAGAAGGAGGCCTATCGCTGGGCCGACGAGCACATCGACAATCTGGAGACCGCCTGCTACTATGTGCAGCAGCAGCTTCAGGTGCATACGCGCGTGCAGCAGCTGCGGCTGCTGCTTCAGATCGACCAGCGCCGCCTGACGGCCTCGGAGGAGCAGTATCTGGCCGCGTGGATCGGAATGGGCTTCGGAAACGAGGCCATCCAGCTTGCCTATGAGCGCACCTGCCTGAGCACGGGCGGGCTGAAATGGGCTTACATGAACGCCATTCTGAAATCGTGGCACGAGCAGGGGCTGCACACGCCGCAGGAGATCGCCGCCGGGGATTCCGCGCCGAATCAGGCGATTCCGAAGCGCCGCCGCGAGCCGCAGCAGATGTTCCAGCATCATAACGACGAGATCTCTCCCCTGGAGCGCGAGGCGATCGCCCGCGCGCTGGCGGAGGGAAAGGAGGAATGACCCATGGCCTACAGCGCACAGGTGCTGCGCCGGGCGCGCGCCCGGCTGGAGCAGGCCAAGCTCGAGCGCGAACGGGAGAACGAGGCGCACCGCGCCGCCGCCTATGAGCGCTATCCCCGTCTGCGCGAGATCGACCGGGAGCTGCAGCAGAGCATGGCCGAGCTGGCCATCGCTTTTCTGAAAAAGGACAGTGAGGAGACACTCGGTGCCATCCGCACGCGCAACCAAACGCTTCAGGCCGAGCGCAATTGGATTCTGGAGGCCGGGGAGTTTGAGGACGGCTATCTCGACGACACGCCGGTCTGCACGAGGTGCGGCGGGACGGGCTATGACGGCTCGCAGATGTGCTCCTGCCTGCGGGAGCTTTGCCGTCAGGAGCAGAAAAAGGAGCTGACGAGCCTGCTCGGCAGCGGCCGTGAGAGCTTTGACACCTTCCGGCTGGATGTTTACAGCGACGCCTATGACCCCAAGCTGGGCACGTCGCCGCGCGAGCTGATGCGCTCGAATCTGAACATCTGCAAAAAATATGCCGCAGGCTTCTCTGCTGCCAGCGGCAGCCTGCTCTTCTCCGGCGCGACCGGGCTGGGCAAGACCTTCCTCTCGGCCTGCATCGCGCGTCAGATTGCCGACCGCGGCTTCAGCGTGATGTACGAGACGGCCATCCGCCTGTTCGGCGACTTTGAGACTGAAAAATTCGGCGCGCAAGGCGGCGACGGCAGCCTGACGCGCAAGTATTTCGACTGCGACCTGCTCATCATCGACGATCTCGGCACGGAGATGACCACACAGTTCACGGTCTCGGCGCTCTACAGCGTGCTCAACACGCGCATGATGGAGGGGAAGCCGATCCTGATCTCGACCAATCTTCTCCCCGAGGCGCTGGAGACGCGCTATTCGCCCCAGATTGCCTCGCGCATCGTCGGGACGTTCCGGCTCATCAAGTTTGCCGGCGACGATCTGCGGCGCAAGGGGCTTTAAGGATCCCCTGAAGCAATCGGCTGCGGCGCTCAGCGCGTCTTTTGCCCCAACTGATCGGCTTGAAACAAGCTCCCTCGCTGACCGCTCTTGCAATTGAATCAGAAGTTCCTTGACTTATGCGAAAAGAGGTCGATTTTTATGTTGGATTATAAGATCATGCATGGCAGCGTGCTGGACGGCTCCGGCGACGCTGCCTTTGCAGCAGATATCGGTATTCAGGACGGACGCATCGCGGCCGTCGGCGCGCTGGGCGGCGTCCCGGCCGCAAACACGCTCGACGCGCGCGGCATGACCGTCACGCCGGGCTTTCTGGACATTCACCGCCACGCCGATCTCGCCGCCTTCCGCCCCGGCTTCGGGGAGCTGGAGCTGCGGCAGGGGCTGACGACCATCGTCAACGGCAACTGCGGACTGTCCGCCGCGCCCTTCGGCGCGGAGCACCGCGACGAGATCCTGACCTATCTCGCGCCGATCCTGGGCAGGGCGCAGGCCGGACTTCCGACCGCGCGCATGGCCGATTATCTGCGCGCGCTGGAGCGCGAGCGTCTTCCCGTGAACGTCGGGATGCTGGTCGGCGGCGGCGTGGTACGCGCGGACGTCTCGGGCTACCGCGCCGACCCACTCGACGGCGCCCGGCTTCGCCGCATCCATCAGGGTCTGGAGCAGGCGCTGGCCGACGGCGCGTTCGGCGTCTCGCTCGGGCTGGGCTACGCGCCGGAGTGCTTCTATTCCACGGACGGGCTGATTGCCGCCCTCGCCCCGCTTGCGCACACGGACATTCCCGTCACCGTACACATGCGCGAGGAGGGCAGCGACGTGGACAAGGCCGTCGAGGAAATGCTGACCGTCGCGCGGGCGCTGCACTGCCCGCTGCACATCAGCCATCTCAAGGCCATGGGCAAGCGCAACTGGGGGCGCAAGATCCCGGCGATTCTGAACACGCTGCACCGCGCCTGCGAGGACGGCATGGACGTCCGCTGGGACGTCTACCCCTACACCGCAGGCTCGACCCAGCTGCTGCACATCATGCCGCCGAGCCTCCTGCGCGGCGGCACGAACGAGATCTGCCGCCGTCTGCGCGACCCGGCCGAACGCCGGGCGCTCAGGGAGCACCTGCGCACCGGGACGGATTTCGACAACATCTCCCTTCTCGTCGGGTGGGAAAACATCGTCATGTCCTCCCTGCGTCTGCCGGAAAACCGGCAATACGTCGGCAAGACCGTCGCCGAGGTCGCCGCGCTGCGCGGGCAGGAGCCGGAGGACTGCGTCTTCGACCTCCTTGCCGACGAGCGCTGCACGATCACGATGATCGATTTCATCGCCTCCGAGGAGGACATCGGCGCGATTCTGCGCTCCGACCGCGTGAACGTCATCTCCGACAGCACCTATCCCACCGAGGGCGTGCCGCATCCGCGGCTCTATGGCACGTTCGCCCGCATTCTGGAAAAATACGTCCGGCAGGACGGCGTGCTCACCCTGCCCGAGGCCGTGCACCGTATGACCGACGCGCCCGCGCAGTCGCTGCGGATCGCCGGAAAGGGACGCATCGCCGTCGGCTATGACGCCGACCTGCTCGTCTTTGATCCGGCCGCCGTGCACGAGGCCGGGACCTACGCCGATCCGGCACGGTTCGCGCAGGGAATGCGCGACGTCTTTGTCGGCGGACGCCCGGCAATTCTCGGCGGAACGCGCACGGACGCCGCGAGCGGCGTCGTTTTGCGCCGTTAAATTGAGTTAAGTCTTGCATTGTCCCCGAAAACATGATATAATCGGAAGGAAATCAAGAGGAAAACTCTGATTCAATCGCAAGAGTGGTCAGCGAGGGATTTTGTTCCAGATTGAGGTTTGGAAATCGCAGGAATACTTTGTGTATTTCAAGATTTTCAAACCGATAAGCTGGGGCGAAAGACCCGCTGAGCGCCGCTGCCGATTGATTCAGAGGTTCCCAAGAGCAAAGGAGCGATTACAATGCGAATCAAGCGATTTTTGAGCCTCGCACTCTGCGTTTGTCTGCTGCTGGGGCTGCTTCCGTCCGTCGGTCTGCACGCAAGCGCGGCCGAGGCGACGATCTGCATGAATTTCGTCACGGAAAACACCCGCTGGAGCTACGGCGGCGTGGATTTTGACTGCAACCGCGACAGCAGCCGCAACATTACAACCGCCGACAACGGCTGGGCGTGGTACGGCGCTGGCAATGAGGTCTATGCGGCCAAGACGCTGGTGCTTGAGCCGACCTTCCGTCTGGACACGACGAACAACGTCGGCATCCTGCTCCCGGCCGGGAGCAAGATCGTCTATCGCACGACGGAGGAAGCCGGCCCGTACATCCGCGCCTCGCGCAAGAATAACGACAGCAACGCCTACGGCGTCCACTGCAAGGGCGACCTGACCGTCTGCGGCAGCGACGAGCAGGCCGTGCCGACGGGTCTGACGATCCTCGCGGGCGACAGCAGCTCCGCCAAGGACAGCGCGTGCAGCATCGGTCTCTGGGTCGAGGGCACGCTCACGCTCGACGCCGCGAAGGTCAACGTGACCGGCGGCAGCATCGCAGGCAGGGACTCCTACGGCGTCTTTGCCGAGAAGGACGTCGTCGTAACCGACTCCGTGCTCACGGCGCACGCCGGCGCGGCCAGCGGACGCAGCTTCGGCGTCTTTGCCAAGGGCACGCTGCGCGCCGCCTCCGTCACGGACGGCAGCACGGTCAACGCCTACGGCTATGACTCCGACGCCATGCCCCGCGCCGAGGGCAAGAGCTACGGCATCTGGACGCTCAAGGGCGTCTCGGCCGAGGCCAAGGAGGGCGGCGTCACCGTCAACGGCTACGGCGCCTCCGTCGGCGGCGATGCCTATTCCTGCGGAATTCTGATCTCCGAGGGCGATCTGCGCGTCTCGGGCACGGAATCTGCGGCGCAGGTCAACGGCTATTACGGCTCGACCGAGACCGGCATGGCCTTCGGTCTGCGTGTTTACGGCGACCTCTCGCTCGACGGTCTGGCAAGCGTCAGCGGCGATTCCCACCACGACGCGCTCGTCCGCGCCGACTGCTACGGGCTTTATCTGACCGGCGCGATCAAGGTCACGAACCCCGACCCCTTCACCGCGCCGCGCCTCTCGGCAGCCGCCTCGAGCACGGGCAAGGGCAAGCCCGCCTACGGTCTTTATGCCACCGGGAAGCTCGAGCTTCCTGCTGCGCTCTCCGGCCATTTCAGCGGCACGAGCTCTGCACTGCATTCGGCCAAGAGCGTCTCCTATGACGCACTTGCCAGCGGCACGACCACGGCCGATCTGAGTGAGCCGATCTCCCTCTATGACTGGAAGGCCTCGGGCAAGGATTTCGTGAAGGATTCCAAGCCCGCACGCGTTCTGACGCTGCATCCGGGCTATGACGTCTGGATCGGCAGCCACCGCATCTCCCCCAAGGACAAGCTCAGCGACGTGCTCGGCGACGGCACGGTCGCCTACACGCCCGCCAAGACCGAGTCCGACGCGGAGCGGCTCACGATCCGTGATCTGAGCCTCCACGCAGACGGTTGCAGCGGCATCCGCTCGTACCACGATCTGACGGTCGACGTGCAGGGCGCGAACACGATCTCCGCAAAGAGTGCGGAGACTGCCTGCGCCATCCTGTCCTACGGCTCGCTGCGCCTTGAGGGCAAGGGCAGCCTTGTCGCGGCCTCGGAGCAGGCCGCCGCAATCCGCGCCGAGGAGGGCATTACGCTGCACACGCTCGTGCTGAAGGCATCCTCGGGCGCCTCCTACGCCGTGCAGGCCGTCTCCGGTAAGCTCAGCCTTATCAGCGCCACGCTGGACGCAATCGGCACGCCCGCCGCGCTCAAGGCCGCAACGGTCTCCGTCGCAGGAGACGTGACCACAAAGGTCGGCGAGCCGCTGGTCGACTGGGATCGCAGGGAGCCGCTGACGGCCTATCCGCAGGTCTCTGTCACGGTCAATCCGCCCTGCAAGGGCGACGAGACCTGCCCCGGTCACGCCTTTGCCGATATGCCCGAGCCGAACAACTGGGCGCACGTCGGCATCGATTTTGCCGTGAAGCACCGCCTCTTTGAGGGTACTGCGCCGGACGCCTTTGAGCCGGACGGCACGATGACCCGCGCCATGCTGGTCACGGTGCTCTGGCGGCTTGCCGGGCGCCCGGAATGCACCGACGTCTCCCCCTTCACCGACGTGAGCCATGAGTCGCTGTACTATTACGTTCCGGTGGCATGGGCCGCGCGGAACGGCATCGTCAACGGCGTCTCGCCGACGGAGTTCGAACCGGATTCCCTCGTCACGCGTGAGCAGATGGCCGCGATCATGTTCCGCTATGCCAAGTTCCGCGAATATGACCTGAACGGCCGCGCCGATCTGAGCTATTTCCCCGATCTCGGGAGCGTCTCGGAATACGCTGCGGAGCCGCTGGCGTGGGCGAACTACGCCGGACTCATCACCGGCACGAACGGTGACGACGGCATCGTCGTGATTGCCCCGGCGGACGGCGCGACGCGCGCGCAGGTAGCCGCGATTCTGATGCGCTTCATGCAGTATTACGGGCTGGACACCGCCGATTAAACCGACGAACCTCATTTAGAGGCTTTCTGACCAAAGAAAGAGCCGCACGCTGCCAATTCTGCGGCAGCGCGCGGCTTTTTCTCATGCATCTGTCAAATTTTTCATACTAGAATCTGTTAAAAAGCTTGAAGAGCTTTTTATAGCGCCAACGGCGCGTCAGATTCTGCACGAGACGGCGCAGCGTGCATGCGCACGCTACGAGTGTGCGCAGCACACGGGATTCTTGATTCAATACTTGAATCAAGAATCAGTATCAGAACACGACGACGAGCAGCATCTTGAACTGCTCCTGACCGAACACGGCGTGCGGATGCCCGGCGGGCATGACGATCGACTCGCCCTCGTGCAGGATATACTGCTGACCGTCGACCGTGATGCGGCCGACGCCCTCGAGACAGGTGACGAATGCATCGCCGCCGGAGCAGTGGCTGCTGATCTCCTCGCCCTTGTCAAAGGCGAAGAGCGTGATGCTCACGGCGTCGTTCTGCGCAAGCGTCCTGCTGACGACCTGACCGGGCTGGCAGGCGACCTGCTCCCGCAGGGTCACGACCTCGGCCTTGGAGATATTCTTAATCATTTCGTGCATTTTCAATCATCCTTTCCCGCGCCGCAGACGGCGCTTCTGTCTAGGGAAGCTCTGATTAAATTGCAAGAGCGGTCAGCGAGGGATTTTGTTCCAAATTGAGGTTTGGAAATCGCAGGAATACTTTGTGTATTTCAAGATTTTCAAACCGATAAGTTGGGGCAAAAGGCCCGCTGAGCGCCGCAGCCGATTTATTCAGAAGTTCCCTAGTTTATTATACCAGATTTTTTGACAAAAACAATCGGAGGAAGCTATGAAACGATTTTTAGTTGTTGTGGACATGCAGAAGGACTTTGTCGACGGTTCGCTCGGCACGGCCGAGGCGCAGGCGATCGTTCCGCCCGTCGCGGAGAAGATCCGCAGCTTTGACGGCACGGTCTTCGCCACGCTCGACACGCACGGCGCAAATTACCTTGAGACGTCCGAGGGGCGGCAGCTGCCCGTTGCGCACTGCATCAAGGGGACGCCAGGCTGGCAGCTCAACGCCGACGTTGCCGCCGCGCTCGAGGGAAAGCACGCCGTTGTGCTCGAAAAGCCGACCTTCGGCTCATTGGAGCTGGTCGAGCGCATCCGTCAGGCTGCGGGCGGCGCGGATTTTTCCGTGGAGCTGATCGGCCTCTGCACGGACATCTGCGTCGTCTCCAATGCGCTGCTGCTCAAGGCGAATTTCTATGAGCAGACCGTCCGCGTCGATGCGGCGTGCTGCGCGGGCGTGACGCCCGAGACGCATCGCGCGGCGCTCACGACGATGCGGATGTGTCAAATCGAGGTAGAAAACGCCTGATCCCCCTCCCCTTTTCCCCTTTTTGGCTTGCTTTTTGCTGCAAGCTGTGCTATGCTTGATACGATAGAAAGAATAACGGAGGCTGGCACTCATGATATATCTGGACAACGCCGCGACCTCCCTGCGCAAGCCGCAGGCGGTGACGGATGCCGTTGTTGAGGCGATGCAGACGGTCGGAAATTGCGGCCGTGCCGCCTATGACGAGGCACTCAACGCGGCGCGAACGGTCTTTTCGGCGCGACAGGCCGTCGCGGCCTTCTTCGGCTGCCCGCGCGCCGACCACGTCGTCTTCACCGCGAACATCACCGAGTCGCTGAACATCGCGCTGAACGGCCTGCTTTGCCCCGGCGACCATGTGATCGCGACCGATCTGGAGCACAATTCCGTGCTGCGGCCGCTTTACCGGCTGGAGCACGAGCAGGGCGTGGCCGTCAGCTTCGTCCCGGCCGACCGGCGCGGGCAGATCGATTATGCCGCGTTCGAGGCGCTCCTGCGCCCGCAGACGCGGCTTGTCGTCACGACGCACGCGTCGAATCTGACCGGAAATGTGCTCGATATTGCGAAAATTGCAGATTTTTGCCGCAGGCATGAGCTGATCTATGTGCTCGACGCGGCGCAGACCGCCGGGTCGTTCCCGCTGGACATGACCGCGCTCGGCGTCGACGTGCTCTGCTTCACGGGGCACAAGGGGCTCATGGGGCCGCAGGGCACCGGCGGCCTCTGCATCCGCGAGGGCGTCGAGATCCGCCCGTGGAAGGTCGGCGGGACGGGCGTGCAGACCCATCTGCACGAGCAGCCCGCGCAGTATCCGACCCGGCTGGAGGCCGGAACGCTCAACGCCCACGGCATCGCCGGTCTGCACGCGGCGCTGGAGTTCTTGAACAAGACCGGATTGGAGACGATCCGCGCCCACGAGGAGCGGCTGACACGCCGGTTTTATGAGGGCGTGCGCGCGATCCCCGGCGTCACGGTCTACGGCGATTTCGCCGCGCCGCACGCCGCGATTGTTACGCTGAATCTCGGCACGGACGATTCCTCGGAGGTCGCCGACGCGCTGGCACAGGACTTCGGCATCGCAGTCCGTGCCGGGGCGCACTGCGCGCCGCGTATGCACGACGCCCTCGGCACGGCGGAGCAGGGCGCGGTGCGCTTCTCCTTCGGCTGGTACAACACCGACGAGGAGATCGACGCCGCCGTTGCGGCCGTGAGGAGTCTTGCCGAATGAAACAACAACCGAAGCTGGTTCTGACCTTTTACACGAGTGCCGGGGCAATGGAGCTTGAACGGCTCTGCAAGGCAGCCGGCGTGCCGGGTCGGCTCGCGCCCGTGCCGCGCAGCATCACTTCTGACTGCGGCATCGGCTGGACAATGCCCTTGGCCGACAAGCCCAAGCTGCTGGCCGCGCTGAACGGCCGCGACCACGAGATCGCGGGAATGCACGAAATCAACGGAACGGAGCATGAAACATGGAAAACGAAGTAAAACTGACGAAGCTTGCAAAATGCGCCGGGTGCGGCGCGAAGGTCGGCGCGGGCGTGCTGGCGCAGCTCCTCGAGGGCATCCGCGTCCGCAAAGACCCGAACCTGCTGGTCGGCTTTGACCGCAGCGACGACGCCTCGGTCTATAAGGTCTCCGACGAGCTGGCGCTCGTGCAGACGGTCGATTTTTTTCCGCCCATCGCCGACGACCCTTATACCTTCGGCGCGATTGCCGCGACGAACGCCCTCTCAGACGTCTACGCCATGGGCGGCGAGCCGAAGCTTGCGCTGAACATCATGGCCGTCCCGGAGGACATGCCCAGGGAGGTCGTACACGACATCCTGCGCGGCGGCTATGACAAGGTCTATGAGGCCGGAGCACTCATCACGGGCGGCCACAGCATCCTCGACGACGAGCCGAAATACGGCCTCGCCGTGACGGGCTTCGTGCATCCCGACCGCGTTCTGACGAACTCCGGCGCGAAGCCGGGCGACGTCATTCTCTTCACGAAGCCGATCGGCATCGGCGTGCTGACCTCCGGCATGAAGGCCGGGCTGGTCAGCGACGAGACGACCCGTTTTGCCTATCGCATGATGACCACGCTGAACAAGGCCGCGCGCGACGTCATGGTCAAGTATCGCGTCCACGCCTGCACGGACGTGACCGGCTTCGGCCCGATGGGGCATCTGCTGGAAATGGCGCAGGGCAGCGACGTCGAGCTGCATATGCAGGTCTCCGGGGTCGATTTTATCCCGGAATCGCTTGAGCTGGCGCGCATGGGCGTGCTCCCGGCAGGTATGTACCGCAACCGGAATTTTGCCGAACCGTGGGTCGACGTCGGGACGGTCGAGACAGCCGTGCAGGATCTGCTCTTCGATCCGCAGACCTCGGGCGGCCTTGCGATCGCGGTCGATCCGGCCGACGCCGACGCGCTGCTCGCGGAGCTGAAGACCTGCGTCCCCTCGGCACAGCGCTGGGCAACGGTGCAGCCCTATCGCGGGGGCAAGCGCATCTTCCTCGAGCCGTGACCGGCCTGACGCTCAAGCGGCTTGAGGCCTTCGTCTGCGTGGCCGAGTGCGGCAGCTTCTCCGAGGCGGCCGAGCGGATGTATCTTTCGCAGCCGGCCGTCAGCGGAGCAATCGCCGCGCTGGAGACCACGCTCGGCGTCACCCTGCTCGAGCGCGGGCGGCGTAAAAGAATTCTGCTGACCCCGCAGGGGCAGGAGACCTACCGGCGCAGCAAGGAGATCCTGCGCAGCTGTCAGCGGCTGGAGGAGGCGTTCACCTCGGAGGAGACGGTGTTGACCATCGGTGCCTCAACGATGCCGATGGAGGTTTTGCTGCCGCCGCTGCTGGCCGCGTTCCACCGCAAGCACCCGCAGTGCCGCTTCGTCCTGCGGAGCGGCAACAGCGCGGAGATCCACGCGATGCTGCAAAACGGCGACGTCCAGCTCGGGCTTGTCGGCTCGCTGCCGGATGCAGGCGCATTGGACAGCCGGCCGCTGTGCAGCGACGAGCTGGTGCTCGTCACGCCGAACACGCCCGCCCTGCGCGAGGCGGCTCGGAACGGCCTGACCGGATCGGAGCTGCCGGAGCAGCCGCTGATCCTGCGCACGGAGGGCTCGGGAACCCTGCGCGCCGCGCGGGCGTTTCTGCACGAGGCAGGCAAAACGCCGCCCATCGTCGCGCAGATCGAAAGCAACGAGGCCATTTTGCGCGCCGTGCAGCAGGAGCTGGGCAGCGCGATCCTCTCCGGCAGTGTGGCCGCGCCCTGGGCAAGGGATGGCCGTGTGCTCAGCTTTCCGCTGCGCAGGCCGCCGGTCATGCGTCGGCTCTATCTCGTGCTCCCGCCGGCTGCGGCGGGTCTTTCCGAGCGCTTTGCGTCTTTCGCGGAGCAATACGCCGCCGCGCACTTCGCGCCGTGACGAACGAACCGGATAAGCCGTCCCCTTCGCGGGACGGACAAGCGCCCCTGGCCGCTCGGTCAGAGGCGCTTTGCGTTTTTTGGGTTACGGAATGTCCTGCTCCAGCTCCTCGGGGACTTCGTCGAGCACCGACGGGTTGCGCAGCAGCTTTTTGAAGTATTTCATGACCGTCGCATAGTAGAAGCCGTCGACGGTGCGCTCGTCGCAGTTGACCGAGAAGTCGACATAGCGGCGCGTCACGGGCTCTCCGTTGAGATCCAGCTCGGTCTTGCGATACTTACGGCCGACCGCCATGAACGCGGGCAGATTGCCGAAGTTATAGAGATGGTGCACGATCGGCGGAATGCCCAGCGAGCCCATGGAGGTGAAGATCACCGAGCCGTGGAAGGGGCTGAGCTCGAGCAGAAAGGCCGGAAGCTTGCCGAAATAATCGGCGACCTTGAGGCACCAGACCGTGAACTTCAGCAGCAGCCCGGGCAGGCTTGCCAGCAGACCCGCGAGGTTGTCAAACGCGCTGTCAAGCGGTGTGCTCTTGACCTTCTCGACCTCGGCGTTCAGCTTGTCGTAGACGTCCTTGGCCGTATCGTGACGGTCGAGGTGCAGCTTGATCATGGTGTCCGGCGATTCGGTGGTCATATCCTTCTTGACTGCCATGACGAACTGGATCTCGTCGCCGCGCTGATAGACGCGCTGCCCGGAGAAGAAGCGATTCGTGGCCGGGTATTTCGTGAGGCAGCGCACATAGGCCGCAAGGAACACATGGAACAGGCCGAAATTCTCCATTCCCTCGGCGCGCTTACGGTGGACATAGCGCTCGATGGCGCTGATCTCCACGGTGTCGTGGATGCTGTTGCAGGCGTCGTTGCGATCCGGCATGATGTAGCCTGCGACGACGGACATGCCGTTGAGCGTGCGCACACGGCGGCCGTCCTTGCGGTCGCCCCACGTCGGGTGATAAAGCCCGTCGGTGAAGCGGTGCGCCGCCAGCATGGCCGAAAGGAAGGCCGCAGCAATGCAGACGTTGGCAATCTTCTCGAACAGATACGTCCGGCTGATCCCGCTCTGCACCTCGCTCACAAGGTCGTAGACAAGCACGGCCATGGCAACGGCCGCCAGCAGCTGCATGAGCATCACGTTGCCCATCTTACCGGTCAGCAGAAAGCGATAGAGCACGTAAATTGCCAGATAGATCATGCAGCAGGCAAACACATAACGCAGGTAGCCCAGCAGCGCATAGCTCGAGCCAAGGCCGTCAAGCACGGAGCTGTCGCTGTGGATGCGGACATACCAATCAACGGCAACCGCGCCGAAATAAACGCACATCCAGAAGACGTCGCGCGTCGTGCGGTAAAACTCCTTCGGTCCTTGCAGCACGAGCCGCAGCGAAAAGCCAAGGCCGACCAGCATCGGCAGCAGACGCAGGAAGCAAAAGCTCCAGAAGCCGGGCATCTCGCCGAAGCTGAGCGAGAGCACCTGCATCACGACCGCTGCCAGCGATGCCGCAGCGGCGAACCAAGTCAGCGGATTTTTCCGACTGACGTAATATCGGATCTGATTCATTCATCTCTCCCCTTTTTTATCTTGGGATTCTCTGATTCAATCGCAAGAGCGGCCAGCGAGGGGTTTTGTTCCAAATGGAGGCTTGGAGCTCGCAGGAATCCTTTACGTATTTCAAGACGATAAGCTGGGGCAAAAGACCCACGAAGCGCCGCAGCCGATTGATTCAGAGGTTTTCTGGTAATGCCGTCGTCATTATACCATTTTCGCGCCGTTCCGTCAAGAAAAAAGGGCGGATGCCGAGCGGCGTCCGTCCTCAAATTCATGATTCCGCCTTTGCAGGCTTCCGCTCGCACCGGACGACCTGCTGCGGGAAGGGCTTCTTGCGCAGGGCGTCTTGCAGGCAGAAGCCAAGCGAGCCGATGAAGCAGATCATCATATCGAGCATGGTGTCGATCAGGCCGATGTCCAGATAGCCGTCGAGCTTTTGGCCATTGACGATGACCTCCGTGATGGGCTCGATGCTGCCCATCTCGCCCATCGACGAGCCGAGCACATAAGAATGGATGCTGTTGACGTAATAGTCGTTTTGCAGATCCAGCCCAAGCAGACGGTCGCCGCCAAACTCGAAGAATTCCCAGAGCACGGCGATGCTGAGCGCGGTCGCAACGGCGCACAGGCGCTTGATCGCGCGGCCATGCCGGTTCTGCGGCTCGAGCGCATCGGGCGCCGAATAGCCGATCATGGCAAAGACGACTCCGCAGAGCAGGTGCATGAATTTATCCCACCACGGGATCAGATAATAGAGCTGATAGGCATTGCCGCCGACCGGCCCGGCCACGGCATAGAGCAGCAGAACGCATTTGAGCTTCGCACCCAGCCGCACATGAAACAGCCGTTCAAACAGCCACGGCGCGCAGAGCAGACCCATCGAGGCAAAGCATGCGCCGACATTCATCATTTTTTTACGCGCCACGCACGCGATCAGCGTCACCGTGCAGAACAGCTGAAGCACAGCGAACAGGCGGCGCACCGTCAATTCTTCCTTTTCTTTTTCAAACAAGCGCATGATTCTCCTCCTGCTCCGGCTCCCGGTCGATGTTTGTTTGCAGCTTCTGCATGACGCGCTCAAAAACGGCGGTCTCCTCCTGCGAGATGCCTGCGCGCAGACGCGTCTGAAAGGCCTGCTGCGCACGCAGTCCCGCTTGGATCACCTCGTCCGCCCCGGGCGTCGGCACGAGGCGATGCACGCGCCGGTCGCCCGCGTCCGCCTCGCGGCGCATCAGACCGCGTCGGATCAGCTGCTCGACCGCAACGGAGACGATGCTGCTCTTCATGCCGCGCATCTCGCAGAGGTCGCGCGCGGTGTTTTGCTCGGGATGCAGCGCGCAGAACAGCAGCACCGTGAGCATCGTCGTGTTCAGGTCATATTTGCGGCAGACCGGCTGGCACGCCGTCTCGTGCGCCATTTGCAGACGCCGCCCGAGCGTTACATAGTCAATGGCTTTCATGGGGGCGCTCCTTTTCTATATATTAATTATGGACTTTCCATTATTATAATATCCAGTCATGAATTGTCAATGGTTTACTTATGAATTTTTTGTAACACTCTGCGCCGTTCCTACCCTACTATGTGCAAAACCCGCACCGTCCATGCAAAGACGGTGCGGGTCATGTGTTTTAAGGAAGCTCTGATTCAATCGCAAGAGTGGTCAGCGAGGGATTTTGTTCCAGATTAAGGTTTGGAAGTCGCAGGAATCCTTTACGTATTTCAAGATTTTCAAACCGATAAG
>ERZ772812.1149-NODE-1149-length-20176-cov-6.354605_pt1 | contig 20176 bp, 21 predicted proteins | sample MGYA00511343_ERZ772812 | MGnify/ENA primary metagenome ERZ772812 (study PRJEB29015, sample SAMEA2737706) | human gut metagenome | biome: human gut; feature: human-associated habitat; material: faeces | place: China | collected 2012 ...
AAAATGCTGATAGATACTGTGTTTTAGCGGATAATCAGATTTTTATTGTGTTTTTTAACAAAAAACCATATAAACTTAATTAAAAAAGGAACTGTAACGGAGAAAACAATTAACATATAGTATAGGGAAAACCATATATGCCAAAAACAGATTGTAATAATTAAAATTGCATACAACCAGTAAGTTGCTACATCTATCCAATATTTTGTCACACTGTTATTAAAGCAGTCATAATCAAATATTTCTATGCATTCTTTCCTTTCGCCGTTTACAAGAATATACTTTTCTGGTCTATTTTTTAATTGTTTTTGTTCATAATCAATACAGACATCTGAGATTGCGCATTTAAAAGCAAAAGAAAATCCTGTAAAGTCATCATATTGGAAGCAATGCTCCGGATAGTTTAGTATAATTAAATTAAATATATTCACAAACAGTTTTCCAAAGAAAAGAGCAAACCACCCAAAAATATTGCGTTTTTCTTTCTTCAAAAAAACAGACCGAACAAATATTGTCTCGTTTATATCAAAATCAGAACAATCCAACTCAGTATTTGGATCTACTGTCAAAGATTTTTTTGAAGAATAAATCTTTATAGGGTTCTGTGAATTTGTTTTATAGCAAATATGCATAAGAATTCTCCTGTTATGCACAGAAGGAATATTTAAAAAATATTCCTTCTGTATATTTTCTACCGAGAAAAAGGAATAACAATCCTGTTGTCTAATTTACCGTCAGATAATAAATCCAGCAGCCCTGCAACAAAACCTCCGACAGAAAGGAATATAGAAATATTTGGAACAATTTTATTCAGGATGAAATTAAACACACCGGAAGTAACAGCACCCGCTATACTGCTACTGATTTTGTTGACATCAATTAACCTCGCCCATTTTCTCCCTACGAAAGGTATCTTATTGACAATGCTTTTCAAAGCCGTTAATAATTTGCCTGCAACCTTTGCAATAAATTTAATCAAACTAATCAATGGAGTTGCTAATTTTGATTTTAGTGCAGCCCCTGCGAATTTTTTTGCAGCCGCTTTAATTGGAGCCAAATATGGAGAAAGTAAGGATAAGATCACATCAATTGGAACAGATACAACCGCTCGTACAACCTTAAAGAATCCTAAGTAGTCACAGTAATTAACTACATTGTTTTCACAATACGAAAACAGATTATATCCGGAAGTGGTTTCGGTCACACCGAGATACGCCGTATCATCCGCATTGAGGAATCTGCCCGTGACGGGGTCGTAATAGCGCGATTGCAGGTAGTAGAAGCCCGACTCGTTGTCGTAGTAGTAACCGCGATAGCGGAACGGGTTGTCCGCGCCGAGGGTGGAAGCGAGGGTGCCTGTGACGGCAAGAATGTTGCCCCACGGGTCGTAGGAATATTCTACCACGACTTCGCCCGAAGAATTCAGAACAGCGAGAACGTCGTTGCGGAAGAAATAATCGTTTCCGTTATAACGAAGACCGATTACCGAACCCGCCTCGTTATAATAATACTGAATAATGTTTCCGTTGCGGTTTTCGCAGACTATCATCGAACCCGCAAGCTGGAACGTCGTGGTCACGCCGTTGACGGTCTTTTTGTTTCTTATGCCGCTTTCGTTGTAATCATAGCTTGCGGATGTCTGTCCCTGCGTGAACGTCGCAAGCTGTCTTCAGTTTTTCTATGCCGAGGAGAAGCCGAAACTTCTCCTCGGGATATCAAATAAATCATCGGTAGTTTTTCATAAGATTTTTCCAGCCTGTCTCAAAATCCAAAAGGACTTCTCCGTTGACAGTAAGAGAAACGATAGGTAATGTATAGCCGTCTCCAAATACCTTAGGAGCAGAAACAAACTCAATAGAATCTCCGATATGAACCAAATTCCATATATCATCTCTGATTAACTGTAAGTTTTCATAACTTATATAGAAATTGTTATCTTCGAAACGAGCAGAAAGATCGGAAAATGCAATAAAAAATTTCTTCGCCTTATCGTTGCTTTTCATGTGCGTAACAGTTCCCGTTGCTGAAATGAAGTTTTCTTTATCAGAGTAATATATTTTCTCCCTATATCGGAAACAACCGGTAATCGAAACAAGCATCGCAAGAAGCAACACAAGCGTTATGCTCTTATATATTTTCTTATTCATATATTCCTTTTTTCCTAATTCTTTTGGTTTCCAATCCTTTTTTCATCCGAGGCGGGCGAACCCGCCTCGGATTTTTGCCTCTATTTCTCGCTGATCAATCTCTGATTTACTATTTATCTAAATCAACATAAAAAACTATATCTGGATCAATACCCTCCTTCCATTGTATACAATTATCGCGATAATGAATATGTGTAATTCCTATATTATCTTGTTGCGTTGATTTTTTAAGAAAATCTGAAATATCCGATTGAAAAGCCAAGACCGCTCCGACATAAAATCATTTTTTGTGCTTCATAAATGAATTATATATCTTTTCATATATTTTTGCAAAGGAGCTTTGTTTTTGTATTTCTCTGCTGAATATACGACTGGGAAACAAATCTATCAAAGATTGAAGCATCATTGACAGCAACTGTGAACAAAGAACAAGTACACCTGCCCACCCTGCCAGCCTGGTAATGATTGCCGAGATAAAGCCAACCGTAGATATGACTAATGAAAATATATTGAAAAATTGTAATGCTAATTCAAGCGTTACAAGCTTGCTTTTCTGTTGCACATTTTTTGCAACCTTATACATCAATATTCTGTCAAGAACTGAATATTGATGTTTCATTCGCTGTCGATATTTGAAATTTCTTTTCGGATATCCGAACTCCAACAGCAAACTCATTCTTACAGCATAACAAGCTAAAAACAGAATCCAATCAAAGCAGTAAAAGAGGAGTGCAGTTAAAATTGATGCCCAAAGAGGGGCTCCCCCTTCTGAACGAAACAATTCCGCAAATGAAGCGAATAAAACAAAATTGACCATGAAGCGCCTCTAATTTGTTCAAAAAGACTCCTGAACGACATATGTCATTGCCTTATTGGAGTTCCGCTTGCGGTATCCGTTATAGCGGAAACCGAGCCGAAACGGTTATAGGTATAATTGAACGCAGTCTGCTCGTTATTATTATACCGCAAGGATACGATTCTGTCAAGATTATCGTAATAATAATTTATACTTGCTCCGTTGCCGTATGTGCTTGATGTCAGTTTTCCGTTGTTCGGAGCATAAGTATTTGTCGAAAGAGGCATATTTCCGACGGAAACGGAAAGTTGATTTCCGAATACGTCATAGGTATGATTGTACTCTTCATAAGCCGTACCGTTGTCGTTTTCGGCATACGTCTTAACTTTCGACAAAGCGCCGTTCATGTATTCGTAAATCATATCCGTCGTGCCGGAAGACATACGGGTAACCCTGTAACGGTTGTCGTATTCATTTTCCGGTATCCCGAAATCTTCGCGGATATTTCGCGCAGAGCAATTAAGCCGCGTTTATATAACACAAAAGAGAAAAAACGGTTATCCGACATTCTGTTAGGCGGCAGCCTTTTTTCGGCTGTCCTGCAAATTATGTACCGCACTTTCCCGATACGCGCGTATGCCGACCGAGAAAATACAGCGCTTCTGCCGACAGAGAGAATACGGCAAAAACAGCGATGTCGAAAACGGTTTTCGGTTGCCTGCGGCATTAAATCTTTCAACAGCCTGTCATGACGAAGTGGGTTTGGGGGGCATAAAAGGAGAAAAGGAGAGATTTGTTTTTGAAAGATTTTTTGTCGGAACAGAGCGTCGGAAACCGTTTTTTGCTCTTTTGCTTATTTATACGGCAAAAAACGGCAAAACGTGACAAAAAAACTGTTTATTTTACAAAAAATTCACAAAATACCGGTTCAGAAAAAATGCCTATAATAATATAATACGGTCGAAAAATCAAAAACGTGACAGAAATCCGTGTGAACTTTTTGTAAAATTTATTTTTGGACAAAAAAATCGAAAAACCTCTTGAAAACGGTATTTTTCTGTGCTATAATCAATCCCAAAGAAAAAAGAAGGAGTGTTCTTTAAATGCTGTGTATATTCTTACAAACAATTAACGATGAAGAAGACCAAAAGGCATTTGAGGAACTTTATAAAAAGTATTCAAAAAATTTACTGACTTATGCAATAGGTAAACTTGGCAGAAGCGGCAACTTTCAGGATGCGGAAGATGCCGTCAGTCAAACTTTCTGCCGGATAATTATGGCTTTGCCGCCTCCGAAAGGGGATGAGGTTGACTCAAAAGAAATAAAGAATTATCTCTACGCAACTTTAGCCGGTATTTGTTTGGATAAACTTGAAAAAAAGAATAAAGAAAAATCCGTAATGTTTTTGACAGACGAAATTCAAAATTTCAGGCAAAGCATGGACGAGTTGGCAGACAGCGTTGTAGATAAACTGACATTGGATAAGGTGATTGAAGTGATTGAAAAATTGCCTTACAAGTTGAAAATGCCGTTTATGCTGCATTTTGTCCGCGGTTTGACTTGCAGACAAATAGGTCTTCTGATGAACATAAAGGAACAAACAGTACGTCAAAGGATCTGCCGAATTCGAAAAATCATTGCCGAGGCTTTGAAAGGGGTGATTTTTGATGACTGAAAAGGAGTTGATGAAAAAACTTGCACAGGGAATGTTTGACAGAATTCCCGACTTAAACGACATTCCTCCCGCACAGGAAGAGTTTTCGGACGAGCACAAGGCAAAGATGGAAAAACTTTTTGCAAAACCGCAATGGTACATGGTCTTTTATCGCATCCCCAGGCGCGTTTTGATTGCCGTGCTGACGTTCATCATCATTGTCGCCGTTCCCCTTTCAGTCAAAGCTATACGCGAACCTCTTTTCAGTTTTATATCGGGTCTGTTCGGCGGCGAACGGACGGAGTATTTCTCATCGGACAAGGACAAAGAAATCGCGGAGAACAAAAAAATCAATACATATTTCAAATTGTATTATGTTCCCGAGGGCTTTGAACTCGTTTCGGAGAAAAAGACCGATACTTTGAATTATTTCGAATATTCAAACGGAAATGAAACGTTCTCCTTTGAGCAGAAGCGGGTTTCTTCGGCAAAACCGTACATACCCGAAAACGCGAGGTACGTTGACCCCGAATTTGCGGACACTCCGTGGGAGATAACGTATTACAAAGTTGGGAACAAAAACGTTTTCCTTTGGATATACGGTTATAACGAGTTCCGTTTGACCGCGGACGAGGCAATTCCGCTCGATACTCTTAAAGAGATAGCCGATAATGCGCTTGACGAGACAAGATATAAAGAGCGCAAACAGATTGAAAGCGACAATATTGCGGTGGCAAATGACGAAGAAATACCGCTTAACCTACAGGAAACGCTCCCGCAAGAGTTCAGATTTGAATTGCCCGAGGGGTTAAAGATAACAGGTTGGGAAGATGATACTTCTTCCTATGGGAAAACTCGGTATGATTTTTCCATAGAATCTGCCGGTAAAGAAAATGCAATGCGTATAAATATGTATGACGCAACTATTCCGCAAAAGTTTTCCGTAGAAGATACCGCGCAGAATATTATTGTGAACAATGACATAGTCGTTTCATACTTTGAGGATGTTAATATCTATATATGGAAAGACGAAGACTTCATATACAAGATAAATGTTTTTGATTCCGAAATTTCTTCGGAATCGGTAATAGACATGATTCGGAATTTATATAAAAACGGTTAGGAGGAGCAATTTATGAGAAAATATATTTCCGGCATACTTGTTATTGCAATAATGATAGGACTTTTTGCGGCGTCCGCGGCAGGAACTTCCGCAAAAGCGGACGCACAATACGACCTTGACGATCCCGAGCAGCGTCTTGCTTATGAGATGACATTTTTAACGGGTTCCCGCGCCATGGAAAGAACTGCGTATATTGTGGACAAAAGCGCGAATCTGACAATTTTTTCAACAGGCAAAGCGACAGGTATAGTCGATGTAATCGGCGACGAAGACATAGTTACGGATATCAGAATTTTTATGTATATCCAAAGATATGAATCGGGAAAGTGGAAGACCGTCTACAGCGACAACCAAATGTTCGCCGATCAATTCACAGCAAAAATGAAAAGAACCTGCACCGATTCTTCCGCAATTATTAAAGGATATGATTACAGAGTTTCCTTTTCCGTATACGCGTATAAGGGAATGACATATCAACAGTCAACAGGCACAAGTCCTGTTGTCCGCTAACAGATCTCTCCTGTAAAAGCACACCCCGAGGGCGGTTTTATACCGTCCTCGGGGTGTTTTATTTGAAAAAATCATGTTGTAAATGTGCAAACGGCAAGCGTTGACGGTTTTGCAGAAAAAAGGTTAGGGCAACGCTCATCTTATATAATAAGATAAACCCAACAAAGTCAAACAAAAAGGGGCTGTAAAAAAACTTGCGTTTTTTTACAGCCCCTTGGGGTATTTTTAAACTATTTATTTATGTTTATTCCGCGCCTGCCACTTTCTGTCCTCTTCTTCAAGTCCTATGCGCTTCACTTCTTCCTGCCGCTTCCAAAGCAGGCTGAAATGCGCTTCATCTCCGCTTTTTATGCGTTTCAGGTTATCGAGATGTCGGAACAGAATTGCAAGCGTTGCAACGGTGAAAGCAAGCGTTCCGAGCGCGTTTTTCGTCAAAACGGCATAGACGGCGGTAAACGCCACAGAGGCAGTCATGGGAACAAAGCATATATAATCCGTCACAAGCACAATGACCGCTTCCGCGCCGAGAAAAACAAGGAACAGCCGCCAATCAAAACTTAAAAGAACCCCTGCAAGGCACGCAAGCCCCTTGCCGCCGCGAAAGCCGAGCAGCGCGGGGAAAATGTGTCCGAGAATACACGCGGAACCGCTCAACGCGAACGCGAGAGAGCATTCGGGGAAAAGGTATTCCGCAAGCCGTGTTACGGCAAACGCTTTGAAAATATCGAAAAGCGCGGAAAAAATGCCGACCCATTTGCCCATGGTTATAACGGCGTTCGACGCCCCCGCGTTCTTCGAACCCTTTGTTCTGATGTCAAAGCCCTTTATCCTTGCGATAATATACGACGGATTGACGCTCCCGACAACATATCCGCCCAGCACGCACAGCAGTTCTTCCACGGTCTTCACCTTTCAAATGTCCTGTCACGGACATTTTACCATGTCCATGACGGGATGTCAAGATGTCCATGACAAAATGTCGATATGTCCATGATATATTGTCCGAAAAAAACGCCTTTGGAACGGTATTATAAAAATCTTTATCTGTTTTAATACGAATATTTCCGTGAAGAAAAACAGACTGTCACGCGCTCCGCTTTTCAATATGGGGAAAAACACGGGAACAGACTTTCGCCTGTTCCCGTGTTAATATGGGTTTATCATTTTTCTTTTATGTCGGAATCGTTTTCCGGCAGTTTTCCTGATACAGAAGCAAGTTTTCTCTCTTGCGTTTTTACTCTTCTCTCCAGTTTCTTTATATCTTCTGCGGGAGGAAGATTTTCGGGTTTAATTCCCCTTTGCCGCAACATTTCGCGAACAGAGCGATTGTTCTGTATATGTTCACCCGTGATATCATGCTCCCCTTGCAAATCCTTTTCCTCAACATTATAATTTGTCATCTCTGTCGCAAGATTCTTTGCGGCAATAGTTAATGTCGGAAGAAAATCCGCAAGCGGACGTGAATCGCTTACTCCGAGACGGTTTTTCATATCCTGTGTTGTATATCCGCCAAAAAGGGCGCGGTCGCCCTTTGAACGAATACGTCCGAATCCGGCATCATCAACGCCTCTCTCATAAATATTTTTAGAAAGTTGCTTTTCCGATTCACGCAATCTGTCTCGCGCTACCGCTCGCTCTATAAGAGTAATGCGCTCTTCTATAAGTTCCTGTTTTCTTGTTTGTACTGCAAAGTAACTTTGAGCGAATGCAATTTCTTCTTTTTTCGGATCTCCGTTTTGAGCAATAAGATAGCAAGCATAACGCGTCAGCATATAATCTTTCACGGCACGTTGCGCACCTTTGCCTGTTTCTATCATTTTCGTGACCTCACGAAAATGATCCGATATGTTAACATCACTGTTTTTACATGATTCCGCTGCGCGTAAAACTGCCTTATCAAAATTTTCCCAACGCTCATATCCCAGCAAAGGCATTAACTCTCTGGCATACCAAAACTCAATATTTTCGGAATCTTCCGAATGAATAACGCTGTCAAATTTTTCTTTAATTTGACTGATTTTCTGCTTATCCATAAAAGTCCGCTCCGATTGTTTCTTTCGTTTTAACACTAATATTTGTTTTTTATTGTATTATATATTATCATTATAGCACAAAATTTTATCTTTTTCAATTGTTTTTTACATTTTCTCAAAACGGCGTTATCGGCGTTTTGAGAACAGCCATGCGCGTGCCGCATGCGGCAATTTCGCGCGGCGTATTCAATCATCCTGCGGCATTGAGAAGAAAGACGAGCCGTCACGCGCTCCGCTTTTCAATATGGGGAAAAACACGGGAACAGACTTTCGCCTGTTCCCTATCTGTTTATTGCTTCATGAGTTATTGAGCGGAAATGAGTTCCGTATCTTCATTCATCAAATCTTTTATCGCATCTTTTCTCGACAGATTGATTCTGCCCATGCGGTCGATTTCCATAACCTTTACGGTTATTTCGTCACCGAGAGATACGACGTCTTCAACTTTGTTGACGCGCTTGCTGTCAAGTTTGGAGATGTGGCAAAGTCCGTCTTTGCCGGGAGCAAGTTCAACGAATGCGCCGAAGTCCATTATCTTAACAACCTTGCCGGTGTAAATTGCGCCGACCTGCGGACCTTCAACGATGGTCTTGATTATTGCAAGAGCCATGTCGCCGCTTGCTTTGTCAACATAGCAGATGTGGCAGGAGCCGTCGTCTTCAATGTCTATCTTTGCGCCGGTTTCGGCAACGATTCTCTGAATAACTTTTCCGCCGCTGCCGATAACTTCTCTTATCTTATCTGTCGGGATCATGTAGGACATGATCTTCGGAGCAAACGGAGAAAGTTCTTCTCTCGGAGCGGGAATTGCTTTGAGAAGAATATCGTCGATGATATGCTCTCTGCCCGCTTTGGTCTGTTCGAACGCCTTTTCGATGATGTCGTAGGTCAGACCGTCAATCTTAATGTCCATCTGAATGGACGTGATACCGTTTTTGGTTCCGGCAACCTTGAAGTCCATATCGCCGTAGAAGTCTTCAAGTCCCTGAATGTCAACCATGGTCAGCCACTTGTCGTCCTTGGTTATAAGACCGCAGCTGATACCCGCAACGGGACGCTTTATGGGAACGCCCGCGTCCATAAGAGCGAGGGTAGAACCGCAAACGGAGCCCTGCGAGGTCGAACCGTTGGAAGAAAGAACTTCGGAAACGAGACGGATAGCATACGGGAACTCTTCTTCGGAGGGAAGAACGGGTTCAAGGCTTCTTTCGGCAAGAGCGCCGTGGCCTATTTCACGTCTGCCCGCGCCGCGGCTGGACTTTGCGTCGCCGACGGAATAACCGGGCATATTGTAATGGTGCATATATCTCTTGGAATCTTCTTCGTCAACGCCGTCGAGCTTCTGTTTTTCGGCGATGGGTCCGAGGGTCGCAATGGTGAGAACCTGCGTCTGACCTCTCGAGAAAAGACCCGAACCGTGAACTCTGGGAAGAACGCCGACTTCGGCATGAAGAGGTCTGATCTCTTCAAGTCCTCTGCCGTCAACTCTTCTGTGGTCGTCAAAGAGCCATCTTCTGACGATTTCTTTCTGAATCTTGTAAAGAACTTCGCCGTAGGGGCATTCGGGATATTTTTCGTCGAACTGCTCACGAACTTCTTTTTCAACGACCGCCATGTTGGCGTCTCTTACGTCTTTATCGTCGGTATCAAGCGCTTTTTCAACCTTTTCAAGGCAGAAAGACTTGATGTCCTCATACATATCGTGGTCGAGTTCGGAGGACTGATATTCAAACTTGGGTTTGCCTATCTCTGCGGCGATGTCCTTGATGAAGCGAACGAGTTTTTTCAGTTCCTGATGCGCAAAGATGATACCTTTGAGCATGATGTCGTCGGGCACTTCGTTTGCACCCGCTTCTATCATAACGATCTTTTCTTCGGTCGCGGCGATGGTGACCATCATCTGCGATTTTGCTTTTTGTTCAAGCGTCGGGTTAAGAACGTATTCGCCGTCAACATAGCCGAGGATGACGCCCGCAATGGGTCCGTTCCAGGGAATGTCGGAGATTGCGATGGCAACGGAAGCGCCGTTCATCGCGGTTATCTCGGGCGAGTAATCGTTGTTGACAGCCATCGGGGTCGTGGAAATAACGACGTCGTTTCTCATGTCCTTCGGAAAGAGGGGTCTGATGGGTCTGTCGATAACTCTCGAAGTCAGAATAGCCTTTTCGCTGGGCTTACCCTCTCTTTTGAGGAAGCCGCCGGGGATTTTTCCGACAGAGTAAAGTTTTTCTTCATAGTCAACTGCGAGAGGGAAGAAATCTATTCCGTCTCTCGGTTTTGCGGAAGCGGTCGCGGTTGCGAGAACGCAGGTATCCCCGTATCTTATCATACAGGAACCGTTTGCAAGGCCTGCGAACTTGCCCGTCTCAACAACGAGGGGTCTGCCCGCAAATTCGGTCTTGAACACTTTGTAATTAGCGTAAATGTCCATGTTTTTCTCCTTTGAAATTTATATTTTCGAGGGAGATCCGCCTTGCTTTTTAGCAGTCGTCCCGAAGTGCGAAAAGTTCGCGCTCCCGGATAACTGCTGAAACACGCAAAGCCGAAACCTGACTTTGCAGAACAAGTCGGATATCCCTTAAATAAACAAATTTTAATGCTTCAAATACGAACAAAAACCAAGGAGCATAAGCGATACGCTCCTTGGTTTTTAACTCTTTCTTACTTACGAAGACCGAGTTTCTCGATGATCGCACGGTATCTGGAAATATCTTTCTTTTTCAGATATCCGAGAAGATTTCTTCTCTGTCCGACCATTTTGAGCATACCTCTTCTCGAATGGAAATCCTTCGGATGTTCCTTCAAGTGCTCCGTAAGAGTCACTATTCTGTCGGTCAAAATCGCGATCTGAACTTCCGGAGAACCGGTGTCTTTTTCGTTGATTTTGTTCGCCTCGATAATAGCGGACTTCTTCTCTTTTGTCAGCATATCTTTCACCTCCGTATTTATTCGCCGCAATGCAGGACGCGCGAACGGTGAATATCCGCGCACCGACATTCGGTACCTTGTTATTTTACCACATATATTTGCTTTTGTAAATAGGAAACCTCAAACTAATTTATGAACTATTTCCGACTTTTCACCCCATACCGAGGCAAAACAATGATTTCATTTCAAATGAAAATATACCGTAGCCTTTCCCCTGCCCTCACGCCGCAGGTCTCCGTTTTCCACGAGTTTGCGCAGCGCCCCCTCCACGGAACTGACGCTGAGCGTCGGGCAAAGTTCGACTATTTCCCGCTTTGTGAATTTGCCGAGTTTGCTTTCCGCGGCTTTCCGAACGGTATTCAAAGCAGAACCGCCGTTATCAACAAGTGCCAACCGTTCGTCAAGATCGCGATATGCCGCAAGCACCGTACCGAGCAGATATTTCAAAAACGGCGTAAAATCTTCGCTGCCGTCAAGCCAGCCGTCCTGCGAGTTGCGCAATGCGGCATAATAGAGGTCTTTTGACTTTCCTATCTTCGCTTCAAGCGAGATATACTTTCCCACATAAAAACCGCAGCGATAAAGCAAAAGCGTTGTCAGCAGTCGGCTCATTCGTCCGTTGCCGTCGTTGAAAGGGTGGATGCAAAGAAAATCGTGTATAAAAACCGGAATGGCAATCAGAGGTTCGACCTCGGCGTTGCCGATGACCCGTGAAAACTCTTCGCAGATATTCGCGAGCGCTTCCGGAGTTTCGAACGGAGCGAGCGGAACAAAAACGGTTTCCGTTCGCCCGTTCGCATAACGTGCGCTGATAAAGTTCTGCACATTCTTCATTTTTCCCGCCATCGGGTTCGCCGTATGCGAATACATTATCTTGTGCAGTTGCAGAATATAGTTCGGCGATACGGGAATCGCGTCAAAATTCTCATGTATAACATTCAAAGCGTCACGATAACCCGCAATCTCCTGCTCGTCTCTGTTGCGCGGCGAGGTCTTTTCCGCAACAAGGCTGCGTATACGCGTGTTTGTAGAAACTATCCCCTCTATCGCGTTGGACGTTTCCGTGCTTTGGATTTTTGCTATCTCAACAAGTTTTTCGAGGTCATGCGGTCTTTTTCGCAGAAAGATCTCCTGTCTGCCCTCATATTTGTATATTTCCGAAATAAGCCCCAACACCTCGGTGTCCCATTTCATATCACGCAAAGCCGAATAATTGAATTTTCGCACAAACGTCACCTCGATTCCCTTAAATCATACCACATTTTAATGGTATTGTCAAGCAATTAAGCGAAAATACCCTTAAAACACATATCAAATTAAGGGATTAGGATAAAAAATAAGGGCATACGCATAGTATACCCTTATTTTCTTCAATCAAGTAAAATCTCCCTGAATCCCCCGTGCCGTCATAAAAAACAGTTAAGAGCAGACGGCGCATATCAACAAAAGTCTTTTCACGGCGCAATGAATATCATGCGGCGCTGTGTAACGGCGTCGCCGTCGATACCGTTAATCTCGGCTAATTTTTTCGGCGGGACGCGAAATTTTTTGGCTATCTCCCAAAGGCTGTCGCCCTCCTCCGCCATATATGAAACAAGTTCCCCGCGCTTTTTCTTTTCGCAGGGCGTAAACGTTATGTCCGTAACGGCGGTTTGAGTTGAAACGGTGATGACGGAGCCGACGTGAAGAGCCGAAATTCGGAGTTCAATGCCCGTTGCCGTCGGCGTTTTTGTTATCGACGTTATCACAAGGCGGCAATTGCTTTTCATTGAGGTGGGCGCTGTTTCAAGCGGAGTAAAAATCGAAAACGGAACGGCTTTTTCCACGGAGCATATCTCCCCGTCCGTGTTCTTATAGATAATGTCGCACCCGAAAACGCCCTCGCTTGCCGCACCGCCGCGCTCCGCATCGTAAGAAACGCTCATAACGCTCGGACGGACAGCCGCGTCCACGAGTTCGGCAAAATAGGAAAGTTCCACATCGTTTTTGAATTCAACCGTGTCGTTGACTTTGTGCACGGATTGAAGATTGACGGGTTTTGTTACGCACTCGGCGTTCTCCGTCAGCGAAAAAGCATCGCGGACGAGTTCGATTTTTTCGTTTTTGAAACATTCGGCGGTTATGTTCACTTCCGCGTCGAGCGAAAGCACGTTTTCCTTTTCGGTGCGACGGGTCGAAACCGTTATATCGGAAAGGTCAAAGCGCGTCAGGCATTCCGAATTTTCGTCAAAGCCGGGCAAATCAAGCAGCTGCGAAACGGGAATTTTTGTCTCGAAGGTTCCGACTTTTCCGCTTTCGTCCGCGTAAGTCAGGCAAAGCCGCATATCCGCTTTGACAATAAGTTTTTTGTTTACAGGCTTTTGCTCGGTCTCGAAAAATTCAACGTCAAAACGGAGCATTTTGTCAACTTTTGCGTCGCCAGCGTCGATATCTTCCGTCAGACGCAGCGTGCGGGTCGAGGACGCAACCACATCGGTCACATCGACCGACGTTTTGAGCAGTTCGGCACGGGATTTTGTTTCGTCGTCTGGCAATTCCGTTGCAACGGGCGCATAAACGCTTGCGGAGATGACCACCGCCGCTTTGGCATAGAGTTTTTGCGGGCTGAGCGCACGGGCGGAGCGGTATTCCACGCTTGCCGAAACGGTTGCGAAAACGTTCTCTTCCGAAGCGCCGACCTGCGCGGAATACGAAAACGGCAATCGGTGGCTCACAGTCTGCAAGCCCTCGGCGGCGTCGGAAATGTAAACTATACGAAACTCAACGTTTCCGTCGGCATAAAGTCTGTCCCCTCTCACGGTCTGCGAACGCAAAAACGGCGTTGCGGTAACGCCGACAACTTTCATCACTGTGGGGCAATAATCGGGCAAAAGGATCTCACCCTCTGCGGCGGCTTCTCCCGAGAGGGCTTGTATCAATTCGTTGCAGGTAAATGTTTTCATACGGGTATCTCCTTATGATATATAGATTTACTTCATTTATCAGCCGCAAAAGAACGTGCTGCGGCTTCTCGTTAATCTATATGATATACCTTTGCGAATAATACAAAAAACTTTTTTGCGTGATATATTTTTTTCGAAATAGGTATTGACAAATTTTACATATCGTGATATAATATTCACAAATAAAATCACAAGGGGTGAGTAATGAACAAAAACATCACATTAAAAGTGAGCCGTGGGCTCTTCAATTCAAAATACTTGCCGCTGCTCGGCTGCGGCACAAGGTATCTGGTATTATACGGCGGAGCGGGAAGCGGAAAATCGGTTTTTGCCGTCCAGCGTTTTCTTCTCCGATTGCTCTCCGAAAAAGGGCGGAATTTGCTCGTCGTCCGCGCGGTCTCCAACACGAACCGCGATTCGACGTTTGCGGCGTTCAAACAGGTCATTTCATCATGGGGTCTGTACGACCTTTTCAGGGTGAACGAAAGCGATATGCGCATACGCGCGGTAAACGGCAGCACCGTTGTTTTCAAAGGGCTTGACGATTCCGAAAAACTGAAAAGCATCACTTTTGAAAACGGCGTTCTGACCGATATATGGGTCGAGGAAGCGTCCGAGGTCTCGCAGTCGGATTTCAACCAACTCGATATCCGTTTGCGCGGAAACGGTCCGAAAAAGCAAATAGTTATCTCGTTCAACCCGACCGATGTCAACCATTGGCTCAAAAAGCGGTTTATTGACCCTTTCGACGCAAATGTGACCGTTGTTCACGGCACTTATCTGGACAACGCTTTTCTGGACGACGATTACAAAAAACTGCTTGAAAGTTACCGTGACAGCGACCCTTATTATTACGCGGTCTATTGCCTTGGGCAATGGGGCGTTTTCGGAGAAAGCGTTTTTAATGCGGAAAGAGTGAACGCACGCTTGGCGTCCCTCGCTCCGCCTGAGAAAAGAGGATATTTTACATTTATATATAACGGTGCGGTGATTTCCGAGCCTCGGTTCATCGAAGCCGAGAACGGGTTCATTGCCGTTTACGAAAAGCCGAAAGCGGGCGAACGGTATATCATAGGAGCGGACACCGCGGGCGACGGCTCGGACAGTTTTGTGGCGCAGGTCATCTCCGTTTCGGAGGGCAAGCAGGTTGCGGTACTGCGCCGCGGCTTTGACGAAGACGTTTTCGCACGTCAGGTCTGGTGTCTCGGAAAAGAGTACAACAACGCCCTTGTGGCTGTTGAAACGAACTTTTCCACCTATCCGACAAAGGAACTCGAACGGCTCGGATACACAAACCAGTTTGTCCGCGTTGCGGAAGATGAGTTCACGCACCGTCCCATGCACAGTTTCGGGTTTAAGACGACCGCCGTCACACGTCCCGTCATAATCGCGGGGCTGACGGAAGTTGTCCGCGACGGGCTGGGGCTTATATCGGACAAAACAACGCTCGAAGAAATGCTGACGTTCGTCCGCAACAGAAAAGGACGACCCGAAGCGCAGCAGGGCGCACATGACGACTGCGTTATGGCGCTTGCGATAGCGTATTACGTCCGTGCACAGACCGTGGTCGAACGGTCTTTTGACCTGACCAAGATGTCGCATTGGACGCAGGATATGCTCGAAGATTACGAAAACGGAAATGAAATTGAAAAAAAAGACATGGAGCGCTTGTGGGGGAGTGGCGCGCCGCAAGGATTCAGGAGGTAAAAGAATTGCGCATCCCTAAACACAGGAACATCGACAGATACGTTATAACAAGAATGATTGAAGACTATCCGAAAAACAAGGAGGAACTCGAAAAAACGGAAGACCATACAAACGAACCCGACGCGTTTTTGGGGCTTTGCAAAAAAAGCCGCCGCGAACGCATAAAATTAGAATGCGCGGCGGTTGACAGGGCGCTTCAATGGACGGACGGACAGGATAACAACATAGCATATCGCCGTCTTTTGAAAATGGTCTTTTGGAAAAAGACGCACAGCTGTCTCGGCGCGCGCGACGTTTTGATGATGTCGCGTTACGAATGCGACCGTTTTCTTGACGGCTTCCGCGCCATAGTTGCGGGAGTTACGGGCAGGCTGGAACCAATCGGAGGATAAAGAAACAGCAGTGGCTGTAAAAATACAGCCACTGCTCTCTTTTGAAAATAAGAGATGAATCTCACTTTACCCCGTAATACTCTCTTATCATATCGAATATCTGCTCATGCGTCACACCTTTTCCGTTAATACGGAGATATATGGTATACTCATATCTGTCATCACGCCAAAACCAGCATGAAATATTCTTGAAATAACTTACCGTTATCTCATCGTTTATACGGACTTTCTGTTCAACATCTTCAAAATAGCGACTACAGTTTGGGCTTTCTGTTTCATATCTAATCCGAAAACCGTCTTCATCTTCATTCTCGGATTCACAAACAAGAATAGCAAACAAAGTGTTTTCGGGGTCGTGGCTCCATTGATTCCAATACGCAGCAAAATAACCGTCAGGCAGCTTGAAGCCAAAATCTGCGGGGAATGTATCCACAGGATATTCCACTTCCCAAAAATATGTTGTATCTTCCGCTTGATTTTCTCCCCTTAAATCAGCCTCAATGACTTTTCTTTCCTCATATCCGCTCTCATCAAGAAAATTTGAAGCAATCTCCTTGACAACGCCGAGATACATCGTATCGTCCGCAACAAGCCTGAATTCGTAACGGTAATACAGCCATATAAACAAAATCTTGTTATCGTAGCGATAGTATTTTATGTCCCAAGGCGAGATCTCCATATCATCGCTGACAAGCACCGCCCCGTCAGGAACATACGGAGCAGAGACGGAAACCATTTTTTGCTCTATTGAAAACGTTTTTACGCCGTCCGAAAACTCATAAAAATTGTGAGTGTCGGTATGGTCTTCGGAAACAAGCGAATAGCCGACAGGAATAAAATACGGCTGATAATCGCTCTCGATTTTTGCGTTAAGCGCACGTTGTCGCTCTTCTTCCGAAGCGAATATTTCCGTTCTTTCACCGCCGAACGTCTGCGAGAAAAAGCGGAAGAGCGGTTCGCGTATCGCCTTGACCGAAAGCGGCACGGCAAGCACGGTCAACGCTATGAGAATTGCTATCAAAACACGCTTCGGAATTATGTAAAAGACCGCGAAAACACGCTTTTTCGCAAAAAGTTTTTCCATTCGTTCCTTGTGCCGTTCCGAAAAATCGGGAACGTTGTCCGACGGGCGAATCACGTCGAACGAGTTGCCCGCAACAGCGCGGGCAATGTCTTTATAAAAAGTCCTTTTTCCCATTACTCGATGTTCCTTAAAAAAATCCCCAATCAAACGGTCTTTACCTATCGCTCTTTTTGAGTTCCGCCGCCAAAAAGCGTTTTACTCTCGAAGAACGCTTTCTTGCCACCGCCTCGGAAACGCCGAGAAGTTCGGCAATTTGAGCAAATGACAGTCCGTTCATATAATGCAGGACAAACGGGTCGGTAATTTCGACAGGCAATTCTTTGAGTTTTTCGACGGCGTTTTCATACATAACTTTGCTGAACACTTTTTCGTCCACTCCGTCATCGCCGACGGAAACGAGATCGAGTTCGTCAATACTTCCGACTTCCGTTTGATTTGCCGTTCTGCGACGGCGCAAAGCGTCAAAGCAAACGCTTCGAACGGTCATGTACAAATAACTTCTAACCTCGTCGCTTTCGGCGTCCTCAGGTGCGGGAAGCACCTTGATCATACGGCAAAAAGCGTCGTGCAGCGCGTCTTCCGCGTCCTCTTTGTTGCTCAGGATACCGAGCGCGTAATGATACATGGTTGAGCAATACAGTTCGTATATTCTGGTAAAACTCGCCTTTTCCGCTTCCGTCGCAAGCGTTTCCAAAAACATTGCAAGCATTTTTAATTTCTCCCCCGGGGTTTTCTTCTCTCTTTAACTTGTATTATATCACACGCCCGCATTTTTTTCAATCTTATTTTCGAATTCTGCAAAAAGCTCCGATAAATATATCACAAAGTTCATTATTTCGCGTGTCACATTTTTGCGTTTCAAACGTTACAGAGAAAAAACTTCCGCATCCGAACTACGAATTGTCAGCCGAAGCAAGTCGGGTGCATTCGCGCAGAGTTTTTGTACCGTCAAGTCCGACCCACGTTCAGGTAAACTCAGTCTGACAAAACCTTGCAAAAATATCTTTTGTCACTTATTTTCTCTTGACAGCGCGGGCCTTTTGCGGTATTATATTTTTACAGGGATACAAATATATAACAAAAAAGAGGGACGGAAAAATGAAAAGAAGTTTTTTGAATGTTTTTTGCGCCGTCGCCGTACTTGCGGCGGTTATCTTGACCCTTGCGGCGTGCGGAGGGGACAAAACGGGACAGACAACGGCGGCATTTGACGCGGAAAACGCGTTTTCGCGACTGCTTTCGGAGGTAAAATACGCAGAAACGCTTTCGGACACAAGTTCTTCGGCGGATTTTATGTTTTCCGACCTGCCGCAGAACGTCGAAATAAAGATGTACACCTGTGAAAGCGGAAGCCATCCCGACGAACTGATAATGATGAAAGCCGCAAAAGCAGAGGACGTGCAGGCTCTTGAAACAGCGGCAAAAACGCACCTTACCGAACTCACGGCGCAGTTAAAGGATTACAACCCGCAGGAAGTTCCGAGAGTTGAAAACGCCGTTGTTTGTACAAACGGACTTTATGTTTTTGTCTGCGTTACCGATGACGTCGAAACAGCAAAAGCGATTCTGGGATAAGCGGTACGGAAATGAATGAAAAAGAAAAAACTCTTCTGACGCCGGAAGAACAGGAGCGACGCCATCAGGTTGCGGAACAGCAGCGATGCAAGGCGCGCGCCGAACGGGCACGGAAAAAAAGAAGAGCGGAAAAAATAAAACTGATCATAGGCATTGCGTTTGTTACGTTGCTGACCGCGGCGGCTGTTTTTATAATTATCCGATACGTTTTGCCCGACGCGGGCAAAGACGCGCGGCAGCCGAAAACATCGCCGTCCGAGGAGCAGACGTCTTCTTCCTATACGACGCAAACGCCGACAACGGCACCGGAACCGACACATGACTATCCCGAACTGAAAAGCAAAAACGGCACGTTCAACACATATTCTTCGGGCGCGATAAGAGTTGACAACGCCGCGTTCAGCGTGTGCGGAACATTGAGCGACAGCGTAACCTCAAAATATGCCGCGCTCGTTTCCGAAGTTGCGGACAGCCTTAACGGAAAAACAAAAGTCTACTCGCTGATAATTCCAACATCATACGGCGTGACGCTCCCCGACGATATAAAAACGCAGATAGCCAACTACGCCGACCAGGGCGAAAACATCGCAAAAGTCTTTTCGAAGATGTCCGAAAATGTCACTCCCGTTTATTGTTACGACGACCTGATGACCCACCGCGACGAATATCTGTATTTCCGCACCGACCACCATTGGAACGGCAAGGGCGCATATTACGCCTATGAAGCGTTTTGCAGAACAAAAGGCATCGAGCCGTTCACGCTCGAAAAACGTGAGAAAAAAGAGTTCGACGGCTTCCTCGGCACGATGTATCAGAACAACGGCAAGGACGAAAACCTGCTTCCCGCAGACACGGTCGAAGCATTTTTGCCCGTCAGCGCAAATGCGGCGATGAAGTTCACCAACACGGACGGCACAACATACGATTGGCCCATTGTCAAGGACGTTTCCGAATGGTCGAGCGGCGCAAAATACAACACCTTTGCGGGCAGCGACAACCCGATAACGGAGTTCACAAACCCCGACGTTGCGGACGGCTCCGTGCTGATAGTTGTCAAAGAATCTTTCGGCAACGCGCTGCTTCCCTACCTCGTTGATCACTACTCAAAAATCTACGAGATAGACTACCGCTATTGGAAAGGCGACCTTGTCTCCTTTGCCGAAGAGGTCGGCGCGGACGACCTGCTTTTCGCGAACAACATAATGATGACGTCCACAAGCCTGCTCGTCGGAAATTTGAGTAAAATTATAAAGTAAATATAAAATCGCCCGTGAACCTCTGTTA
>ERZ772812.1156-NODE-1156-length-20123-cov-5.530745_pt1 | contig 20123 bp, 10 predicted proteins | sample MGYA00511343_ERZ772812 | MGnify/ENA primary metagenome ERZ772812 (study PRJEB29015, sample SAMEA2737706) | human gut metagenome | biome: human gut; feature: human-associated habitat; material: faeces | place: China | collected 2012 ...
TATATAATCATCCGGCAGGGTTTTGTTTTCCTGCAGGTCTGCTAATTTATTGACAGTTCCTTTACATGGTGATACAATAAAATTCTTTGATGAAACAAAATGTAACATATATGAAGCAGAATATACGATTATAGAAATTGTATAACTATATAAATAACCGGATGTTAAGTTCAGGGAAAGGCAGATCATGAACAAAAAAGAAAATCATTCCGCAAAAAATGAGATAGAGCAGGCTTTGCTTCGTCTCATGACACAGAAATCCTATATGGATATCACTGTGACGGACATTGTGCAGGAGGCGAAAGTCGCGCGGGTTTCTTTTTACAGAAATTTTGCATCTATTTCGGAGGTGTTGGACAGTATCGCAGATGCGACTGCAGAGAAGCTGAATATCGAGTTTCTGCCGATGCTGGATACGACAGATGAGCGTAAAATACGGGAGTATCTGTTTAATTATTTTTATCAGATATCATTGAATTATAAAGAAATGTGGGCAATCCGCGGACTGAATATGGATCTTTTTACAAAACGCCTCGGAGAAAAAATCCATGAAAAACGTAAAGCCGTCGAGTCCGCAGACCCGAATATGGAAGAGAAATATGGATGGGTTGTAAAACTCTGCGTACTGGATGGTGTATCCAGGCGCTGGATCATGGATGAAATGAAAGAAACACCGGAAGAAATGATCGATTATGTAATGCCGATCATCAAGTCATTATAAGAAGTTTGAACAGTGGAAATACAAAGGAGCAGAAACAATATGAAAAAAACAGGAATCATGACAGACAGTCACAGCGGAATTTTACCGGAAGAAGCAGAGCGACTCGGTATCAGAGTTCTTCCGATGCCTTTTTATATCGGAGAGAAACTTTATCGTGAAGGAGTAGATTTATCCCGGGATGAATTTTATGATATGCTTCGAAAGGGCGTGGATGTGTCCACTTCACAGCCGTCCCCGGCGGAAGTTATCGATATGTGGAAAGAAATGCTGAAAGAATACGAGGAAATTGTCTATATTCCTCTCAGCAGCGCACTGAGCGGTTCCTGTATGGCAGCAGCGGCAATGGCAAATGATGATGCATTTGCCGGAAAGGTATTTGTCGTTGATAATGGCCGTGTGGCGACACCAATGCACCGTTCTGTCCTTGACGCAGTAGAGATGGTGGAAAAAGGATACAGCGCAGCCGAGATCAAGAAGATTTTGGAGGAAACCAGAGAAAAAATGACCATCTACATCGGCCTCAGCACACTGGAATATCTGAAAAAAGGCGGAAGAATCAGTTCCGTAACCGCACTGGCGGCAAATGTCCTGAATATCAAACCTGTCATGCATTTCAGTACAGGAAAACTTGATACCTACCAGAAATGCCGCGGACTGAAAAAGTCACGTAAGGTCATGATCGATGCAATGAAGGAAGAACTGGAGACAAATTTCGCAAAAGAATATGCAGCAGGAGAAGTATACCTGATGGCGGCATCCAGCAGTAACGATGAAGTGACAGAAGAATGGGTAAACCAGATCCGGGAAAGTTTTCCGGGAATGGAAGTTATGTGCGACAAGCTTTCCTTCGGCCTGTCCTGCCATATCGGTCCGGATGGCCTCGGAATCGGATGCACCTGCAAGCCGGTATAAAAGCGCCTCTTGACTTTATGAAGTATAAAAGAGATAATCTTTTATAAACATATAAAACTCTCAGGAGGAATTAAAATGGAAAAATCTACAGTTTATTTTACAGATTTCCGCTGCCCGGTCGGAACCAGCCAGCTTGACAAACTGAAAAAACTCTGTATCGCAGCCGGCATCAAAGATATTGACATGGACGGAAAATTTGTAGCGATCAAAATGCATTTTGGCGAGCTGGGAAATATGGCGTTCCTTCGTCCGAACTATGCCAGAGTAGTAGCAGATCTGTGTAAAGAGCAGGGTGGTATGCCGTTTCTGACAGACTGCAATACACTGTATCCGGGAAGCAGAAAAAATGCACTGGAACATCTGGACTGTGCAAATCTCAATGGATTTAATACAATTACGACAGGCTGTCAGATTATCATTGGCGACGGACTTCGCGGAACCGATGAAGTAGAAGTTCCTGTTGTAAATGGAGAATACTGCAAGACCGCATTTATCGGACATGCGATCATGGATGCAGACATTTTTATCAGTCTGACTCATTTCAAAGGTCATGAGACTACCGGATTCGGCGGCGCACTGAAAAACATCGGTATGGGCTGCGGAAGCCGTGCAGGAAAGATGCAGCAGCATTCAAGCGGAAAACCGGCGATCAACGAAGAAGTCTGTCGTGGCTGCCGCCGCTGTGCAAAAGAATGTGGCAGTGATGCGATTACATATGTCAACAAAAAAGCAGTGATCGATTATGATAAATGCAAAGGCTGCGGCCGTTGCATCGGAGCCTGCAGTTTTGATGCTGTATACAATCCGAACAGCAGTGCAAACGAACTTCTTGACCGTAAGATGGCAGAATATGCGCAGGCTGTCTGTCATGGCCGTCCGCATTTCCATATTGCGCTGGTTCAGGATATCAGCCCGAACTGCGACTGCCATGGAGAGAATGATGCACCGATTCTTCCGGATATCGGAATGTTTGCAAGTTGTGACCCGGTTGCACTGGATCAGGCATGTGCAGATGCATGTCTGAAGGCAACACCGATCGCAGACAGTCAGCTTGGAGAACATCTGGCAGAGCCTGGATGGCATTGCCACCATGACCATTTCAAAGATTCCAATCCAAACATCGAATGGAAAGCAACTCTTGACCAGGCAGAAAAAGTCGGACTTGGAACCAGAGAATACGAATTAAAGAGAATCAAATAATCACAGGAGAGGGCTGATTTATGGAAAAACATCATCATGAGAGAAGCACGTTTTCCGGCAAACTTGGATTTGTACTATCCGCAGCCGGAGCTTCCGTCGGTCTGGGAAATATCTGGAGATTCCCGTACCTGGCGGCAAAATACGGAGGCGGTATTTTTTTACTGATCTACATTATTCTGGCACTGACATTTGGTTATTCAATGATCGTGGCGGAGACAGCGCTTGGACGAATGACGAAGAAAAGTCCGGTCGGTGCTTTTGCCAAATTCGGCAAATCTAAATGGCTGTCATTCGGCGGCTGGATCAACGCGATCATTCCGATTCTGATCGTGCCGTATTACTCAGTAATCGGCGGCTGGGTAATCAAATACCTGATTGAATATGTAAAGGGCAACAGCCAGAAGCTTGCGACAGACGGATATTTCTCAGAATTTATTTCCAACGGAGTATCTACGGAAATCTGTTTTTTGCTTTTTGCATTATTCACAGTAGCAATCATTTACGCAGGAGTACGTAACGGTGTTGAGCGTGTTTCGAAATTTATGATGCCGATTCTGGTATTTCTGTCCATTCTGATCGCAGTTTATTCTGTGACAAGACCGGGAGCACTGAAAGGTGTAAAATATTTCCTGATACCGAATATTGAGAATTTCTCATGGATGACCGTTGTGGCAGCAATGGGACAGATGTTCTATTCACTTTCAATCGCTATGGGTATTCTGGTAACTTTTGGTTCCTACATGAAAAAAGACGTATCCATTGAAGGTTCCACAACAAACGTAGAAATCTTTGATACAGCGATCGCAATCATGGCAGGTCTGATGATCATTCCGGCAGTCTTTGCATTCTCAGGCGGAGATCCGGATACACTGCAGGCAGGACCGTCCCTGATGTTTATCACGATTCCGAAAGTCTTTGCAAGCATGGGACTGGGAACCCCGATCGGAATTTTATTCTTTGTGCTGGTACTCTGTGCGGCACTGACAAGTTCGATTGCTCTGACCGAAAGTGCTGTATCGACCTTTCAGGATGAGTTGAAATGGTGCAGACAGAAGTCCACACTGGTAGTCGGTGCGATCATGCTTGTTCTCGGAAGTCTTTCTTCCCTGGGATATGGACCGCTTGCCTGTGTAAAGATCATCGGAATGCAGTTCCTTGATTTCTTTGACTTCCTGACAAACTCTGTGATGATGCCGATCGCGGCATTTGCGACCTGTCTTCTGATCTCCAGAGTGATCGGTGTGAAGAAGATCGAGGAAGAAGTTCTGCATGGCGAAGGCACATTTAAGAGAAAGAAAGTCTTTAATTTTATGATCCGGTATCTCTGCCCGATCTTTGCGGTAATCATTCTTTTGAGTTCCGTGGCGAACGCATTTGGATGGATTTCCATGTAAAACAGATATAAATATAGAAGAACATCTTGTTGAAAGAGAGTTTCGTAGATTTTTCGTTTATTCTTTCACACAAGGTGTTCTTTTTTTGATAAAATGATGATACAAGGTTAAAGGGACTGAAACTATATAAGTCCGGATACCGGAGGAGGAATATTGTCTATGTTCAGAATAGCAATATGCGATGACAGTGAAAGAGATTTACGTTTAAATTTGGATATGGTAAATAAATGGAAAGATGATAATTCCGACAGTGAGATTGTGGTGGATGCGTTTCACAATCCGAATGCTCTGCTGGAAAGTCATACAGAAGATATGTATCATTTGTGGATATTGGATATTGTGATGCCAGAGCGGGACGGAATTAGTCTGGCACGCGAAATTCGCAAAAAAGGCGACGAGACAATGGTCATATATACTTCGTCCACCACAGAATATGCAATGGATGCTTTTGGAATTCATGCACTGGGATATCTACTAAAGCCGGTCGAGTACGCAGAATTGAAAAAAACACTCGATATGACCAAGACTTTATACGATGCAAGACCACAGAAATATATACATATCATGGGTGATGAAGGTCCGCAGAAGGTTCCGGTCATGGACATTACTTATGTAGAAAATATAGGAAGAAATGTAAGATACAATCTTCGAAGCGGACGGGAGATCGAAGCAGGCAGACGTAACGGAACTTTTGAGGAGGTGGTTGCACCGCTTGCAGATGAAAAGGAATTTGTGCAGACACATAAATCATTTTTTGTGAATCTGAAATACATAAAGAGCATAAGAGAAAATCATGTTCTGCTTGATAACGGGACAGAAATTCCGGTTGCGAAGCGCCGTAAGACGGAGCTGCAGAACAAATATATGGCTTATACGTTTGGAGATGAAATCATATGAACGAATTTTTAATCTATCGGTCATCTATGATTTTTCAGCTCGCTTTTTTGCTTCTGTTTCTTCCGCTGACGAAACAAAAATGGAAAGTGATAATGGGAACGGCAACGGCATTTATCCTGACGGGTATTGTGGAGTATATGAATTTTGACCCGGCGGTGTATATGAACAGGCAGCTTAACGTGTTGCTGTTGATTATTATTGTGCTGGCAGCAGCTCTGTTCCTTTGCAGATATTCAGACTGGCGGGCAGTTTTTACAGTACTTTGTTCATCAAACTATGTGATGATTGGAAATGTGGTTGCAGAAGTGGTTCTTGTTTTTCGTGGAGGCATGGCACGGGCATTGACATGTCAGATATTGATTCATGCAACATTGCTCTATCTGCTTGTACGTACTGTCAGAAAAAATTATCTTATGGAGCTGGAAATGGCGGACAGGAAATGGAGCCGTATCTGTCTGATGCCGGTTCTGTTTTATATGACGGTTTATGGAATGACTGTGTGGCCGGTTTCTATTGCAGAGGTGCCGAATATCTGTGGAGCACTTATATGTGTGTTTCTTCTGATGGGTTTTTATTATGTGTCACTGATCATCGGTATTGCACAATCCAGAAATGAGGCAGAGAAAATCAACGCATCGGCCCTTATGGAGAAATATACGGAGGGTATCCTGCATGAGGCAAGGACCGTGCGGAATCACCAGAAACTACTGGCTATTCAAAGACACGACCTCCGTCATCAGTATGCGCTGATCAAAAGCCTTCTGGATGAAGGACAGTATGATGAGATATACCAATTACTGGAAAAGTCAGGACAGCAGCTTGAATCTCTGAAAGAAATCCGGTACTGCGAAAATTCCATTGTCAATGGCATTATCGGAATCTATCATGCGAAAGCTGAAAGAGCGCAAATTGACTTTACCTACAAGATAGATGTTCCGGCAGAGTTTGAGCAGGCAAAAGATTTCGGCTTTGCGACTATGCTTAGCAATCTTCTTGAAAATGCATTTATAGCGGTATGCAAAGTTCCGGATTCGCAGGAAAGAAAAGTATCTGTCAGAATCGAACCCAAAAAAGAACAGCTCATCATCGAAATCAGAAACAATTATTTTGGAAAACTGGACATTTCAAGGGAGACGGGACTTCCGGTAACAGACAAAGCTGACGGTCATGGATACGGACTTGTCAGTGTGAGTAACTATGCACGTAAAAGTGGCGCACTACTGAAATTCCGTCCGGAAGGACAGTTGTTGGTTGTGCAGTATATCACAAATTTATAGGCAATTTTCATATAAAAAATTATTTTTTTGTGTATACAATGTTGAAAATGCGCAAAAAAGGGAAAATATGCGTAAAAATGGTCATGTTTGTCGATACGTAAGAAATTATAATATATTTTGTATAATCATATTTAAATATCATATGCATAGTCTGTCAATGCGAAAGGGCAGGCTTTGCGAAATATGAATATTTATTATTATAAATTCAATTACAATAAGGAAAGGATGGGATGAAGAGATGAAAAAATTTGAAAAAGGTAAACGATTTTTAACATTTCTTCTTGTTGCTCTGATGGTCGTACAGCAGAGCAGTGTAACTACACTGGCTGAGGAGCTGGCGGAATACACCCAGGAAGCACAGAATCAGGATGCGGAGGCAGTAGCTGAAACATCGGAGGCGAGTGAAGCGGAGGTATCTGTTCCTGATTCAGATAAAGCACAGGAGCAGCAACCGGCAGCAGAGGAACCGGCGGCACCGGCAGAGCAGGAGACACCACAGGCAACAGAAGCTCCACAGGTGACCGAGGCTCCGGCACAGGAAACTGCACCGACAGAAGCTCCGGCGCAGGAGGCAGAGCAGACAGAGGCTCCGCAGGAGAACGCGGCAGTTACGGAGGCACCACAGGCAACAGAAACTCCGGCTGTTACAGAGGCACCGGCAGAGACAGCTACAAAGGCTCAGTTCAGTGGCGCAGTTGATAATGCGACCGCAAACGTTACCCTGGCACAGCCGATTTCTGACAAGGCTGTTTTCGTTGCAAGACAGTACAGTGTGGATTCCGATTACTTTGTAAATAATGCAGAAGCAGCCGTATCACAGTGGGTAGCAAACAACGGACTTACTGTTTTGGATGCAACTGCATATGATATGCATTTCGAAGAAAACGGACAGGAAATCTCCGTCTGTCAGCCTGCAAATGTCAGCCTGGCATTCAACAGCCCGATCCTTACCATGACCGGAGACGCAGGAGTTCCTTCTAATATATATGTACTTCATATCGTAAACGGACAGGCAGTTGCAGCAGGAAGCGCATCACAGGACGGCAACGGCGCAGTAGTTGCAGCGAATATCAGTACAGAGGGATTCTCTCCGTTTGTATTTGTGAAAGCAGTGAGCGGGGACGCAGTGGCGCCAGCGGAAAGCTCCGCAGATTTATCTAACTTCGTTACATCAGTAACTTTGAATGGGGCGGAATGGAACGATAACACTACGATTTTGCCAGATACAGATTACGAAATCGAATTAACGTTTAAGGAGAATCCGGAAGGAATGCAGTTTAATACTGCAGGAGAACTGGAATATACTTTACCTGATGCACTATTAAACTCATGGCTTGCTTCAGCACAGGAATTTGATTTGAATATCGATGGACATACGGTAACGGGTAATAAAGCACGTCTGTCCAAAGATGGAAGGACGTTAATTGTAAAGCTGAACAATAATGATCCAAATCTGACAGGTTCTGGAGATGTTCATTTCTGGATAAAAATTGGTGCGAAATTTGATGCAAATAAAAATGGAAAGGAAATCAAATTCGGAGCCAGTACAAACAAGACACTTCATATAGATAATAGCAGTAGTGTGTCTGTAAATAAAACTCATTCTGATTATGATTCCAGTAAAAATGAACTTACATATACTGTTGAAGTAACATCGAAGGGCGCAAACCAGAAGGTGCAGGTAACTGATGCGCTTTCGGGAGAAATCCTCAAATTCAAGGAAATCAAATCAATTACATCAAATAAAAGAGATAATCTCAGTCAGGATGTTACTCCTTCAGAAAACGGTTTTCAGTATGCAGTCGGAGATATGGTTCATGATGAGGTTGTTACCATCACATATACTGCAGAAGTAGATTACAGTAAGATACCGGCAAATGGTACTGTGTCTGTAGACAATAAGAAAAACACAGCAAGTGTTATTGTTGATGGAGAGAAAAAAGAAGAGAAAACAGATACATATGATAAGGATATTAATAACAAAATCTCTATTTCCAAATCAATGACAGGCGCTACAGAAAATGGTGTGGTAACAGACCCGAGTAATATACCCTGGAAGCTTGTAGTAAATGAGTCAAAGCGTGTGTCCATGTCCGGCAAGACAATTACCGACACAATTGATCCGAATTCGCAGGCATATATGCATTATACAGGCAGTGGAATTACGATTAAGGTATCTACTGGTGAGGTCAGAAATATTCCGTGGTCAAAACTTAATTTAGCTACAGACAGTAATGGAAATATTATCAGTTGGTCATATACAGCACCGGAGAGTGATGGAAATGTCTCTTATGAGATCAGCTATGCAACTGCGGCTGATAACGCCAGCTTCTATGATAAAACTGATCTGAAAAACAATGCATCTGTAGATGGCGGTGGCAGTGGAAGTGCGACAGCACCAGTTGGACCTAATGAGGGAAATAAAGGAGCTGCTATTGCTAAGAAAGGAAAATTAAATTCTGATCGCACAAAGATCAGCTGGACAATCACAGTTACAGTACCTGCAAACGGAATACCGAATGCAACGCTTGTGGACAGTCTGCCATGGAGTGATCCTTATCTGGATGCATATGATGGTAAAGGTATTACTGTGAAATATTTGGATGCAGATGAGACTCATACGGACACACCGTCTCAGGACAAAAAGACAATAACAATTGAATTTAGTTATAGAGACACCGATGGTACCATAAAGAAAGGTCTGAAAGGCACCGGTGAAAAGAGAACATTAGAAATTAGCTATAGTACTGATGTGGATCCCGAATGGGCACAAACAGATGAGGCATGGAGATATGGTCATACCAATACGGCAAAGTTGACAGGACCAAATATAACAGCAAGTGATACAGTTCATGTTACAAAAACATCCCTTTCAAAAGAGGGACAGTGCAATGGAACAGTAAATGTTGGCGGAGTCGATTATCCTAAATTTGATTTTACGTTAACGTTCAAGGGCGACGTAAAAGATGGGGATGTAATTACAGATACGTTCCCAACAAAATATTTTAAAGTGTATGAAGAACCTAGGTGGGATGGTAGTACACCGTATAGGATTGCTGGTGGTGCCCAATATCATCAGGGAGATGAAACTGGTGGAGTAGTCTCGGTTAAAGGCACAGGAACAGGTGCCCAGTTTACAGTATCCAGCTATCCCAAAAATGAAAATGATGAATATTATACGTATTATAAATTAACTTATACACTGATTCCAAGAGATGAGAATAAACTTAAAGAGTTGCAGAAGCTTGCACTTACAGATCCTAATCATACCTATAAGCTTCATAATGAGGCAAGTTGGGGTGGTGCAGCCAATCAGGTAGATGTTGATTACACATGCAAACCATTAACTAAATCGGATGCTTTTGATTACAGCACGAATAAAGTACATTTTACTATCAAAGCAAATGAAGCAGGGCTGAAATTAAACGGAGGAAAGACACTGACTCTGACAGATACGATGTCTTCGACACTGCGTTATGACGCAAGCAGTCTTGTAGTGAGGGCCGATGGAGAAGATATCACACAGAAGGTTGTTCCTAATGAAAATAACGGTACGCTTACAATCACAGGTATACCGGATGGAAAAGCCATTGAGATTACCTACGATGCACGAGTACTTGGCAGTGGTCAGGTTACTTATTCCAACAGAGCAGAACTGACCGGCTGCGGGGACGGTGTCAATATTTCCAATACGGAAACTTTAAATGGAAGTGCCGGTGGTGGCGGTTCACGGCTGGGAATCAAGATCCGTAAATATAAAGCAGGTGATCAGTCCAGCAAATTAGCAGGTGCAGTATTCCAGCTTTATAGACTGAATGATAAGGGTGAGAAAGAACCAGTCAAGGATAAAAATGATAACATTGTTACCTGTACAACAAATGACGATGGAAATGCAGAGCTGCAAACTGATATGGATAAAAATGGCTGGGCATTTACAAAGAACCGAACATATTACTTAGTTGAGGTAACAGCACCAGAGGGATATCAGCTTGATTCAACACCAATAGAATTTAAGTTTGTAGATTCTCCATCAGCTTCTAATGAATATTACAGTGGTGATACGATTTACGTAGCTAATGAAGAAAAAAATGAAGGACATCTGGTTATTACAAAAACGATCAACGCAAATGGTGTGGCAGCAGATAAAGTAAAAGACAGTCTGAGTTTCACTGTAAAGAATAATGCTACAAAGCAAGAAGAGATTTATAAACTGAAAGATTTTACTCAAGATGCAAATGGTGTATGGACGAAGGAACTTGATACAGCAGCAGGAGGTTACACAGTAACCGAGACAGTAACTGATGTGACTGGAGTAGTGCTGAGAAGTGTAAGCTACACAATAGACGGCGGAGCTGCAGTCGTTGGTAAAGTAGCAACTGTAGATGTAAAGAAGAATCAGACGACAACAGTAGCATTTACGAACACATATGAGCAGAAGCTTGGAAGTGTTAAGGTAACGAAAGTGTTCAGCGGACTGGGCGATGTGAAAAAGACACTGAAGGACTTCAAGATCACCAACACATATGATACCAGCAAGGAATTTACCCTGGATAATGCAGCCGGAGACGGAACAGAAGAGAGCCCGTACACATGGACGCTCGAAGGTGTACCGGTAGGAACCACGGTTGAATTCACAGAGATTGGCTATACAGCAAAAGGATATAATGTTGAAGTAAAGATCAACAAAACAGCAGTTGAGGGAGAACCGACAGCAGAAGCAACAGTAGCAGATGGGGATCCGACAACAGTAGCATTTACGAACACATATGAGCAGAAGCTTGGAAACGTTGAAGTAACAAAAGTATTTAGCGGAGTGAAAGGACTGCCGGATGGCTTCCAGATCACAAACGACTATAACGAAGATGTATTCACATTAGAAAACGCAAGTGGGGAAGGAACAGCAGAGAATCCATATAAATGGACGATCAAAAACGTGCCGGATGAGACGGAGATCACCTTTACCGAGAGCGGTTATGATGTAACAGGTTACGATGTGACGATTAATGGACAGGCAACAACAGATGCTGAAACTGGAACTGTAAAAGCAACAATAGCAGAAAACGAAACAGCAATAGCAAAGTTTACAAATGAATACACTCCAACAAAGCGCGACATCGAAATCAGCAAGGTTGACCTTACAGACAACAAAGAACTTGAAGGTGCATCCCTTCAGATCACCGGAACAGACATTGATGGAAAAGAAATTACCCCTATCAAGTGGACATCCGGTGATGATGGAAAGAACGAAGATGGAACAGTCAAGACACATACAGTGAAACTTACAGCCGGAACATACACTCTGTCTGAGACAGCAGCTCCGGACGGATACAAGATTGCTGAGAGCATCAAGTTCACGATTGACAAAGAAGGAAAAGTAACAAGCGACACAAAAGATGCAGTTACAGGCAACAAAGTTACCATGAAGGATGAGAAGAAAGACACATCCGCATCTATTTCAGTAACTAAGAATCTGAAGACAGTTGCAGGCGAGAATATTTATGCAGTTGATCAGACATTCTACGTAGCACTTTATGAAGATGAGAACTGCACGAAACTTGCATCTGAGATCAAAGCACTTACATTCAAAAACTCCACTTCCGAAACAGTTACATTTGAAGGTGTGGAGCCGAACAAGACTTATTATGTAGGTGAATGTACAAAAGACGGCGTGCGCTATCTGAGCGGCGTTGTTGCAGGAACAAAATATGTAGCACAGTTTACAGATGGAAACAGTGTTACAGTAGAAACTCCAAACGGAAGTAAAGCAGTTTACTTTGATAACCGTTTTATGAAATTCCCGGATGGATTCTACAAAGAAGGTGTTCTGAGTATTACCAAACTGTTTAAAGACAAAGCCGGTAAGGCAAAGAACAGTGACGAGACATTCTATGCAGGTATTTTTGATGATGAAGAATGTACAAAACTTTCAGAGAATGTGGCTCAGAATATTATTCCACTGAATCTGAATGGCAGCTCCAGTGTGACAGCACAGATTAAAGTATCCATTGCACAGGGAACATCCAAGACTTTCTATGTGACAGAGGTTGATAAGGATGGAAAACCGATCAATGAAGAAACTTTCAAATATGATGTATCAGTGGAGAACGGAGAAGTTACATTCGATGAGAATAATACTTCTGCAGAAGTAACCATCACTAATCAGGAACAGGATGAAGACAAAGATAAGGATAAAGACAAGGACAAGGACAAAGATAAAACGACCACAACCTCATCTAACGCAACATCCACAAAAGCAGTAAAAACAGGTGATAACACACCGATTGGAATTTTCGTAATTCTTCTTATTGCTGCAATCGTAGTGATTGGTGGAGGAATTTACCTCAAACGTCGCAAAAAATAATAAGTAACTACAAAGTCCGTCAGGATGGGAAACCATTCTGGCGGATTTTTTCTGATAAAGAGTTTTATTTGAAGAAGAACTTTCAATGTCGTATTTTGCAAGATATTGTTGTTATAGGGGAGAATAAGGCGAACGAATCTTCTTGTCATGAAGTGAGGCAGTATGCTACACTTTATCTATCTTAAATCTATATGCTCATATGAGCATTCTGACGTTTCAGTTCGAAACGCTATTCCATTTTTGAAAATCTGAAGAAAGAAGGAAAACTGCCTATGACAACAAAGCTGAAGAACTATTTTCCAATGATAAGAAGCCGAGAAGAGATTTTGAAAGAAATTGATGATAACATAAAACTTACAGAGAAATTTTACAGTTGGGGAGACTCAGCAAGGCAGGAGTTCCTTGATTTTTGTACAGGAGTCCGTGGAGTGAAGCTTTTGTACGATTCTTTTTTCAAAGAGATCATGAATCCGGAGACAGTACCGGAAAGGCTGGAAGACTTTCTGAGTGTTTTACTGCAGAAAAAAGTAAAAATCGTGGAAGTGTTGCCGGGGGATTCCAGCCGTATTGCGGATGAACAGTCGCTACTTATCATGGACATTTTAGTTCGTTTTGAAGATGGCACTTATTGTAATGTGGAAGTGCAGAAAATCGGTTATGCGTTTCCTGGAGAACGAAGTGCGTGCTATTCTTCGGATCTTTTGCTGCGGCAATATAAGACTGCCAGAAGCCGGAAGAAAGAGAAGTTTACATATAAGGATGTAAAAGGTGTTTATACGATCGTTCTGATGGACAAGAGTGCGAGTATATTTGATGAATTTTCCGAGAAGTATGTGCATACATTTCGGCAGGGATCTGATACCGGGTTGGCGATGGATCTTTTGCAGAATTATATTTTTATCCCTCTTGACATCTTCCGCGAAAATGTCCACAATAAAGGTATCAAGAACAAATTGGACGCATGGCTTGTGTTCCTGAGTATGGATGAACCGGAGCGGATTATTGATCTGATCACAGCCTACCCGGAGTTCAAAGCCATGTATGAGCATGTGTACAGTATGTGCCGGAATGTGGAGGATGCGATGGGAATATTTTCAGAAGAACTAAAAATACTTGACCGGAATACAGTGAGGTACATGGTCGACGAGATGCAGGATACGATAAACGAACAGAAGGAACAATTAAAGATTAATAGAAATACCATTGAAACGTTAAAAACACAGGCGGAAGCTGATAAAGGAATGATAGATGAACTGAAAACACAGGCAGAGTCCGATAAAAACACGATAGAAGAATTAAAAAGAAAAATAGCAGAATTGAAAAAATGAATACAATATGACAAAAAACGAGTAGAAAAATCTATTTTCATCATTTAACTTTTCTATTATAATAAACAGTGACAGTATAGGGATAAGATCAATTTCTTATCCTCAATTTAATTATAGAGATAGAAAGGATTAGGTGAAGGATGAAAAGATTTGAAAAATGCAAACGTATTTTAGCATTTCTTCTCGTTACTCTGATGATTATTTCACAGAGCAGTGTCATAACTCTGGCAGAAGAACTGTCACTGGACACCCGGAATGCGCAGAATCAGGAGGCGACAGCAGTAGCTGAGACGCCTGAGGAAAGCGAACAGGAGCCATCTGTTCCAGATCCAGACAATAATGATAAGCAAGAACCGGAAGAGGTGCAGCCATCAGTACCGGAAGAAAGTCCTGAAACGACAGAAACACCGGAGCCGGAGAAGGATCAGGAATCCTCATGCGAGGAAGAAGCAACGATTCCAGAGTCGACCGCTATATCGGCAGACACTGTTGCGGAAGCACCGTCTGACGTTTCTTCGCAGGAAACAAAGACTGAATCCAAAGAAGAAATAGCTGTTCAGGATGACAATACAAGATATACGACGAATCTGAATGCGCTTGCTACGGAAGCTTCTGTCAGCGGAGCAGGTATTACGCAGGTGAACGGTGTTTATCAGGTGCGACCTGAAACAGACTACACATTTAAAGTTCAATTTGCAGAGACAGAAGATCTGCAGTTTCATAATGACGGAGATGGAGAGGGAAAACTTTATTATACGTTGCCGGACGGCTTGACTATTCCGGGAAGTATTACAGAGACTGCTTTTAATATTGGAACACTTTCGGGAAATACATTCAGTTATCAGGAAGGATCCAATCGGATCGTTGTCAGACTTAATAAAAATGATCCTAATTATGAGGAATTCAAAAAGTCAGCTACTGCACATTTTGGACTGGAGTTTAATGTACGCTTTAATGCAGATGCAGAGGAAATTGTTTTTGGAAATGCAAAGACCATTAAGATATATGTGGATATAAACCGTACACTTTCACTGAAAAAAGATGCAAGTTACGATGCCTCCAGACGAACGATTTCTTATACGATCACCGTTTCATCTGCCGGTGTCAATAATAATGTAGTTCTTACGGATAATCTGAGCGGAAACTGGCTCGAAATGTACAGCCTCGATAATGTAGTAATTACATCGAATAAAAACAGAGATTTTTCCAATATTACAAAGGCGATTAACGGAAGAGAACTGACTGTTACTATTCCATCCATGGACCATGGAGAAAACATTTATATCAAATACACAGTTCAGGTGGTAAATGCAGACCAGATGCATCCGACGACAAAAGATGATGCTGTGAATGCGACAACGAATACGGTTACCGGAAACTGGAGCGGCAATAATACTGTATCGGTAAATAAACCGGAAGTTTATAATCCTTCAATCAGTAAAAGGGCATTACTTAATAATTCAAATCATGAGATTACATACACAGTTACTTTGAACGAGGACTTTAAGTATGATATTTCCGGAAGGACAATCACAGATACGGTCGTTTCCGGTTCTCGAAGATTTGGTAAATATTCCGGCGGGGGAATCACTGTTCAGAGATATGACAGCACCAATACTCTGCTTGGGTCCACACCGGTTTCATGGTCAGAAATTACTGTGCAAGACAGCAAAGATTATACATGGGCGTACACTATTCCGGCTGAACATCAGGGAAACTACAAATATGTAATCACTTATACTGTTCAGGGAGATAACCGCGAAATTACAGGTGCGAACTTCAATAATGATGTAATTTATGATACCGGTGGAAAAGCATCAAGCTCCGTCAGACTTATTCCACTGGATGGTGTTCTTAATATAAATAAACAGGGAACCGTTGTCACAGATGCTGTAGGAAAGCGCCAGATTCAGTGGACAGTATCTTTCCCTGTACCGGCAAATAAAGAATATACAAACTGCACATTGAAAGATACACTTCCATACCAGCAGATTGATGATCAATTATACAGCGATTCTTATATAGAAGGATCTGAACAGATTTCCGGTCTGCTTGATGGCGAAAACTATGAGATTGGTTCATCTACTACAAGTGATGGCAAAAATGAACTGACAGTTAAATTCTATTATATGGAGAACGGTCAGAAAAAGATGAACCTGAAAGTTTCAGATCAGGCAAGGACAATTCAGTTTACTTATCTGACAGAACCGAATGCAAAATGGCTTGCAAATTCGAATGTGCTGACGAATAAATCTCACAAAAACAGTGCAACGATATCTGCCAGAGGACAGAATTTAACCGCAAATGCAACAGTAGAATTGTATGAGAATAACCCGGATATTACCAAATCAGCGGAAGTGATTGAGAATGATGAGAATGGCAATGCAAAAGTAATTCAGTATAATGTCACGGTTTTGGGCATCGAGGGGGATTCTATTAAAATCACTGATGAATTTAACAAAGATCATTTGATATACGATGCTGCACAGGGATTACAGGTAAGCTACAGTGATGATGGCAAAACATTTACACAGGATCAGTCAGTAACGGCAGGTGCGACATCCAGTGATACAGGAATGGTATTTACAATTCAAAATGTTCACCCGGAAGACGGATTAAACCATGCAGTCTACAGGCTGACCTATTGTCTGAAAGTGAATGGTGCTGCCGGTGTGGATTCTATTGAGACGTCTGAAGAAGGTGGAAAAGTAACAAATACGGCATTCTTCAGAGGAAAATCTACGTCTGTGAAGACTACAGTTATAAATAGTGAGGGAATCATAAACAAAAAGCTGCTTAACGAGGATTCTCTTTCGGCAGAGGGATATGTTGCGGAATATCAGCTTGTCATTAACCCGGGAATGAAAACATACGGAACTTCAGAAATGCTTACAGTCAAAGACATCATGACCAATATGAAAGCAGTAAATCCGGATGAGGTAGAGATTCATACGGAATCCGCGGCAGGTACGGATGTGGATATTGACAAGGTTAAGGCTGTTTTCAGTGAAGATGGTATTCATTTTACTGTTCCAAATGCAACAAAGGCAGTGATCACATATAAAGCAAAGTGGACAGGACAGGGTGAGATTGAACACATAAATGAAGCAACTGTATATGGTTATTCCCGGAGTGTGGCTCGAAGCGTTAATATTTCTTCGCAGGGAAGCGGTGATTTTGACAACTATAAGATTACAATTTATAAAGTAGAAAAAGATAATAATACAAAAACCCTGGCAGGTGCTACATTTAAACTTCAGCGTTTTGTTGATGGAAAGCCGCAGGATGTGTTGGATAAAGACAATAACATTGTGACGATTACAACAGATACTGCCGGAAAAGCTATTCTGGAGGGACATGACCATGAAAAAGGGTGGGTCCTTCGAAAAGAATACAAATATCAGCTGGTTGAGATTGAGGCACCGGCAGGATATGAATTGAATCCTGCTCCGACGATTTTTGCTTTTTCTGATGCATTCGCAGGAGATAATGTTATTTGCTGTGAAAATGGCGGTCAGATCATTATAACGAATGAACTGGCTGAGCATGAAATTGAGATCAGCAAGGTAAATGCGGCAGACGGAGTGACCGAACTTGCCGGAGCGAAACTGCAGATCACGGACGAAGCAGGAAATATAGTCAAAGATAAAGCCGGAAATGAACTTTCCTGGACAACCGGAGAGTCTGCGGAAGATCAGAACGAAGATGGAAGTGCAAAACCGCACAAGGTGAAACTTGTAGCAGGAACATATATTCTGAATGAGGTGAGTGCTCCATTTGGCTATTTGATGGCAGATCCGATTACCTTTACAGTAGGACTTGATGGGAAATTGTCCAGTAAAGCTGAAGGTGCTGTATCAAACGATGAAAACAAGGCAGTTGTAATCATGAAAGATGTAGCAAAGGAAAAATCGGTATCTTCATCTATTTCTGTAACAAAGAGATTAAAAACAGTTGAAGGAGAAGACATTCTTGCGGCAGATCAGACTTTCTATGTTGCGCTTTATGCAGACCAGGAATGTACACAGAGAGTATCCGATGTGAAAGCGCTCACGTTCAAAATGGACTCTGTATCGACAGTAACATTTACAGATCTTGCAGTAGACACAACTTATTATATTGGTGAGTGTACAGCGGATGGTGTAAATTATCTGAAAGGACAGACTGCAGACGGAACGACATATGCGGCAATGTTCAGCAACGGAAACAGCGTCGAAATAGGTTCGAATGGTGGAAACAAAGCTGTCGAGTTTGAAAACAGATTTGTAAAATTCCCGGATGGTTTCTATAAAGAAGCACTTCTGAATCTTACAAAACAGCTGAAAAGCAGTGATGGTGAGGATAAGAACAGCGCTGAAACTTTCTATGCAGGAATTTTTGCAGACGAAGATTATACAAAACTTTCTGACCAGGTTTCTCAGAATATTGTTCCACTGAACCTGAATGGAAATTCATCAGCAGATGCACAGATAAAAGTTGCCATAGCAGACGGTGGTTCAACGACATTATATGTGACAGAAGTTGATGCAGACGGAAAGCCAGTGGAGAATGCAGACAGCTTCGAATATGATTTGAGTGTGGACACGGAAAGCATTACATTTAATGAAAGCAATAAGTCAGCCAGTGTTACACTTGTAAATCAGGAGCGTGCGGAGGATGAAGATGAGGAGACAGAAGAGGAAGAAATAAAAGAAAAAATCACGAAGAATACTCCGACTCCAACTTCATCAGTTACTCCAACGAAATCAACCCAGACAACAAACGCCGTAAAAACCGGTGATAACACACCGATTGGAATTTTTGTAGTTCTTCTTATTGCTGCGATTGCAGTGATCGGTGGAGGAATCTGCCTCAAACGCCGCAAAAAATAACAAATAACAAAACTCCGCCAGTTCGGGTACGTAACTACCTGTTCTGGCGGAGTTTTACATTTCCTGTCGAGGAGGCACCGGTGGCGCCTACGCTGATTTATACTTTAGGCTGATATCTCATATCAGATACATCGTACACAGTGATGAATGCCTGTGGGTCTTCATGATTGATATAATTCATCAGCTTCAGATATTCTGTTTTGTCTACGATCGTAATGATCTCATTTCGTTTCTGCATATTATAGGCGCCGTATGCTTCATAAACGGTGGCTCCGCTGTGCAGATCGTGAATAATGAAATTTCGCAGTTCTTCTTCTTTTTTTGTAATGATGCAGACACGCCGTTTGATGTTGTGGTCAAAAATAAAGTGATCCAGCACGATTCCATTGAAATACGTACCGAGAATACTGAGAACAACTGTTTTTTTGTCATAAACAAGTGCGGCAGACAGTGCAACGCACATACCTGAGAGGGACATCGCCCTGCCAAGTTCCATATGCAGATATTTGTTCATGATCTTTGCTACGATATCAAGCCCGCCTGATGAAGCATTTCTGTTAAAAAGAATACTCAGACCAATGCTGACAACAAGGACATAGCACAGCACGTCCAGTTCCTGACTGTCGGTCATGGAAGTAAAATTCGGAAAAACTTTTTCAAAAATTCCGAGAAAGACAGGAAGCATGATACTTGTGTAAACGGTCTTTACTCCAAATTCTTTCCCACATGTGATAAAACCAATGATCAGAAGAACAACATTCAGGATCATGGTAATCGCAGAGAGGGGCAGTGGGATGAAGTTGGAAAGAACGATTCCAAGACCGGAAATACTGCTGACAGAAGCATGGCTCGGTACGAGGAAAAAATAAACGGCAGCAGCAATGATTGCCACAGCACCGGTCAAAATGAGCGTTTCTAAAAGCAATTTTGCAAAATTCAATTCTTTTTTCATCGAAAAAATCTCCAGATTCAGTTTTTATTTGATATATCTGCGCATATTCGTCTTGAAATTATACTTCAGGGACGGGCAGATTCACAATGACCGGCTCATGTTCAAGTGCCGGAATGATCTTTTCTGTAAAATCCTTTGTAGTAAATTTCAGACTGGATGTATTGATGCATGGATGACATCCGAAATAAGGATCCTTCAGAACATCTTCAT
>ERZ772812.1164-NODE-1164-length-20056-cov-20.163442_pt1 | contig 20056 bp, 22 predicted proteins | sample MGYA00511343_ERZ772812 | MGnify/ENA primary metagenome ERZ772812 (study PRJEB29015, sample SAMEA2737706) | human gut metagenome | biome: human gut; feature: human-associated habitat; material: faeces | place: China | collected 2012 ...
TGCATGTGTTAGGCACGCCGCCAGCGTTCGTCCTGAGCCAGGATCAAACTCTCTATGAATGGTATCTTAATCCAGACCCTTTCGAGTCCGGCTTAAAATCTGTCAATTCATAAGTTCGCTCTTAGCTTTACTCAAGAATTTTCTTACGTTGGCTATTCTCACAATCTCAGTTTTCACTGACATCATTTGAACAACTTCATTTTTTCAATCAATTGCTCAAGGTGTTTGTTCATGTTTCTCGTTGTTTAATTTACAAGGTACAGACGCCGTTCGCTCCGTCATTGAAACAGGTTCTCAGTTGCGAGACAGCTTATTGATTATATCACGTTGTTTTCGGTTTGTCAAGAAGTTTTTCGACTTTTTTCGAAGTTTTTTCCTGACTTTGTTCTTCCCTCAACGTGCTTAGATATTATAGCCAATCTTCTCCCGTTTGTCAACACTTTTTTCAAGATTTCTCTATATTTTTTTCAAATCCTCTAATTAGTTCTGCTAATGGCAGCAAACCCCAAAATATTGTGGTTCCGACTGCGAAGAACTGCGCCGAGAGGTGCGGCGCGAGCGCAAAGGCCGCAAGACCGCCCAGCAGATTCCAGCGGCCAGCGTGCGCGGCCATGCCCGGAGCGACGCGCTCCATGCAGCGCGCGGACACGGCGCAGAGCAGCCCCAGCAGCGCAAAGCCCCCGACCGTCAGCGCAGCGGACGCAAGCGGCTCAAGCCGCTCCATGACGCCCAGAAGCTTCACGCTCTTCATCGCGCCGTAAAACGGGAAGCGCTCACCGGCGGCGACCTGCGGCGACAGGCCTCCGGCCGTGACAAGCGCGCAGAGGGTCGTCAGCAGAACGCCCCCGCCGAGCCACAGCAGACTGTGATCCTTTTGCCGGTGCGCCGCCCGCAGCGCCTGCCGGTTTTTCCGCACAGGATGCACGACGCGCGGCTCAGCAGACAGCTGCACGGCGCGCGGCGCGTTCGGGCGCAGGGGCAGCGCCGCAAGCGGCAGGAGCGCGCAGGGCAGGAGCGTCCAGTCCATCTTCAGCTGCGGGCGCAGCCACGCGCGGTGCAGCGTCGGGAGGGAGAACAGCAGCAGCACGGCGTAGAGCGCCAAAAGCAGCAGGCAGCAGACCGTCCCGGCGCGCGTCAGCACCGGTTCCCCGCGCGCGGACGCATAGACCGCCAGCAGGAGCAGCAGAAGGCCGATCAAAACGCTCTCGCGCTGCGGAAAGGCGGCGCAGAGCCGCCGCGCGGCTGCGCCGAGCACGAGCAGCGTCCAGACCAGCCGCGCCCCGTCGGCGGCGCGCGACGGACATGGCGGACGCCGCGTGCAGAGGCCGAGCAGTACGGCCGAAAGGATGGACGCGCCGAAGGCCCACAGCCAGCCGACGCGCGGCAGGATCAGCACAGCCGGGACGCTGGCGGCGCAGAAGGTCAGCGCGCGCAGACGGCGCGCGGACGCGGCGGAGCGTCGATGCATTGTAAAATCTCCCCTTTCCGATTGACAAGACGCCGTTCCGCGCTTATACTATATATAAATAATAAAGTACAGGAGAACGGACGGATGAAACACAAAATTTTTGCCCTGCTCTTGACGGCGGCGCTGCTGCTCGGCCTCCTGCCGACCGCGACGGCCGCCGGGACGCCTACGCTGCAATTCGACACGACCCACGTCTGGATCGACCTCGCGACGAGCGCCTACGCCTCGGTGGACGTGACCGTCGGCGGCATCGCCACGGCCTACCGGCTGGAGGTGCAGAGCGACGTCGCAGGACTGGCGGCGCACTGGGTCAACGCGTATATGACCGACGGCCGCAACACGCTGCGGCTGCGCGGCAGCCGGATCGGCAGCGGTGAGCTGGTCTTCCGGATCTATTCCAATCAGGACGCGCTGCTGCTCACGCAGACGCTCCGCATCGACGTGATCGACAGCACGCCGCGCCTCACGGCCGAGGCGCTCTCGGTCGACCTGACGCCGGGAACGGTGCGCTCGCTTGCGCTGACGGCCGCCGGGACACTGCCGGCCTACGAGCTGCGCTGCGAGGCGCGCACCGACTGCGTCGCGGCCGAGATCGATGGCGGCGCGCTCCGCCTGACGGCGCAGAAGATCGGGCACGGCTTCGTGACGGTCGGCCTGTACGCCAAGGCCGGCGGCAAAAAGCTGGCCGCGTGCGCCGTGCTGGTCAACGTAAACGAGCGGCAGGCCGCGTCCTGCCCCGGCGGGGAGGCGTGCCCCTCAGCGAGCTTTCTCGACACGCCGGAGGTCGGCCACTGGGCGCACGGCGGCATCGATTTTGCCTTGCAGGCCGGGCTGTTCAACGGCACGGACGCGCGGCATTTTGAGCCGGACGGCAGCATGACGCGCGGGATGCTGGTGACGGTGCTCTGGCGTCTGGCCGGGAAGCCGGAGGCAGAGGGCGCGCTCCCCTTCGCCGACGTGGACGCAAACGCCTATTACGCCGAGCCGATCCGCTGGGCGGCGCAGAACGGCGTGGTCAACGGCGTCGATGCGGCGCATTTTGAGCCGGACGGACGCGTTACGCGTGAGCAGATCGCGACGATCCTGTTCCGCTATGCCGAGAAGCACGGCTATCGCACCGACGCGCGGCTCAACGGGCTGGAGCTGTTCTATGACGAGGGCTATGTTTCGCAATACGCCTATGAGGCGCTGCGTTGGGCGACGGCCGAGGGGCTGATCGGCGGCTCGGCCGAGAACGGCCGTCTGCTGCTCGACCCGGGCGGCAGCGCCACCCGCGCGCAGGTCGCGACGATCCTGATGCGCTTTGTGCAGAATTGCCGGGCGGAACCGGCATGATCCGGTGGAGCTTTTGAATTGGAGCTTTTGAAAAGGGACGCCCCGCGTCCCTTTTCGCTTTGTTCCCGGCGCGCTTCGCCGCAGGGCGGCGGATCGGTTCGCCCGGTTTCTCCGTATTTCGCTCCGTTCCCTCCATATTTCGCTTCGGGATGGCAAATCGTTCCGTTTAAGATTGCCGCGTCGCTTCGCTCCTCGCAATGACATGACTGGGAGGTTTTATGCGTAAACGAAACGGTTTTCAGAACGAAAAGTTCGGAATCCGTCGCGGAGCGACACCACATCGGCGCTTCTTCGGAAGCGCCATTTCACGCAGCCGTAAGGCTGCATTTCACATGCGTCAGCATCTTTCACGCGGCCGAAGGCCGAATTTCACTGCGCGGCCATAAGGCCGCGCCTTAGCCGCGCCTCAGCCGCGCCAGAACCTCGGCGAGCGTCCAGTCGCTCTCGTGGGCGTGGAGCAGCTCCGCAAGGCCGTCCGTGCCGCGCAGCGCGTCGGCGTAGCGCAGCTGCACCGCCGGGCGCAGATCGCCGCTCTCCGCCGCCTCTTGCAGCAGCTCCGGCTCGTCGGTGCAGAGGACGAGCTGCTCCGCCGTGTCGAGCAGCACCGTTCCGGGCGCGTTCGCGCGCAGCTCCCGCACGGCCGCGCTCCAGTCCGCGCCCACGCCGTCCCCTGCCTCGGTGCGCAGCAGGACGCGGCCGTCCTCGGTGCGCGCAAGCTGCACCGTCTCGACCGGAAGCAGCGTCGCGGTCTCGTAGGCCGGGAACGGCAGCCCCCAGATCAGCAGCGCCAGCACCGCAAGACCCGCTGCGGCAGCGCCGCGCAGCCTTCCCCGGCCGCTCACGGCTTCTGATTGCGAATGTCCTGCGGGCGCAGGGCAGGGTCGCGGTAGAGCGTTTTGATGTGGCGCGGACGCAGCAGCGCCCGGAAGCCGCGCATGGACGAAAACGGCGCGAGATAGGGTCGGCCGAAGGATTCCAGCCCGGCCAGATGCAGCAGGAGCAGGATGCCGCCGACGGTCAGGCCGAACAGGCCGCCCAGCGCAGCCAGCACGGCCAGCAGAAAGCGCCAGAGGCGCATCGCGTCGGCAAAATCCCGCCCCGGCAGGACGAAGCCGCAGATCCCGGCGGCGGCCACGACGATGAGCGCGGCCGGAGAGATCACACGCGCCTCGACCGCCGCCGTACCGACGACCAGACCGCCGATGATGGAGAGCGTCTGCCCGACGGCCTGCGGCAGACTGACGCCCGCCTCCTGCAGCAGCTCGAACGCCAGCAGCAGCCCCAGCACCTCGACGGCCGTCGGGAAGGGCACGGCCTGCTTGCTCTCAATGATCGAGCGCAAAAGCCCCATCGGGAGCATCTGCGGATGATAGGCCGCCATGGCAATATAAAGCCCCGGCAGGAGCAGCGACAGCAGCAGCCCCGCGTAGCGCAGGATGCGCAGGAAGGACGCAGAGAGCCAATCCGTTCCCTCGTCCTCGGCGGCGGTCATGAAAAACGCCAGATCGACCGGCGCAAGATAGGCCAGCGGCAGGCCGTCGACCAGGAGCGCGATGCGACCGTCGAGCAGCGACCGGGCAAGCCGATCGGTGCGCTCGGTGTACTTGAGCAGAGGGAAGGCCGTGCGGCGCGAGCCGGTCAGATATTCCTCAACGGACGCAGGCGTGACCAAGCCGTCGATGTCCGGCTCGGAAAGGCGGCGCTTCATCCGCCGCACGAGCGCCGGGTCGGTCAGGCCGTCGAGCCAGACGAGCGCGACGCCCGTGCCGCTTCGGCGGCCGAGCTTCGTCTCGTAGAGCCGCAGCGCCGGGGTGCGCAGATGCCGCCGGAGCAGACCCGTATTCGTGCGAAGCGTCTCGGTGAGGGCATCCTTCGCGCCCTTGACGGTGTTCTCCGCCTCCGGCGGCGAGGGCGAGCGCTTCTCGTCCGTCTTGTCCTCAAAGGCCAGCGCCCGCTGCCCGAACAGCACCACGGCAAAGCCGTTGACGAGCCGGTCGAGCGCGTCGGACAGCGTCTCGCATTCGAGCGCCACGGCGTTATACACCGTGGCGTAGAGCGCGCGGTCGCACAGCTCGTCCATGCTGCCGCCGAAGCCGTCCTGCAAAAGCGGCTTGACAACCAGCTCGGAAATATCCCCCCCGGATGTCAGGCCGTCGATCGCATATAAATATAAGGTATGCGCGCCGACCCGCAGCGCGCGCCGGCTGAAATCGGCCGCGCCGTCGAAGGCGGCGGTGATCGCCTCGTCGCACAGCGCGCCGCGGTAGCTTCCGTCTGGCTGACGTACCATTTTTTCTCACCTCGCGGTTAGCTTTTCCCGCGCGCGCGGGCGCTATGCACCGCTTTGCAAAAAATGTCATTAAAAATTGGAAAAATGTTCCCGGATTTTTCTTTACTTTATCGGGAAATTGGTATATGATTAGTATCAGAGCAGAAATGCTCCGAAGCATATGCAGGGAATCGTGGTTTCCCGGACAAAGGAGGTCGGCGTTTTGGAAGAGAATCGCAATTCGGTCAATCGCAACACCATAAAATTTGAGGTCCCCGCTGAGGGCAGCGAGGTCATGAAGGCGACCCTGACGCAGGTTTATCGCTCTCTGACCGAGAAGGGCTATAACCCCATCAATCAGATCGTCGGCTATATCCTCTCCGAGGATCCGACGTATATCACCAACCACAACAACGCCCGCAGCCTGATCTGCAAGCTCGACCGCGACGAGCTGCTGCAGGAGCTGGTGCGGCACTATCTGTTCGACTGAGGCAGCGCCGCGCAGCCGTCAGGGGGAGAAGAGGTGCTTCTCCCCCCTTTTTTGTGGAATCTCCCGGTTTCAACATCCATTTTCGCGTTCCCCTTCCCCAGCGTTTTGAGCCAAATCGTAACAATTCTCCGGTAACTTTTGGAAAATGCGTCGCAAAGTGTTGACAAAACAATCTCCATGTGTTACAATTTGGTTACATTTTATTTTGGAGGTAGTTATGTCCGAAAAAAATGAAGTCCTCACCTATCGGGGCCGCCCCCTGATGCGCAAGGACAATCTGATCTATTACGGCTCCATGGCGGATCCTTACATCGTCATGCTGCAGGTGCTTGAATCCAAGGATATGAAGGATCTCAAGCTCGCCACGAAGGTCTCGGTTCAGCTTCAGCTCACCGATCCGAACGCCAAGGCGCGCGACCGCGTGGTCAAGAAAAGCGAAAAGGACGGCTTCTACACGGCGTTGGATGTTGGCTGTGTGTGGCTGGAACGCGCGCTGAGCGCAAAATAATACCCCGGGAGGTTCCACAATGAAACGTACAATCCGAGCTCTGATCGTTCTGGTCTTTACGCTCTCGCTCGTGCTCTCGCTTGCGTCCGTCGCAGGCGCAACCGAGCTGAAGTCCGCCATCGGCATCGTCAACGCGCGCAGCGGTCTGCGTCTGCGCGCCAAGCCCAACACCGACGCGGCCGTTCTGGCCGTCGCGTCCGAGGGCGACTACGTCGTCATCATCCGCAGAAGCGGCGACTGGTATCTGGTCGATTATAACCTCAACATCGGTTATATGAGCGCCTCCTACCTCACCGTCAAGGAGCGCGAGAACGTCGAGCTGGGCGACGGCGCCGTGAATCCCACCGTTGCCAACCTGCGCTCCGGTCCCTCGACCGACAGCGCCCGCGTCTGCCAGCTCTATGCCGGCGACCGCGTCGATATTTTCGGCTTTAACTGCGGCTGGTACAAGGTGCGCTTCAACGGTCAGGTCGGATATATCCGCAGCGACCTCGTCACCCTGCTCGAAAAGCCCGCCGCGAACCGCGGCTACGCCGTCTCCGGCGGCTCGGGCAGCTCCGGCAATTCGGGCAGCTCCGGCGGCTCGCAGAGCTTCTATCCCGCCGGCGTCGGCCAGCAGCTCGCTACATACGCGCAGGGCTTCGCCGGTTATCCCTATGTCTACGGCGGCACGACCCCGTCCGGCTTCGACTGCTCCGGCTTTGTGCAGTATGTTTACGCCCACTTCGGCTACAGCATCCACCGCACCGCAACGGCGCAGCTTCAGGACGGCTGGTACGTCTCGCGCGACGCGCTGCAGCCCGGCGACATCATCTATTTCGGCTACGGCAGCACGGCGACCCACGTCGGCATTTATCTCGGCGGCGGTGCGTTCGTCCACGCCGCGAATTCAAACAGCGGTGTTATCATCTCGAACCTGTCCGAGAGCTGGTACGCCAACCGCTATCTCACGGCACACCGCGTGATCGGCTGACCGTGTCAGCGTCATGATTGCAAAAATGGTAGGTTTTCTACGGAAAACCTACCATTTTTGCAATCAAACTATTTGAATTTGTTCCTGCTCGGCCGAAGGCCGCATTTCGCTGCGTGCGCTACAGCACCTTTGACAAAAAGCTTTGCAGGCGCGGGCTTTGCGGGCTTCCGAAGAGCGCCTCGGGCGTGTTTTCCTCGACGATCTGTCCCTCGTCCATGAACAGCACGCGGTCGGCGACCTCGCGGGCAAAGCCCATCTCGTGCGTCACGACGACCATCGTCATGCCGTTCTCGGCCAGCTTTTTCATCACGTCGAGCACCTCGCCGACCATCTCCGGGTCGAGCGCCGAGGTCGGCTCGTCGAAGAGCATGACCTCCGGCTCCATGCACAGCGCCCGCACGATCGCGATGCGCTGCTTCTGCCCGCCGGAGAGGCGGTCGGGATATTCCCCGGCGCGGTCGGCCAGCCCGACGCGCTCGAGCAGCTCCATGGCCTTCGCCTCGGCCTCGGCGCGGGGCGTTTTTTTCAGGAGCGTCGGCGCAAGCGTCAGGTTGCGCAGGACGGTCATGTTCGGAAAAAGGTTGAATTGCTGGAACACCATGCCCATTTTCTGCCGCTGCCGGTCAAGGTCGACCTTTTTCGCGGTCAGCTCGACGCCGTCGAGAATAATTTTCCCGCTGTCGGGCTGCTCCATGCGGTTCAGACAGCGCAGGAAGGTCGATTTCCCGCTGCCGGACGGCCCGATGATGCACACGACGTCGCCCTTGTCGATCTCGGCCGAAACGCCGCGCAGCACCTCGACGCCGTCAAAGCTCTTATGCAGCTCTTGAACGCTTAGCACCCCTGTGCAGCCTCCTTTCCAGCCGGTTCAGCAGCGCCGTCATGCCGACGACGAGCGCCAGATAGGTCAGCGCCACGACCATCAGCGGATTGAACGCGTCATACGTATTGTTCCGGATCAGATTCCCGGCGCGGGTCAGATCCTGCACGGCGACATAGCCCGCGACGGCCGTCTCCTTGAGCAGGGCGATCATTTCGTTGCCGATCGCCGGCAGAATGTTCTTCATCGCCTGCGGCAGAATGACGTGCACCGTCGTCTGCACGCGCGAAAGCCCCAGCGACCGCCCGGCCTCCATCTGGCCGGCATCGACAGCATTGATGCCGCCGCGCATCAGCTCGGCCATGTATGCGCCGGAGTTGATGCCGAAGGTCACGATGCCGACCGTGATGCCGTCGGCGGATTTCATAATGACAAAATAGAAGATCAGCAGCACCACGACCACCGGGATGCCCCGGATGACCGTCACATAGAGGTCGCAGAGCCTGCAGACCGGCTTGAGCCAGCGGCTGCCCTCGCCGCAGTATTTCACGACCGCGATCAGCGAGCCGATCACGATGCTGATGCAAAGCGCGCCGAGCGTGATGATGAGCGTGTTGCCCAGACCCGTCAGCAGGAGGCGGTAACGATCCTCCTCGAGAAAGGTCTCGGCCAGCTTCGCGCCCCATGTGCGGAAAAAGTCGGCAATGGTTTGAAAGAATGCGCTCATTTTCGCTTACCCGTTGTAGGCAACGTCGTACTTTTCAAAGATCTTTTGAACCGTTCCGTCGGCCTTCAGCTCCGCGAGTGCCTGATTCACGGCCTGCACAAGGGTGTCGCTGCCCTTTTTGAACGCGAAGGCATACGGCTCCTCGGTCATCGCCTCGTCGAGGACGACCAGCCCCTGCTGCTCGGCGAGTGCCGCGGCGACCTCGCTGTCAACGACCCACGCGTCGGCCTTGCCGCTCGTCAGCGCCGCGGCAGAGTCGTTATTCGACGTGAAGGAGAGCAGCTCATAGCCGCCGTCCATGCAGACGGATTCGGCCGTCGTGCCGGTCTGCACGGCGATGGTCTTGCCGGTCAGGTCGTCCTTCGACGCGATCTCGCTGCCCGGCTGCACGACGATCTTCTGAGCGGCCGTGAAAAACACGTCGGAGAAATCGACGTTTTTCTTGCGCTTTTCGTCGACCGTGATGCCCGCCATGCCGACGTCATATTTGCCGGACTGGATGCCCGGGATGATCGAGTCGAAATCGACCTGCTCGATCTTGAGCGTGACGCCGAGCTTCTCGGCGACGGCCTGCATCAGCTCGATCTCCACGCCGACCGGCTCGCCGTTCTCCAGATATTCAAACGGCGGGAAATCCGGGCTGGTCGCGCCGACCAGAACGCCCTTCTCCTGCACGGCCTTGAGCGAATCGGACGCGCCGCCGCAGGCCGTCAGCGCCGTCAGCAGCACCGTCAGCGCCGCCGCAAGAATCAACAGCTTTTGAATGGTTTTCATGTTTGTTTCCTCCTCTTAGTTCGGATGTTTCTTGTTTCTTCTTGCATAATTATACACATATTTCCCAGAAAGTCAAGCCTCTTTTTTATATTCTTTCAAAAAGTATGTATGTTTTTTCGTGGAAGCATGTCCCTGCACAACTTTGCCGGGCTTCCGCTCTGCCGCACACCGTTTCGGCCGGGCTTCGTTCCGGGATGCCATGCCTTCGGCTTAAAGATTGCCACGGCCGCGTTGCGGCCTCGCAATGACAAATCTGGTGGGTTTTATGGAACAATCAGAACGTTTTCGTTCCTAAAAGTTTGAAATCTGTCGCGGAGCGACACCGACATAGCGCCCTTTTGGGGCGCTATATCATGCGGCCAAAGGCCGTATATCATATGCAACGCATATATCATACAGCAAAGCTGTATATCATTGTGAAGCACTGCCGCACTTCACTTTTACCATACTTCGCCACGGGATGCCGGGCCTTCGGCTTAAAGATTGCCGCGTCGCTGCGCTCCTCGCAATGACACAAAAAATGGTAGGTTTCTGAGAAAACCTACCATTTTTGTTTCTGAAAAGCTTGGGAACCTCTGAATCAGTCGGCTGCGGCGTCAATCGAACAGATCCAAGACGTCGTCATAATAATCGATAATATCCCCATAGCCGTCTTTCGTCCAGCAATCGTCGCAAATGTCATAGCCATATAGGCTGTGCGATTTGCCAAAGAAGGTTTCCCCGCAATTTGCGCACGTTTTTCGCAGCGAAAACACGACCGCCGCGGCAATCGCAAGCGTCAGAACGATCGCAAGCGGCACCGCCCACCGGGCTGCCGACGGCTTCTTCTTCGGCGGCTGCATGGCAGGAGCGCCCGGCTGCTGCGCATAGGCACCCGGCTGCGGGGCATAAGCGCCCGGCTGCGTTGAGTCTGCTCCGCTTTCTCCGAGCCGCGCTCCGCAATACACGCAGAACGCCGCGTTGTCGGCATTTTTCTGCCCGCAATTCGTACAAAACATAGAATCTTCCCCTTTCTGTCTGTCACTCCGTGCGTCCGTCGCGCGAAATGCGGCACGGACAGGAAGTGATCGTCGTCGCGGGAATGCGTTTCCCGCCCTCTCCGGAGGGTGCTTGTCTCTCTGCGGCGCAGTCGTGCGCCGTCAATTTGATTATACCGTATGGCGGAATATTTTGCAAGGCAGGAGGCGCAAACAACGCAGATTTTCTGCGCGGAAAATGCGCGCGCCCCGCATCGTCTCTGCGCGAGGCGCTCGGGCTTTCAGATCATTCCGCGTTCAGCAGGCGTTCGGCGAGGGGGAGGACGGACGGGTCGCTGTCGGTCAGGTCGACGGCGCCGGTGCCGACGGTACGGAGCAGGCCGGCCTCCTTCAGGCGGCGCTGCGTCTCGCGCGCCGTGCCGTCCGCGCCGTCGAGCAGCTCACAGGACGCGCCGATCGTCCGCGCGATGGCTGCGCGCAGGAAGGGATAGTGCGTGCAGCCGAGCACGACGGCGTCCGGCGGCGGCGTCAGATGCCGCCCCAGCTCCGCGCGCAGGCAGGCGTGCAACGCCGGAGAATCCAGCTCTCCGCGCTCGACGAATTCCACGAGTCCGGGGCAGGGACACTTGCAGATCGTGCAGGCGCCGGAATGGCGCTCCATCAGCGCGGCGAATTTCCGCTCGCGCAGGGTCGCCTCGGTCGCCATGACGAGAATTTTCCCGCCCGGATGCCGCTCCACGGCGAGCTTGAGCGCCGGCTCGATGCCGACGATGATGCGCTCGGGGTAGCGCGCGCGCAGCTCCTCGATCGCCGCCGAGGTGGCCGTGTTGCAGGCGACGACAAGCGCCTTCGCACCGGCCCGAAAGAGCCGCTCGGCGCTGCGCAGGGTCAGGGCGCGGATCTCCTCGGTCGGGCGCGAGCCATAGGGCGCGTTGGCCGAATCGCCGAAATAGAGAAACCGCTCCTGCGGCATCTGCCGACGCAGCGCGCGCAGGACGCTCAGGCCGCCGAGGCCGGAATCAAAAACCGCGATCGGTCGATCCATGGCGCGTCCCTCAGTCCACCGGGTAGGCATAGACCGCGAAGGACTCCACGTCGCTATATCGCACGGTGTCGGGCAGGCGGTACGGCTCAAGCGTGAAGCTCTGCGACGCGCCCGGCTGAAGCTTTTCGAGCAGGTAGTAATACAGCACGCCGAGCGGCTTTTTTTCGGCGTCATAGAGCACGGCCGCCACGCAGACCAGCTCGCCGGGACGGCTCGTCCCGTTCTGCACCGTGCCGGTCAGGCTGCGGATGCCGCTGCCTGAGGCCGAGCGGCGCAGCTCGGTGTCCGAGACCGTGTAGCGCGCAGCCTCGTCGACCGGCTCGGAGGAGCAGTCGAGGCGGAGCGTCAGGTCGCCCTCATACTGCGTGTCGATCGCCTTTTCTTCATAATAAACCGCGCGTTCGCCCGGCTTGAGCGTCTGCGGATAGGGCGCGACATGGTCGAGCACAGACAGCTCCTGCTCGCCGTTTCCGTAGAGGCGGACCGTGCCGTCGCCGAGCGCGACCGGCGTCCTGCCGCTGTTCTGCACCTCGGCGATCACCTGCACCCAGAGCGTGCCGAACTCGTCGTGATAGAGCCGGGCGGCGCTGTAGGTCTGGCTCAGGGCCGCCTTGGGCTCCTCGGTCGTGGTCTCCGGCTCGGTGGAGGCGGTCGCCGTCGTCTCGGTTCCGGTCGTGCCCGACGGGGCAGCCTCCGTGCTCTCGGTCGTCGGCTCGACGGGCATCCCGGCGCAGGCGCACAGGCCGGTCAGAATCGCCGCAAGCAGCAGCGCAGTCAGAATTTTCTTCATCCGAAATCCCTTCTTCTTTGTCGTTTGCTCCTATCATAACACATTTTCTTCTGTTTGAAAAGAAAAAGTTGCGAAAAATGCTTGACAACGTGCGGCAGCAATGGTATACTATTTAGGCAAAACAAAGAAGGTCGGCAGCCCCGTCCTCACCTCCAGCGAAGCGAAGAGGTTGAATATCGAGCCTGTTTTTGCAGGGATTCGGTGCGGGTGCTGTTGCTCCCGTGCTTTTTTTCCGGAAAAAATGGAGGTGCGTTCCCATCGGCAAGTTAGATCATCAGCTCAACGAAGAAATTCAGGACAAAGAGGTTCGTCTGATTAACGCAGACGGCAGCATGGTCGGCATCGTTTCGTCGGCAGAGGCGCTTCGCCTTGCCGAGGAGCAGGAGCTTGATCTCGTGAAGATCTCCCCCGTTGCCGTCCCCCCGGTCTGCAAGATCATGGATTACGGCAAATTCCGCTTTGACCAGCTCAAAAAGGAAAAAGAGGCCAAGAAAAATCAGCGCGTTGTCGAGATCAAGGAGATCCGCATGTCCCCGAGCATCGACACCAACGACCTCAACACCAAAATGCGCAGCGCGATGAAATTCCTTGCCGACGGCAACCGCGTGAAGGTCACTGTTCGCTTCCGCGGCCGCGAAATGGCACATACCGACATCGGCGAGCAGCTGCTGCTCCGCTTCGCGGACGGCTGCTCCGAAAACGCGAATCTGGATAAAAAGCCCAAGCTTGACGGCAGACATATGTCCATCTTCCTGTCGTCCAAGGCTGCAAAATAATTACAAAGGAGAACCTACCATGCCGAAACTCAAGACCCATAGCGGTGCAAAAAAGAGATTCAATCTCACCAAGACCGGTAAAGTCAAGAGAGCGCACGCTTTCAAGAGCCACATCCTCACCAAGAAGGACACCAAGCGCGGCCGCCGTCTGAGAAGCACGACCTACGCGGATGTCACCAATACGGACGCCATCAAAAAGATGATCCCGTACAAATAATCGGATAGGAGGATATAGAAATGGCACGAGTAAAAGGCGCGATGATGACGCGCAAGAGAAGAAATAAGACCCTGAAGCTGGCAAAGTCCTACTGGGGTTCCAAGTCCACCCACTTCAAAATGGCCAAGCAGGCCGTCAAGAAGTCCGGCGTTTATGCATATATCGGCCGCAAGCAGAAGAAGCGCGACTTCCGCCGCCTGTGGATCGCCCGTATCTCCGCCGCCGTCAAGCCCTACGACATGAACTATTCCCGCTTCATGAACGGTCTGAAGAAGGCGAACGTCGAGATGAACCGCAAGAGCCTGTCCGAGCTGGCAATCAGCGACGCCGACGCCTTCAAGGCGCTGGTCGACACCGCGAAAAAGGCTCTGTAATTTTTTCGGAATATCAAAATCCGGTGCTGCAGCATGCAGCGCCGGATTTTTTTCGGGAAAACAGGGAACGCCCGCGTTTTTTGGTCGTCTTACGAACAGAACGGCCGCTGAGGCGGCAATCTTTCGTTGGGGGCGTTCGCGTCCCCACGGCAAAAAACGGAGGGATCTGACATGAAACGACTTCTTGCCTGTCTTCTGGCGGCAGCGTGCCTGCTCTCGCTGGCAAGCTGCGCCCAATCGCCGCAGGCCACGCGCGCCGCGCGCTATGTTCGCTATGCGGCGGAGCTGCCGCAGCCTGCGCAATATCCGAGCGGCGCAGAGGATTTTGAGAGCAGCGGCGAGGCGCAGCAGAAAGCCTTCGTCGACGCGTATAACGCATGGGATGCCGCGCGCGAAGAGCGGCTGAACGCGTCGGAGGGCGCGGTTTTAGCGGGCTTCTTCTCGCGGACTGCGCCGCAGCTGTTCGCCGGAACGGACGGCGAAAACCGCGTCTGCTCCCCGGTGAACCTCTATCTGGCGCTGGCCATGCTGGCCGAATGCACCGACGGCGAGACGCGCGGGCAGGTCTTGCAGGTGCTGGATGCGGCGGACATCGACGCCCTGCGCAAGGACGCCGACGGCGTCTGGACGAGCAGCTACTGCGACGACGGCCTTTTGCTCAGCGTTCCGGCCGCCTCGGTCTGGCTGCGCGACGACGATCGCATCGCCTATCGCGACGAGACGCTGCAAGTTCTTCAGAAGACCTATCACGCGTCGAGCTTCTGCGGCTCGATGGGCACGGACGGCTATCGCGACGCCCTGCGCAATTGGCTCAGCGAGCAGACGGGCGGTCAGCTGGAACAGCAGACGGACAACGTCAGAATGAATGCAGACACGGCGCTGATCCTCGCGGCGACGCTGCAGCTCCAGATGACATGGAGCGACCCGTTTTCGGAGGAGCTTACCGACACGCAGACCTTCCACGCGCCCGACGGCGACCGCGAGGTCGCGATGATGCACGAGACGGACACGGCGTGTTATTACCGCGCGGCGCAGTATGGCGCGGTTCGGAAGGCCGCCGAGGACGGCGTGCAGATGTGGCTGCTGCTGCCGGACGAGGGCGTGACGCCGGAGGCCGTGCTGGCCGCCCCGGCGCTGTTCCGGCGTCTGAGCGGCGACGAGGCCGCATGGGACAGCGTCGATCTGAAAACGCTGCATCTTTCGCTGCCGCGATTCGATGTCTCCTCCGGGCTGGATCTGACGCAGGATATGCGGGCGCTCGGCATCACGGACGTCTTCGATGCCGACCGCGCCGATTTCTCGCCGCTCTGCGGGACAGGGGACGCTCTGACGCTGAGCGAGGCGACGCACGCCGCCCGCGTGCGGATCGACGAGACCGGCGGGACCGGCACGGCCTTCACCGAAATGGCGTTCAAGGCTGCCGCCGCGGCCGACGAACCGGACGATCTGGATTTCACGCTCGACCGGCCGTTTGTGTTCGTGATCGTGTCGGAAAACGGTCTGCCGCTGTTCTGCGGGATCGTGAACCGGCCGTAAGGAAGCCGGTTTCTCAGCTGAAATAGGCTTGCAGGACAGTCAGGCTCTCCTCGCGCAGGACGCCCGCCGTGACCTCCGGCCGCCACGAGGAATGATCGAACACGAGCTTGGAGCAGTTGCAGCCCTCTTTGCCGAGGATGCGCTCGAGGTCGACGTTGCTCGCGCCGTAGACCAGCCGCCCCAGCTTGACCCAGACCATCGCGCCGCTGCACATGAAGCACGGCTCACAGCTGGAATAAAGCGTGTAATCCCGCAGGTCGGTGATGCCGGTCCGGCCGCAGAATTCGCGGATCAGCCCCGCTTCGCCGTGGAACGTCGGGTCGTGCTTGGTGTAGATCTGGTTCTCGTTCGTGAAGACGACCTCGCCGTCCTTGACCAGAACCGCCCCGAACGGCTCGTTGCCATGCTGCACGGCCAGCGCCGACAGCTCGATTGCCTGCTTCATAAACAGCTCGTCTTTTGTCATGATGGATGCTCCTTTGCGGCAAATTTGACAGTCTCTGTCTATCTATCATTATATGGATTCTTTTGTCCGCGTCAAGCATAAAACAGGGGCTGCGCAGCTCCCGTAAGGGGTATGCCGCATTCGCAGCGCTCCTCGCTCCGCTTCGTCGCTGACGGCTGCGCAGTGCGTCAAAATTCTTGCGAAGCAAGCTATTTTTACCCTAGAAACGTTTCAATTTCGTGTCATTGCGAGGCCGCAACGCGGCCGTGGCAATCTTAAAGCTGAAGGTATGGCATCCCGGAATGAAGCGCGGGATCACAAAACGAGAAATTGCCAAGATTTCAATTTGTCCCTGAGGGACACCACCATTGCGACCCTTTGGGGCGCTATATCATGCGGCCGCGAGGCCGTATATCATATGCGAAAGCATATATCACGCAGCGAAGCTGCATATCATTGCATAGCCTCTGCCGTACTTCGCTCCGGGATGGCAAAAGCGAGGCGTTTAAGATTGCCGCGTCGGGCGCAAAGAATTGCGCCCTTCTCGCAATGACACAGAACCGGTAGGTTTTACGGGGAAACGGACTGATTCCCGAAACGAAATGTTTAAAATACCGCTTATGATTTCTAATTGTTCCAATTCTACACGACGCGCCTGATTTGTTGACTGATTTTGACGGTTACGGGCTTTTTTGACAGTCTGAGGGATTGTAACCGGTGGTTGCAGTCCCTGTTCGGTTATTCACAGACGAGCTGGAGCACGGCGTGGTCGCCGGAGACCCTGACGGCGGGGTGACGGTCGCTCCCGAACAGGGTGTCGGCCAGCGGCGCCTCGACCTCGTTCTGGATCAGGCGGCGCAGCTCCCGCGCCCCGCCGCGCCCGCCCGCGCAGCGTGCGGCCAGCGTTCGCGCGGCCGATTCCGACGCCGTGACATGCAGGCCGCGCTTCTCCGCGCGGGTGCGCAGCGCCTCGAGCTGCTGGCGCGCGATCTGCTCGAGCGCGGCCTCGTTGAGCGGCGCGAAGGCCGCGACGCAGTCGAGCCGACCGAGAAATTCCGGCGAAAAATGCTCCCGCAGCGCCCGCAGACTGCTCTCCTGCACGCGCTCTCCGAAGCCCGCCGCAGGGCTTTGCGCCCCGAGGTTGGAGGTCATGACGAGCAGCGTGTTGCGGAAATCGACGCGGCGGCCGTTGGCGTCGGTCAGCGCGCCGTCCTCCATGACCTGCAAAAGCAGCCCACAGAGGTCGGGGTGCGCCTTCTCGATCTCGTCGAGCAGAACGAGCGAATAGGGCTGCCGCCGCACGCGCTCGGTCAGCTCCCCGCCCTCGCCGTGGCCGACGTAGCCGGGAGGCGCGCCAAGCAGGCGCGAGACGCTGTGCTTTTCCATATATTCCGACATATCCAGCCGCACCATGGCGCGCTCGCTGCCATAGAGCGCCCGCGCAAGCGCCTTGCACAGCGCGGTCTTGCCGACTCCGGTCGGCCCGGTGAAGAGCATGGAGGCGATCGGGCGCTTGCCCTCTGCAAGCCCGCTCCTGCCCCGGCGCACGGCCTGCGCCACGGCGCGGACGGCCGCCCCCTGCCCGACGATCTCGGCCGAGAGCGTCTGCTCGAGCGTCAGCATCCGCCGCCGCTCCCCGCCGGAGAGCTCGCCGAGCGGAATCCCCGTGCGGTTCGAGACGGCTGCGGCGATGTCCGCGTCGGTCACGCAGCGCGAGGCCGGGTGCGCGCCGCGCAGACGCCGCAGCAGGGAGCGGTCGTCGGCCGCCTGCGACAGCCGCGCAAGCGCCGCGCCCTCGTCGAGCAGGTCGACGGCCTTATCCGGCAGGAATTTATCGGCCAGATAGCGGCACGACAGCTCCACGGCGGCGCGCAGCGCGCCGTCCGTGATCGGCAGGCGGTGATGCGTCTCGAGCGCCGGGCGGATGCCCTGCAAAATTTGCAGCGTCTCCTCCTGCGTCGGCTCGCGCACCTGAACCGGGCGGAAGCGGCGCTCGAGCGCGGCGTCCTTCTCGATCGATTTGCGGTATTCGTCAAGCGTGGTCGCGCCGATGAGCTGGATGCGGCCGCGCCCCAGCGCGGGCTTGAACAGGTTCGCCGCGTCGATCGCACCCTCGGCCGCGCCCGCGCCGACGAGCGTGTGCATCTCGTCGATGAACAGGATCACGTTCTGCGCCCGCTGCACCTCGGCCAGCAGGTCACGCACGCGCTCTTCAAACTCGCCGCGGTATTTCGTCCCGGCCAGCAGGCTGGCCATATCGAGCGCAAACAGGCGCTTGCCGCGCAGATTCTCCGGCACGCGCCCCTCTGCAATATACTGCGCGACGCCCTCGACGATCGCGGTCTTGCCGACGCCCGGCTCTCCGATGAGCGCCGGGTTGTTTTTCTGCCTGCGCGAGAGGATCTGCAGCACGGTCTCGATCTCCTGCGTGCGGCCGATGATGCGCTCGCTGCGGTCGGCACGCTCGACCAGATCGACGCCGAATTGCTCCAGCATACGGGTATTTTGCATAATGACACTTCCTTTTCGGCGGCAATGCCCGCCTGGTTTCCTTTGAAATTTTCGCCATATCGAATTTTTCTTATACCGTCACGAAAAAAATATATTTTCTTGTGATTCCCATTGCATTTTCCGAAAAACATGATAGAATGTACCTATACCAAAATCGGACGCTTCGGTGCGTAGGAGCGTCCGGCAAGAACAGAGGAGGTTCTATACCATGGCATACTACATCAACGATAACTGCGCCAAGTGCGGCACCTGCGCCGACACCTGCCCGCTCGGCATCATCACCGAGGGCGACGACAAATACGTCATCGACGCCGACCAGTGCGTGGAATGCGGCTCCTGCGCCGCTGCCTGCCCCTGCGACGCCATCGAGCAGCAGTAAAATGAAACAGCCGGCTGTTGCAGCTTTTGCAGCAGCCGGTTTTTTATGGACGGAAGTATGATCGAACGACTGGACAACGGCATGACCCTGCGGCACGGCGCGTTCCCGCTCGGGACGGACACGATGCTGCTGGCGCAGTTCGCGGCACTGCCCGCACGGGCGCGCGTGGCCGACCTCGGCGCGGGCTGCGGGACGCTGGGCGTGCTGCTCTGCAAAAACGCGCCGGACTGCGCCGTGACCGGCGTGGAGCTGGATGCGGCGGCGCACGCGCTGGCGCTGGAGAACATCCGCGAAAACGGACTGGAGGGGCGTCTGACCGCGCTGCACGGCGACGTGCGGCAGATCCGCGCGCTGCTGCCGACAGCGGAATTCGACTGCGTCGTGTCCAACCCGCCCTATTTCCCGGTCGGGAGCGGCAGACCCGCCGCGCGCGTCCCGGCGGCGCGGGACGAACGGACGCTCCCGCTCGAGGCGCTCTGCGCGGCGGCGGCATGGCTGCTGCGGCAGGGCGGACGGTTTTTCCTCATCCATCGCGCCGAGCGCCTTTGCGACCTGCTCTGCACGCTGCGCGCAAGCGGCCTCGAGCCGAAACGGCTGCGCCTCGTGCGCAGTACATCCGGAAAAACCCGTCTGGTGCTGCTCGAGGCGCGGCGCGGCGGCAGACCCGGGCTGACCGTTGAGCCGGATCAATTGGTTTAAGGAGAACACACGATTTATGAGCACGCTTTGTCTGGTGCCGACACCCATCGGCAACCTTTCCGATATTTCCCCACGCGCGCGGCAGGCACTGGCCGACGCCGATTTCATCGCCGCCGAGGACACCCGCGTCGCGCTGCGGCTGCTGAACCATCTGGAGCTGAAGAAGCCGCTGGTCAGCTACTACGAGCACAACAAGGAGGGCAGCGGCCCGAAGATCGTCGCGCGCATCCTCACCGGGCAGCGCTGCGCGCTCGTTTCGGACGCCGGTTCGCCCGCGATCTCCGACCCCGGCGAGGATCTTGTGCGCCTGTGCGCCGAGGCGGGCATCCCCGTCACGGCCATCCCCGGCCCGTGCGCCGCGATCACGGCGCTGAGCATCTCCGGCCTGCCCACCGGACGGTTCTGCTTCGAGGGCTTCCTCTCCACGAACAAAAAGAGCCGTCAGGCCCATCTGGACGGCCTGCGCAGCGAGACGCGCACGATGATCTTCTATGAAGCGCCGCACAAGCTCACGGCCACGCTGGCAGACCTTTCCGCCGTCTTCGGCGCGGAGCGGCGCATCTCGCTCTGCCGCGAGCTGACGAAGCTGCACGAGGAGGTGCTGCGCACGACGCTCGGCGAGGCCGCCGCCTACTACGCCGAGCATGCGCCGCGCGGCGAATTCGTTCTGATCGTCGAGGGCGCCGCGCCGCTGGCGCCGGAGGCCGTCTCCGAGGCCGACGCGCTTGAGGCCGTGCGCGCGCTCATCGGGCAGGGGCTTTCGCGCAAGGACGCCGTGCGCCGCGTCAGCGAGCAGACCGGCATCCCGAAAAACGAGCTTTACAACGCGGCCGTCCGGGAATGAAGCTCCGGACGCTTGGCCATGCCTGGGAACCTCTGAAAAAATCAGCTGCGGCGCTCAGCGGGTCTTTTGCCCCAACTGATTGGTTTGAAAATCTTGAAA
>ERZ772812.1165-NODE-1165-length-20048-cov-6.105437_pt1 | contig 20048 bp, 18 predicted proteins | sample MGYA00511343_ERZ772812 | MGnify/ENA primary metagenome ERZ772812 (study PRJEB29015, sample SAMEA2737706) | human gut metagenome | biome: human gut; feature: human-associated habitat; material: faeces | place: China | collected 2012 ...
TTTTTATATATTAGGAAAGTCCTTTCCTAATATATAAAAAACGCTCCGCTCAGGATGCGCACTGCAATTGTAGCGGAACAGATACAGAAGAAAAAAGAAAAGAGGAGAAACATGGCACTATTTATCGAGCTTTTGTTGATGGGGGTAGGGCTTGCGATGGATGCATTCGCAGTGTCCGTCTGTAAGGGCCTTGGAATGAAGAAGCTGAATAAGAAACAGGCGGTAGTGATCGGATTGTATTTTGGAGGGTTTCAGGCATTAATGCCGCTTGTGGGATGGATTCTTGGAATTCAGTTCCAAAAGTATATTACAAGTATTGATCACTGGATCGCATTTATTCTGCTTGGCTTTATCGGTGGGAAAATGATTCTGGAGGCAGTAAAAGAATGGAACGAAGAAGATATTGTTGAAGTAAAAGATCAGCCGTTGGATCATAGAAATATGTTTGTACTTGCCGTTGCGACGAGTATCGATGCGCTGGCAGTCGGAATCACATTTGCATTTCTGAACACACCGATTCTTGAGGCAATTACGATCATCGGAATTATGACAATGATTATTTCTATTGTTGGTGTAGTGATTGGAAATTATTTTGGTGGGAAATATAAACATAAGGCAGAACTGGTTGGTGGAATCATCCTGGTGCTTTTAGGTGTTAGGATTTTGATCCAGCATCTGTCTGGATTAGCATAAAATGAGGTTGAATATAGTATAGCAGAAAGGAAATAAAAGATGAGTGATTTGTTTCAAAGTGTGCCATTTGCAGTGGTACTTCTAATTATTGGATTTGTGTTTCTTGTAAAAGGTGCAGATGCATTTGTTGAGGGGTGTAGCAGTATTGCAAGACGGTATCATGTTCCGTCTCTGATCATCGGAATGACGATCGTGGCGATGGGGACGAGCCTTCCAGAGACTGCGGTCAGTGTGACGGCAGCAGTTACGGGAAACAATGCACTTGCAGTCAGTAATGCGGTAGGATCTAATATTTTCAATCTCATGGTTGTAGTCGGAGCCTGTACGCTTTTTACTTCCGTGGCAGTTCAGATTAATACGTTAAAGATTGATTTCCCGATCTCTATTCTGTGTGCGATATTGCTTCTGATTCTTGGTGCAGACGGGATGTCACTGGGACATATAGATGGAGTTGTATTTATTATCTTATTCCTGGCGTTTATTCTCTACATGATCCGCTCAGCACAGGCATCTCGTGAGAAAAATGTGGAGCCTGGAGTGGAAGAGGAAGAGTATCTTCTGGAAGCAGAGGAGATTCAGGAAATGTCTATGGGAAAGAGTGTGATTTACATTCTTCTCGGTGCAGTAGCGATTGCGGTCGGAAGTGACTGGGTAGTAGACGGTGCCTGTACAGTTGCGGCGGCAATTGGAATCAGTCAGACTCTGATCGGTCTTACTGTAGTTGCATTTGGAACAAGCCTTCCGGAGCTGGTTACATCGATTGTAGCAGCAAAAAAAGGTGAGGTGGATATGGCACTTGGAAATGTAATCGGTTCCAATATCTTTAATATTCTCATGGTGCTTGGTATTGCGGCAGCAATTTCACCGGTCGCATTTTTGACAGAAAATATCATTGATATTGCAGTGCTGATCGTGTTCAGTGTTATTGGATGGATCATGGCATGGACGAAAAGAGAACTTAATAGAAAAGAAGGTATTATCATGTTGATTCTTTATGCAGTGTATGTTGTGTACATTTGTATGAGATAGTCGGAAATATTTTCAAAACAAAAAGACGGATGATGTAAAAGACAAGAAAGCCTTGCCTTGCTACACCATCCGTTTTCTATTCTATTTTCCGATGATTAATGCAAAGTAGCCCCAGTCCCAGAGGAGTGATTCAAAACTATTTTCCAGATATTCATAAATATCAGCTGTTTCATATCCAGTCATTCGAGTGATGATCACGAGATATTGTCTTAAAGTTTCATAAGAAATCTTAGACAACTCTGTATCTGTGCCGTCCAGTAGCCATCTTAAGAAAATGCTGTGGCGGATCGCTGCATATTCAAGAGCAATCCACTGCATCTGCACAAGTACATTTTCAAGATCACTGTCAGGAAGCAGAAGATCGGAAAAGACTTCGTTGCGCAGGAAATTACGAAGCAGTGGTTCATAAGGCTTGAAATGTTCAGTAAATCGTTCCCATTGCTTTAGTAAATCGGATTCATATAGTTTCGTATCATCAATGGCTTCATCGTCTCCGGAAAGTGACACAGAGATTTCTTCAGCTAAAGCAAGAATTGGATTCAGAGTATCCTGATAGAGCCCTTCTTTTTGATAGTTTACGGAAAGATCTTGTAACAGTTCGTTACATTCGTTGATCAGATCCAGAGGTGGAAGTTCAACCTCTGCAATTGCATTTCCAAGCTCTTTTACTGTGCTGTCAGAAAAATAATCTTCCAACAGTTCTTTTGTCAGCGGCTGATGCTGGTATAATTCCTGAAGAATATAGAAGCTTTCCAAAAGTTCCTCTTCAATTGTTCTGGAAGAATCATCTAAAAGAATGAGTAGTTTTTCACGCAAGAGGAAAAGGGCAGAAGTACCTGTAGCGTCAGTATCGGACAAAGCGTCTGATACATTTGGGAAATGCAGGGACTTCTGTTTGTTCCACAGGTCAATTACTGCAGGGCAGCAAGGCATCAACATCTTCTCAGTATGTGTCGGAAATCGATGCTCCTCTCGTGGAAATGTAGTGCATGTTTCTGATAGGACTTTGTCGCCGTAAGCAACAACAAGGTGGCAGAGCTTCTCAGAGTTAAGGAATGGACAGCGATGATCATTGTCCAAGCCTATCACACGCTGTCCATCTTTTTTAATCGTATAAGCGCTTAAATTTTTCTTTTGTTCAGGTACGGTTTCCGGAGCCGGGAGTTTCTTCCATTTACGGTTCGTATCTGCATCGACGCCAATCTTCCATTCCTGGCAGCAGGTGATCGGACAGCGGTCGGCGATGCAGGTGAACTTAGAATAATAATCAGGTATTAAATAATTAATTTCTGTTATCACGGTCATGGAACTCTGTGTGCTGCCCAACATATTTGTATGCCGGACGGATGATCTTACCGGCATTTAACAGTTCTTCCAGACGATGTGCACTCCATCCTGTGATACGTGCAATTGCAAAGAGTGGTGTGAAAAGCTCTTCCGGAATATTCAGCATTGTATAAACAAATCCGCTGTAGAAGTCAACATTTGCACAAACCGGTTTCAGCATCTTTCTGTGTGACATGATCTCTTCACCAGCAATTCGTTCTACACGGTCATAAAGAGCAAATTCTTCATCAAGTCCCTTTTCGGAAGCAAGCTGTTTTGCATAGCTTTTCAGAATCTTTTCTCTTGGGTCGGAGATTGTGTAGACGGCATGTCCCATTCCATAGATCAGTCCGGTCTTATCAAAGGCTTTTTTATCAAGGATCAGGCGGAGATACTCACGAATCTCATCTTCATTAGTCCAGTCTTTGACAGACTGCTTAATATTATCGAACATCCCCTGTGCTTTCAAGTTCGCACCACCATGGCGAGGTCCTTTCAGAGAACCGATGGAAGCAGCAATTGCTGAATATGTATCTGTTCCTGAAGAAGTAACAACATGTGTAGTGAAAGTGGAGTTGTTACCACCGCCGTGTTCTGCATGAAGAATCAGTGCAACATCAAGAACCTTGGCTTCTAGTTCTGTATACTGTCCATCCGGACGAAGCATGTACAAAATATTTTCGGCAAGAGAGCGGCCTTTCTCCGGATTACGGATCAGAAGTGTCTCATCTTTACGGAAATGTCTGTATGCATGATAAGAATATACTGCGATCAGTGGAAGCTTTGCAATAAGTTCAAGAGCCTGACGCAGTGCATTTTCAACAGAAATATCTTCCGGGTTCTCATCATATGTATATAAAGTAAGAACACAGCGCTGGAGTGCGTTCATGATGTTAGAGCTTGAGGCCTTCATGACAACGTCACGAACAAAACGTCCGCTTAGATCTTCTAATTCAGATAAAACTTTCAGAAAATGCTTTAATTCATCTTTTTTTGGAAGACGTCCGAAAAGGAGCAGGAAAGTTGTTTCCTCAAATCCAAAACGTTTGCCTTTCAGACCGTTGATAAGGTCATTGACATTGATTCCCTGATAGTAAAGTCCACCTTCAGCAGGAATTTTACGTCCGTTTATAACATCAAATCCACAGACATCGGATACTTCAGTCAGTCCGGTAAGAACTCCTCGGCCGGTTGAATCACGAAGTCCGCGCTTTACATCATATTCTTCATAAAGATTCGGATCAATGCGGTGTCCTTTCAAAAGTGTTTTCTCTAAATAGTCCATATCACTGCGCAGATCGTCAGTGTTTGCAATTAATATATCATTTGAATTCATAGCTTTCATCCTCACAATACATATATGTTTTCTAGTGTCTTGATAATGCATTTTAATGTAATTATAAACAGTTGAGGTGAAATTTGCAAGAAATATATATGTATTCTTGCAAAAACATGAAAAAAATCAAGAAAAGCACGCATAAAACAGAATAAAATGAATATTGAATTGTTAGATAACTCAAAAATAAGAATGCTTAAATGAATTTTCTGAATCGTCAGAAAGAAAATGATGTGGCTGTGGTCATACCAGATGCCAAAGCGCAAATCTATTGTAAAAATACAAAAATATGGAGAGATATTTTATTATAAAATGCTGAAAAATAGGAGAAACAGGTGCATTTATTGACGCATAATAATAAGAAGAGTATAATGTTAAAAAGATAACAATAGGTTGGTATAACCAATTAAAAGAAGGAGGGGGATAATTATGTTATTCCAAATTTATGGCGATGGTGCCGGCTGGCAGCTGTTAGGGTGGGTACTGGTGTTTGCCGGACTTGTTCTTGCAAATGAATTCGCAAGACGTACAAAAATCGGTGGACTGATCTGTTTTGGAGCTATTCCGGCTATACTTACAGTGTATTTCATCGCAATCTATATCTGTGCAGCAAATGGTGCAGAATGGGCACTGAATAACGATACTTATGTACATATGACAAGCTGGTTCCATTATGCAAAATTGTATGCTGCAACAGCAGGGTGTATTGGTTTTATGATGCTGAAATACAAATGGGGAATTGGTAAGACAGAATGGTTCAAAGTATTCCCGTTTGCAATCGTTGCAATCAATATTCTGATTGCAGTAGTAAGTGATTTTGAATCAGGTATCCGTGGATTCATGGCTATGAAAGAATTCGGTGACCGCTGGTGGCTGTCTTCAGAAAATGTATGGCTCTACGGAGGATGGTGGAACTGGGTGAACGGAATTGCCGGAATCCTGAATATCTTCTGTATGACAGGATGGTGGGGAATCTACACATCCAAGAAACATGATGATATGCTTTGGCCGGATATGACATGGTGCTTCATTATTGCATATGATCTGTGGAATTTTGAGTACACATACAATAACCTGACAACACATGCATTCTACTGTGGTGTTGCATTACTTCTTGCTCCGACATTTGCAAATATGTTCTGGAACAAGGGTGGCTGGATCCAGAACCGCGCGAATACACTGGCACTGTGGTGTATGTTTGCTCAGGTATTCCCATTATTCCAGGATGCAAGCCGTTTCTCAGTAATTCCGGCTCTGTATTCTGACGGATTCATGGATGCAGCAGTAAGACCGACAAGTGCTAATCCAACCATGCAGGGTGTGATCGCGGTAATTGCACTTGCAGCGAATGTGATCTGTCTGGCTGCAATTATTAAGAGAGCAAAACAGCAGAAGAAGAATCCTTATAAGAATGAGATCTTTACAGATCAGAAGGATTATAAGGAAGCAATGGCGAGAGCAGAAGTTTAAATTTGTATTTGTCTGTCTGATCCTCCATATTGAAGCAAAGGATTTGGTGGTGAATAAGGCCGCAAGAATGATGCTATATTGCATCGGACACCGGCCCACTCTACCTCATCCCCTTGAAAGTATGTAACGTAAGAGCCAGAACAGTTACCGTGAGTGGTGTCTGTCTGGCTCTTACTAACATACTGAACAAGGTGTATTCGGAACGCTCCTGCCTTACATGTGTCCTCAACAATATAGCACCATCCTTGCTTCGTTATTCCAAACAGATTTGTTTGCTCAACGGGACGAATCTGAAAGACTTCATACAAGTTTTGATTTGATGCACGTAAACGAGAAGATAGACTCAGGTTCAGTCCACATCACGCCCTTATCCAACAAAAGTTTTTGCTTCATTACTCAGAATTCAAACGTCTAAATACAAATTTACAATTCATAGTATATCTGATGTTCTCCGTTGATGCAGTCCTGCATGGAGGTTCGGATCCAGGTGACGGCGCCTTGGGTGTCTCGGTCGCGGATATAGGTCCAGGTCTTATAATTGCTTCGATATAATTCTTCTATCCCATAGAGTTCACAATAACGTTCCCACATATTAAAAATCGGTGCTCGGAAAGACTGGAAAATAAGTGGAATCAATGTATTTCCGGAAATCAGGGCAAACTCGTGTTGGAATTCGTAAGCAGCTTCAATGGCAGTGGTGACATCCTGTGCATCACGGATCTGATTAACGAATTCGAGGAGACGCTGGATGTTTTTGTCGCTGATCGTGTCGATGGCGAGCTGTGCAGCAAGTGTATCAAGCGCAATGCGGACTTCGAAGATGGAACGAATCTCCTGATCACGCATGCGTCCGCCGTTGTAATTCATGATCGCAATCAATGTATCCAGAGTCCCTTTTCTGCGGAAATCTGCTACATAAGTTCCACTGCGGGGTTTTACGGTGAGGAATCCTTTCTTCTCCAGCTCACTGATTCCGCTGTTGACAACCGCACGGCTGACCTGCATCATTTCAGCAAGCTGGCGTTCCGATGGAAGTTTCTCTCCGACCTGTAGCTTGCCGGAAAGAATCAGATGTTCTAATTGTTCAATAAACAGATCCCTCAGGGAAGGGGAACTGATCTTCTGAAATTCCATAATAAATTCTCCGTTTCGTAAGCGTTATCTTCACAAAGTGTGTTTTGATGAGATGAAAATGTTGAAAATCTCGTAAAAAATAACGTTTATTGTTGATAAGTTTATTATAGGGAAAACAGGCGGTGGATTCAATACTCTATATTTATATCAGACGTGGGAGAGAGTAGGAAATTTGCGGAAAAACTCGTTATATTGAATTGAACTTGAAGGAGAAATCTGTTTGACATATCTAATGTATGATGCTAATATGATTATATGAAAGGTGCTACCGATAGACGGTTAGCCCACATTATGATTAATTAAAAAATAACCGTTCAGTTTGCGAGGCTGGGGCGGTTATTTTTTTGTGTGATTGCATCCTATTGCGTAACCAAGTCCAAAGGCTGTTAAGCATAAGCTGATAACAGCAATCAGACCTTCGAGAGTCAACATTAGCATCCCCTCCTTTAGCAAGATTTCCACAGATAGTCTGGGGATTTCTATGTAAACAGAGGGTCACAGTCCCTCTGGAGAAGGACTAACCGCCTACCGTGAATGGTAGCACCATGGGGAAATTATAGCAGAAGTGTTTAAAATATACAATGCTCTGTGTATCCTAAAGCCCCTTTGTGTTAAAAATAAAATAATTGTGTCAATTTTTATAAAACATGTAATTTTTCATAAATTTAATGTGTCTAAAAAGTAGAAAGGAGATAAAAAAATGCCGGCAGAACAAATTTTGGAAAGACTTATGCGAGAGTACGGAGATTCTGCTTTTCGCATGTGCTATTTGTATTTGAAAGATTATTATTTAGCAGAAGATGCAACACAAGAAACTTTTATTAAGGCTATGAAATCCTATGATTCTTTTTTACACAATTCTAATGAAAAGACATGGTTGATACGCATTGCTATTAATTCTTGTAAAAATATTATGAGAACAAAATGGTTCCGTTTTCCAATGATGAATGTTGATGATCAACAATATATAGCGGATGATCATTCTATCGAAGAGGTAGTAAAAAAAGACAGTAGTAGCAACCTTAGCTATTTTAATGCTTGGGGGAACAACAGTAGCAGCTAGTTATTCTTTTACAAATAAAATCAGTGTAAATGATGAAGTATTAACTGAATTAGATGAAATGCATGTTATAGATATAAAAAAGATGGAGCAACCAAAAGATGAATTTGGAACAATAGAGCAGGATTTTAAAGATTATGAAGCAATACAAGAGGAACTAGGTATCGACCTATTGGATACTGAGTTGGCAGATAACAACGATTATCTTCAAGGGCATATCACAACAGATGATAAAGATTATGCAATGATTACGATGAATAATTATATTATAGGAGATACTGCAAATTTCCGTTATTTGGAAGAGGAAGACAGATATGAATACGAACATGGTAAAACCTACTATTCACCAGTCAGCTTAAATATTGATTTGATCTTAAGTGACGAACAGTTGAAAAATGGTTGGGATACTGATTATTTGGGAATGTATGAAAGTATGGAAAAATATCAGTCAGCGCAAGGATATAAGGTCAATCTGATACAAGATAATAATGGTGACGAGAAATTAAATGAGGGAGTTGTGTCAGAAAAAATTGCAGTATTTGTTTCAGACGGAATAAGATATACGTTAAAAGGGCGCGTATCAGTTGATACAATGAAAACCATAGTTGATACAATGAAATAAATTTATTAAATATTCTAAAATGTGAAGAGGGTATATCTGCTGAATGGATATATCTTCTTTTTGGGTAATTAAGTTGAGGCTAAAGGATGGGCTGAATCTGAAAAGTACAGTAAAATCTACATTAAAAATGTTATCGGGAAATATTCGTGGAGGGGAACGCCCTTCTTCGGAAAAACAGGAAGCTGAGGTCGTGCGTTTGCAACAGACTTTCAATAAAATGAAAAAGCAGAATTAAAGAAAGTTCAACAGGCACAGAAAGAATGGAGATGACTAATTTAGACAAAGTCATCAGTCTTTTATTAATTACAAGTAAATATTGATATGGTATACTAAAATAAAGTTTGTATACAAATAAATTGTGCGAGAGGAAAAATCATGGTAAAGATAGATTTGATTACAGGTTTTCTGGGAGCGGGAAAGACAACATTTATAAAAGAGTATGCATCTTACCTGCTTCGTCAGGGTCTGAATATTGGAATTCTGGAAAATGATTTCGGTGCGGTGAATGTGGATATGATGCTTCTTCAGGAGCTGCAGGGAGAGAAATGTGAACTGGAAATGATTTCCGGAGGGTGTGATAAAGAGACACACCGCAGACGATTCAAGACAAAGCTGATCTCTATGGCAATGTGTGGATATGACAGAGTAATCGTGGAGCCGTCGGGAATCTATGACGTGGATGAATTTTTTGATGGATTAAGAGAAGAACCTCTGGATCGGTGGTACGAAATCGGAAGTGTGATCACAATCGTAGATGCGGGACTGGAAGAAAATCTGTCAGATCAGGCGGAATATTTGCTGGGATCTGAGGCGGCGGATGCGGGTGTGATCGTGCTGAGCAGGCTGGATAAGGACAATGCTTGTGAAGAACAGGAAAACAGAATTATTTCACATGTCAATCGTTCTCTTGAACGCATTGGATGTACCAGAAGAATTGAAAAAGAAGTGATCGCAAAAGACTGGGATATGCTGACAGAGGAAGATTTTGCACAGATTCAGAACAGCAGCTATCAGATTGAGTCGTTTCGCAGACCGGAAGGTACAGAAAAGGATGGATTCCAGACCTTATATTTTATGAATCTGAATCGGACAGAAGAAGAACTGGTCCCGGCTGTGAAAAAGCTGTTTGGTAAACGTGGATGCACAGATGATTCTGAAAAAGAAAACAATAAAAATCTTAATGATATCGGAAGAGTGTTCCGTGTAAAAGGATTTATGAAGAATCAATCCGGTGACTGGATGGAGCTGAATGCGACAACACAGAAGATGACAGTTAATCCAATCAAAGAAGGACAGGAGATTCTGATCGTGATCGGTGAGGATTTGAAAGAAGACAAGGTTCGTGAGTGCTTGGAAGACAAATGTACTGAGGGAGCGGAAAATGAGTGAAATTCAATTGCCGGAAGCATTTCTGAAACTAGGAGAAGTGCTGGAACAAGGACAGTTTGAACTGCTTTTTACAGAAGAAAAACTGCGGCTGGTTTATTTGATGAACGATGCGGTAGAGAGCTTTCTTGTCTTTGAAAATGCAAGGATGACAGGTCAGTATAGAGAGGATTATGAAGGTGAACTAGAAGCGGAGTTAAGTGTAACAGAAGAACCGGAGGAGTCCTATGTCCTTGTAGTTCATCAGGGTGAGACCGTGGTTACGATTTTTTTTGAGGATTTAAGTGAAGAAGTACACTTATATGACTATGGAGAAATCGGACATTTCTGGGTGAAAGGTGCGGAATATCTGCGTCAGATAGAATATAAGATTGCAATCGTACGGGATAAACTGGATTATCTGGGAGCAAAATACTGTAATCGGACGGAGCGGAAACTAGCTGTGCTGGCGGACTTTCCGCCGCTGAATCATTGCTGTTATCCGGCAGTTTCAGAGCAATATGTAGTTCCAAGGGAAAATCCGTGGGTACCGTCAGCAGAAGCACATCAAGTGATGCAGGAGCTTGCGGCAACAGTAGAAGATAAAAAGTTATTAAGATGTCTCAAGTTTTATCAAAAACATCCATGGAAGCTGAGTGCAAAAAAGATTGCCGGGATGCTGCAGGAAAAGCGTCATGCAGAAGTCACAGATCTTTTGATGGAAGAACTGAAGATGGCAGCAGCAAATTATCCGAGAAGAAAATTCACAGATGAGGAAGAAAGTCAGAATCGTAAGATTGAGAAGAGAGCATCAGAGCGGAAACGAGAGTTAGAAGAACAGGGATTTCGGATAAATATATTTCGTGAGGAACCATTTATTGCATCAAGAGATTCACTCCAATACAAAATCAGTCTGATGATTTGGGAAAAGAAAGGAAAAAAACGAAAAGTTCAGATAGAAGAATTTTCTGCTGACCGGAGAGGATAAGTATGGAACCATTTTATTATAGTAAGATGAACAAGATGCAGCAGGCGGCGTATCATGCAATTTGTCAGGGCGTTTTGCAGATGGAGAAGGAGATTCAGGTACCGCGTATGAGCGGGGAAGAATTGTATAATGTATTTTTCCAGATGCGCCTGGATCATCCGGAGATTTTCTGGGCAACGGGATTTAAGTATCGTTATTATCAGGAATCGCCGAACATTCAGTTTCTACCGGAATATTTGTTTGACCGGGCGAAGGTGAAAGAACATCAGAAGGCAATGAAATCCAGAGTAGAGAAACTTGCACGACCGGCGCAGAAATTATCAGAATCAGAGAAAGAAAAATATATTCATGATTTCATTTGCGAGAATGTAAAATATGATAAATTGAAGAAACCTTATTCACATGAGATTATTGGTCCGTTAGGACAGGGTGTCGGAGTTTGTGAGGGGATTGCAAAAGCGGTAAAAGTGTTGTGTGACGAGCTTGGAGTCTGGTGTATGATCGCTATTTGCGGGAATAATCCGGATAAGGGAATCAAATACCGTCATACATGGAATATCGTGCGGATTAATGGGAAATATTATCATTTAGATGCGACATTTGATAATACACTTACAAGAAACTGTATGATCGGAGAAGAAATCCGTTATGATTATTTCAATCTGGAAGATAAATCGATTTTCCGGGATCATGAGCCTTTGATCGCTCCGGCTATGAAGTGTACGGACGGAGATTATTTCTATTATAAAGAAAAGAAACTGTCTTTTACAAAACCGGAAGAAGTTTACAAAAGAGCACTTCAGATGGCAAAGAAAGGAAGAATTCTGACGTTTCACTGGCGCGGAGGTTATCTGACAAAAACAGTTCTGGAAGAATTGCTTGATCTGATTGAAAAAGCAGGTGCGGAGAAAGGGAAGAAACCAAGAATCAGCCTTAACTGGCCACAGGCAGTAATTCGTTTTGGTTATGTTGATGCAGAGATAGCAGGAAGTAGCGCAGCAGAAGAAGTACAAATGGAAGAAGCGAATGAAGGGGAGATGCTTCAGACCGCGATGGGTATCAGAGATGGGTATCAGAGTGACAGTTGAGAATTTACAAGAAAAAGTTAGTGTGATAGAATAGGATTGAACCGTGAAAGTTGTCGATATCTGTAGGATATAAGCGGGAGAAGAAACAACTTTCAAAAACCAAAGCTGGTGACAAAAGAGAGGTTAAACAGATGATAATTGTAAAAACATACAGAGGACATATTCGTAACTGGGAAGAACTTTGTGAGAGACTTGGAATTGATCTTACACTTTCTAGAGAAGAAAGAGAACATGAGATTTTGATTAAGGCATATCAGACATGGGGATGCGAGATGGCAGATCATATGCACGGAATGTTTGCATTTGCTCTGTGGGATGAGGAAGAGCAGAAGCTTTTCTGTCTGAGAGATCAGTTTGGAACAAAACCATTCTATTACTATGAGACAGAAGATGGAGAGCTTCTTTATGGAACGATGATCCGTGATATTATCGATCAGCCGGGATTTAAGAAAGAATTGAATGAAGAGATGCTTCAGCTGTATTTAAGTCTGACCTATGTTGCCGGAGAGAATACATTTTTCCGTGGACTGAAAAAACTGTTGCCGGGACGCTATCTGATCTGGCAGGATGGAAAGCTTGAGATTCACAGATACTGGAAACCGGAATTTCATCCGGATGAGAGCAAGACTCTGGAAGATTGGGCTGATGAGATTCATAACACTCTGAAAGAAATCATGACAGAGGTAAAGACAGCGGATGAAAAAGTAGAATCATTCCTGTCTGGTGGAGTTGATTCTTCCTATGTGCTTGCAATGTCTGACGCAGAGCAGGCGGATTCCTGTGGTTATGAAGAGGAAAGATTCGATGAATCTGTACTTGCAGAGAAGACAGCACAGCTTCTTGGAAGAAAATTCTCCAGAAGCATCATTACACCGGAGCAGTTCTTTGATATTGTACCTTATGTTATGTACAATATGGAGCAACCACTTGGAGATGCATCTGCGATTGTATTTACACTTGGATGTAATGCGACAGCAGAACATGCGAAGATCTGTTATTCCGGAGAGGGTTCTGACGAATTCTTCGGTGGTTATAATATGTATAGAAATGCCGAACGTTATGGTGAGAATCTGAAGAATTTCTATGTTGGAAATACCAATATCATGAAAGAAGACGAGAAGCAGAAGATTCTTAAGAAATACGATCCAGACGTACTGCCAATCGAACTTGCACGAGGAATCTACGAGGAGACAGAAGGTCTTGATCCGTTGACAAAGATGTCTGATGTAGATATTCAGATCTGGCTGGAAGGTGATATTTACCTGAATGTTGATAAGATGAGTACAGCAGCCGGACTTGAGATCCGTATGCCGTTGACAGATAGAAGAATTTTTGATATCGCATCTCGTATGCCGTCTCGCTTTAAAGTAAATGAAGAGCAGAATAAGGTGGCATTCCGTACAGCAGCTGCGAAGGTACTTCCGGAAGAAATTGCGTTCCGTAAGAAGTTAGGATTCATTGTACCAATCCGTATCTGGATGGCTGATGAGAGATACAATCAGGACGTACAGCGTCTCTTCCACAGTGATATTGCAGAAAAATTCTTTGATGTAGATGCAATCAATGCGATTTTTGATGAGTATGTTGGAGGAAATTCTGATAACTGGAGAAAAGTATGGACAATCTATACGTTCCTTGTATGGTATGAAGAGTACTTTGTGAAGAGATAATGAGACTTTAAACATTTTTAAGTGATGGGGTGGAAGCATAAAAAGCTTTGCCCCTTTTTGTTTTCCCCATCTGATTATCCGGGATATCCACGAAAAAGAGACAAAAGAAAATCCACCGTATGCACCTACGCTATACAGTGGATCTTCACTTTGTTATTCCATCCATTGGAATATTCCTCCTTATTTACTTGATATCTATCTGAAACTATTATCTCAAATAGTGATTTTATATTTTATTTCATTTATTATCCCATTGGAATATCCTTCTTTCGATTCTTTGTTTATCTATTTTTGGATTTTAACTTATCTTCCCATTGGAATTTACCTCTTTCAATTTATTTGTTTGATGATTTAATGAACTATCCCATTGGATTCTACCTCTCTTTCTTTGAATATCGTTTCCGTTTTTTAAATTACTCTTTCTGGTGGTCTGTACCTCTTTCTTTAGATTTTTAAGGATTTGATCTACCTTCCCATTGGACTATACCTCTGTTTCTTTAAAATTAATTTTAATGAAAGGATTAAGTGTCTGGTGGTTTGTCCTCCTTTTTTGTTTTTTATTTCGTTTTCTTTTGTTGATTCTATATTAACTCACAGATGGGCATTTGTCAATAGAAAATCAGAAAAAAGTTAAAAATAATTTAAATATACAGAAAATAAGAAATAAAATGCAAAAGATACAGGCTATTAGTTGCGCTTAAGGTAATTGCATTAGACAGAAAAGTGGACGCAATCTATGAAAACATGGTATGATACTAAGAAAAGAGTTGCCAGCTGCACATAGAACGAACAGCAACAGAATGCAATGCTACAGGTCCTTGCAACGGGCGGGAAATGGAGAGAGAAAATTGAGTAAAGAGTCAAGAACCAGCTGTGAAACATGCACTTATTATATTTATGATGAGGAGTATGAGTGTTATCTCTGTGATAAGAATATGGATGAGGATGATTACATCCGTCTGATGACAAATCAGCACTATCAATGTCCATATTATCGGAATGGAGATGATTATCTTGTTGTTAGAAAACAGCTGTAGAATCATAGAAAAAGCAAGGAAGTATAAAACCAAAAGAAAGAATAAGAAGAAAAGCGGGAGAATCGTTAGATCAGATTCTCCCGTTTTTTAAGAAAGACCTTTTGATCTTGGTATCATTAAATTGTTTTCAATACTTTTAAGAGCCGGTCATTATCTTCTGGTTTCATAATGCAGAAGCGGACGAATTCGCCATCCAGAAATTGGAAAGAAGAGCAGTCGCGGATCATAAGTCCTTCTTTTATACAAGCTTCGAATACATCGAAAGAAGTTACTTCTGGCTTTAAAATCTTCACAAGGATAAAGTTTCCATATGGAAAATAAACCTTGAAAGAAGACATCTTTTTTAATTCAAGAAACATCCGGTCACGTTCAGTCAGGATTAATGAGCGTGTCTGACGGATGTAGGAAGTGTCTTTGAACATCTGCTCGCCGGCATATGCTCCAAGGCTGTTTAAGGACCATGGAATCTGCTTTTCTTTCATCTGAGATAAGAATTCTTTATTTCCAGTAATGCCGTATCCAAAACGCATTCCCGGAGCTGCGTAGAACTTGGACACACCGCGCAGTACCATGAGATTAGAGTAATCTTTTGTGTATGGAACAGCGGTTACTTCCTGAACGGAAGGTGCAAATTCTACATACGTTTCATCAATCATGACAAAGATATCGCGATTTGCACAGAAGGAAAGCAATGCACGCATTTCATCTTTTAAGATGGCAGAAGAAGTTGGATTGTTCGGATTGCAGAGAATCAGAAAATCATATCCATTTAACAAAGTCCGGCAAAGATCTTCTACATCTAATTCAAAATCTTCCGCTTCCTGAAGATGATAATAGTCCTGTGTACTTCCGGAGAAAGAAAGTTCTCTGGAGTATTCAGAATAGGTTGGACCAAGAATCAGAGTGCGTTTCGGTGCTCTTGTTTCAATCAAAAGTGAAATCAGTTCGCTTGAACCGTTGCCCGGAAGAATAAAATCAGCAGGAACGTCGCAGTACTCAGCGATTGTGTTGCGAAGCGATTTATAATCTCGGTCAGGATAAGAAGAAAAGAGATCCACATGAGCCGCAACAGCTTCCTTAACAGAAGGGGAAAGTCCGAGTGGATTTACATTTCCGGCAAAGTTTGTAATGCTGTTTTGATCAAGATGATAATATTCGCTGATCTTTTCAATGTCACTTCCGTGAAAAACTGGTTTTGTATTCGTCATAGGCGTCTCCTCCTTAGCAGGTTTCAAATAAAATTCCAAGCGTATTTGGTCCACAATGGCTGGAAATCGTACAGCTTGCTTTCGTTATATGGATTTCATCAAAATGCATAGCTTCTTCGATTGTATTTTTAACAAGTTTAATATATTCCGGATCAATTCCTGAATGCGTGATAAAGATCAGCGATGGATCAATATCCGGATAAGCAGCAAGTTTGTCTTTTACATATTTCACAAGAACTTTATCAAGCGTTCCTCTGTATTTTTTTCCGACATTCATGCTTCCGTCTTCCGTGCTAACTTCAATACATGGCTTTAATTTCAGAACATTTGCTCCGAGAGCAGCGACCGCCGAACAGCGCCCACCGGCATGTAGAAATGTCAGCGTATCCAAAATAAAGCTGGCATGACAATGCTTTGTGCGTTCACGAAGGGCTTCGGCAATGTCTTCCGCTTTCAATCCCTGCTCGATCATCCGACCGGCATCTGTTACAAGAAGTCCGGTTCCGGTGGAGAGAGAACAACTGTCAATCACATGAACATGCCCGAGCTCTTCAGCAGCAATACAGCAGTTTTGATGAGCACTGGAAAGTGAGCTGCCAAGATTGATATGGATCACTTCATAGCCTTCATCGACCCATGGTTTAAAATGTTCAATATATTCCGCAACATTGACAGCAGCTGTCTTTGGAAGGATTTTTTCATCGTAATATTTCTGATAAATTTCTTCCGGTGTAATGTCAATGCCGTCCTTATAATCTTTTCCATCCAGAATGATGTGGAGTGGAAAATAGTGTACATGATAACGTTCTTTTAGTTCCTGATCCAGGTCACAGGTACTGTCGGCACTTAAAATGATCTTATTTGTAACAGAATCAGTCATAATTCTCCTCCTAAATTAGTTCGAAAAACTTGAATTGTATGGCTAGTATGTATTTATACTGCATAATGTGTACACAAATTATAACATATTTTTCACATAGAGTATAGTTTTTGTATCCAAAAAACAAAAAATGCAAAGAATTTTGGAAGCTTTTATTGACATATATAGATAATCGATATATAATAAAGCCAAGATATATAGATAACCGATATATCAGCTGGGAGTCAATCACCCAGCTGATATAGCCTCCGGCAGGATTGCAGAGGTGCGCGTCATTTTGCAATGAGAATGTTAAGAAGTGTACGGTTAACGTAAAATCAGAAGATTAGGAGGAATTGTTATGGCAGTTGACAGAAGTCTGGTATCAGGAAGCACAACGATGTTGTTATTAAAGCTTTTATCTGAAAAGGATATGTATGGTTACGAGATGATCGAGACCTTAAGAGAAAAGTCCCAGAATGTGTTTGAATTAAAAGCAGGCACATTATATCCATTGCTTCATGGAATGGAAGATAAGAAATATCTGACAGTTTATGAGAAAGAGGTCGGTGGTAAGGTTCGTAAGTATTACAGTATTACGAAAACCGGGAGAAAAGTTTTAGAAGAGAAGAAAGAAGAGTGGAAAATTTATTCATCGGCTGTAGTGAATGTGTTGAATGCAGCAGTTTGTTAGAAAGGGTGATGTTTGATGAGACGAGAGGAGTATTTGCATACATTAACAGAACAGATTCGCTGTAAGATGGCAAGAGGGACGATAGAACAGGAGATCAATGATCATATTGAGGATCAGAAAGAGGAATTCCTAAGTGAAGGAATGAGTCAGACAGAAGCAGAAGAAGCTGCGGTTCGAGAAATGGGTGATCCGGTAGAAGTCGGGCTTGAGATGGATAGAATCCATCGGCCGACAATGGCGTGGGGAATGATTGCGCTGATTGTTGGGTTAAGTCTTGCAGGCTATCTTTTACGGAGTGTTATGTATCAGACTGCTTTAGGTATTGAGCAGAGTGCGGGAAAAACAGAAGAACTGTTCTGGACAGGAATGTCATCGAGCTGGCATACGTCGCTGGAACTGCCGGCACTTTTGCTTGGACTTGTGCTGATGATTGGTATTTGCTATATGGATTATACGAGGATTGCGGTTTATGCAAAACCAAGCTTGATCGCATATCAGGTGTTACTTTTCATTGGACTGCAGGTTGCCGGTTTGAAAATGAATGGATCAACAAGATATATTAGAATGCCATTCGGCATTGGATTGAATCTGATTGATTTACTCTGGCTGACAATTCCGTTGTTTGCGCGGTATTATATAGTTACAGAGGTCAGGGATACCGAGGAATTTTAAAGGCAATCCTTTGGATGGTCATTCCAACATATTTCCTGATTATAAGAAGCCAGAGTCTGATTGGGGCAATGATACTGGAAGTGGTTTATTGTGTGGTTTTGGCGGTGGCTGTTCACAAAGGCTGGTTTCAGGTTTGTAAAAAAGCAGTACTTACGGGAATCGGAGCAGTAGTCGTTCTGATACCGGTTCTGCTTGCGGGAGGCCTCTGGTGTTTTGGCAGGGCTTACCAGAAAGAGCGTGTAGCGGCTATTTTATCGATCGGTGATCATGCTGCAGATTTCCCGAGAGTCAATGTGATCTGGAAAATGATTTCCGGAAGTTCAGCATTTCATGGCAATCCGCAGTTTAAAGAACTTCTGACATCCGTAGACGGAAGTGTCCATCTGCTTGCAAGTGTGGTAGCTGCTTATGGAATCCTGGCAGGTATTCTGCTGGTTCTTTGTCTGGTAGTTCTGATCCTTCGATTTGCCAAGATTTCTTTAAACCAGAAGAACCAGCTTGGTATGGTGATGGGGACAGGATGCACAGCATTGTTCCTGATTCAGACCGTAGTTTTTATATTAGAAAATCTGGGAGGAGTCTGTAATATGGGAATCTACTGTCCGTTCTTTGGAACAGGAAGATCAGGTATGCTGACATCTTATATCCTGCTCGGATTACTGCTCAGTATCTGCAGATATCAGAAGACAGCGCCGGAACCGGTAATCAGGTCCTGGCGCTGGAGACAACGTTCTCAATCATGAAAAATAAATTATTTTGTTGTATTACGGCGAATTAATACAGGGGCAATTTGTTTATGAATAGGTTCACCTAATGGTTTGGGAACACGCTTTTTCTGCTCTTCCATCTGTTGGACAAGAAGATCCATGGCAGTCTTTGCAATCACATCAATCTGCTGGCCGATGGTTGTGATTGGAAGGATTGCCTCGCTGGCAATCGGAGAGTTGTCAAATCCAACAATCTCATAAGTAGAAGGAAATGTTCCATATTTTTGGAAAATTAAATTAAGAAACATATTTGCATAGGTATCATTCGCGAGAAAGATACCTTTTTTTTGATTGGGGTATTTTGCTTCTATTTTATTGAAAATCTCTCGGATTATGTTTAAAATCTCATGATAAGAATCACCTTCTACACTAAGATCTATATCATATGGAATATGATATTCTTCGCAAGTAGCCTGAAAGGCTCGGATTCGGTCATAAGCCGGGATGGATTTATTCACATTGACATTTATATGAATTAATATGTCACATTTATCCCGAATCAACAGGGAAGTAGCTTGAAGTGCACCCATATAGTTATCAGTATTGACACTGCTGATATATTCTGCTTCGCGTTCAATTGCGATGACAGGAATCTGATAGGAAGCAAGTTTCTCAGATGGAAGAGTGTGACTTAAAACAATCAGTCCTTCAATCTGATAAGACAGAAGTTCTTCAATGTACTGTTGTTCTTCTTCAGCGCCATGTTCACTGGCGAAAACAAGAAATTTATAGTGATAATCACTGTAACTGGAAAGGAATTGTGTCAGCATCTCAGAATAATAGTGCAGGTAAAGGTTTGGAACAATGATTCCGATAAATTCACTTTTTCCATTTGCCAGAACCTTTGCCAGCTTATTCTTTTTATATCCAAGTGTATCAAGAGCCTGTGAAATCTTTTCCTGGTTTTCAACCGTCAGTGAATCCGGGTGATTGAAATATCTTGATATTGTAGTTTTTGAAAAATTGGTGTATTCCGCAATATCTGCAAAAGTTACCTGTTTTTTACTCATAAAAGTTGAATCTCCTTCAA
>ERZ772812.1172-NODE-1172-length-19953-cov-13.127450_pt1 | contig 19953 bp, 13 predicted proteins | sample MGYA00511343_ERZ772812 | MGnify/ENA primary metagenome ERZ772812 (study PRJEB29015, sample SAMEA2737706) | human gut metagenome | biome: human gut; feature: human-associated habitat; material: faeces | place: China | collected 2012 ...
GCAAGTACTGCAACTTCGGCTGCGGCACCGTCACCTGCAACTACGACGGCAAGGATAAGTTCCGCACCCAGATCGGCGATTACTGCTTTATCGGCTGCAACACCAACCTTGTGGCCCCGGTCAAGGTTGGCGACGGTGCCTACACCGCCGCCGGCAGCACCATCACCAAGGATGTGCCCGCACAGGCACTGGGCATCGCCCGGGAGCGCCAGACCAATCTGGACGGCTGGGCAGAGCCCAAGATGGAAGCCTACATCGCCAAAAAGCAGAAGCTGGAAAACGAGCAGAGCAAATAAACCTCTGCCAGAAGGGAGCTGCGTATGAAGTCTGAAAGCTTTCGTAAGCAGGCGCTGAGCCTTGTCCTTTTCTTCGCGGCTGTTGCCGCCGTGTTCGCCCTGACCCGTCTGCGCAGCGACCCGGCCAAAAAACAGGCGGAGTTCGTGGTGCAGCAGCTGCTCTCCTGCTCTTCTGCCGTGGAGCAGGCTGTGGACGCCGCCGCACCCTCCGGCAGCGAACCGGGGCTTGCCGCAGTGGATACCGATGGGCTGTACGCCTTTCTTCAGGCGCAGCTGGGCGATGCCATGACAGCCGACTGCCTGAACAAAATCATGGCAAACCGCCTGCCCACCCGCATCACCGCGCTGGCAGGGCAGTCCGGCGACAAGCTGGTGCCCGCTGACCTCACCCTGAAAAAGCGCGCCGGGGCAGAAAACTGCTACGACTTTTCCGCCGCCCTGCTGACCGCTACGGACAGCACCGCCGCCGCGCAGGTATCCGGCACCATCACCATGGTGAAGGAGGACGGCCGCTGGAAGGCCTCTGCCATCACGCTGAACCTGTAATATAATGCTTCTCTGCCCCTGTGCCCTGCGGCATGGGGGCATTTTTTGCTTATAATGTATATCTTTTTGTGCGCGCGTATGTTATACTTAGATGTTGTATCACACTATTATCAGGAAAAGGTATTATCATATCATGAATGAAAACGATATCTGGCTCATTGCAGGGCTGGGCAACCCCGAGGCAAAGTACGATGGCACTCGCCACAACGCCGGTTTTGCCGCGCTGGACGCGCTGGCCGACAAGTGGAACATCTCTGTGTCCAAGACCAAGTTCCAAGGCCTATGGGGACAGGGCGAGGTGGACGGCCACAAGGTGGTGCTGCTGAAGCCTCTGACCTACATGAACCTCTCCGGCGATTCCATCGCCCCTATGGCGGGCTTTTTCAAGATCCCTGCCGGCCATGTGCTGGTGCTGTGCGATGACATTACCCAAGCCCCCGGCAAGCTGCGCATCCGTCCCTCCGGCTCTGCGGGCGGGCATAACGGCCTGAAGAGCATCATTGCCCGGCTGGGCGGGGAGAATTTCCCCCGCATCCGCATCGGCATCGGCGCAAAGCCCCACCCGGACTACGACCTTGCCGCATGGGTGCTGGGCAAGTTCCCGCCGGAGGACGCCAAGGCCATCTCTGACCGCTACGCCGACCTTGAAGCCGCCGCAAAGCTCATCATGGACGGTAAACTGGGTCTGGCGCAGAGCAAGTATAACGGGTAAACGCCCCCACTCGTGAAAATGCGTTTGGAGCGCTCCGCAGAGCGCGACAAACGCGAAATTATAAATAATTCTTCCGCTGAAAATATCCAGAGCGCAAGCGGAGGATATTCAAAATCGTTATTTTCCCGCATCCTGACAGGAAAGGAGGTTTTTCCATGTACGAAGCCTTGCTCAAGGCCACACCGGAATATCAGAAGGTCGCCGCAAGTTTTGGCTCGGCAGGGCCGGCGGCGCTGTTCGGTCTGCCGCCCGCAGGCCGGGCGCTGCTGTACGCCGCCCTGCAAAAAGACCTTGACCGGGTACTCTGCATCGTGACCCCCGGCGAAGCCGAGGCCACCCACTTTGCGGACGACCTCAAGGCGCTGGGGCTTACCGCTGCGGTGTTCCCGCCCCGGGACTTTATGCTGCGCCCGGTGGAGGGTGCAGGCCGCGAGTACGAGTACCGCCGCCTTTCGGTGCTGGGTGCACTGGCGGGCGGACGGCTGCAGGCCGTCTGCGTGCCCGCCGAGGCACTTTTGCAGTACACCGTGCCCCGGGCAGAATTCATCCAGAACACCCTCACCTTAAAGCCCGGCATGGTGTATAACCGCGAAGCACTGGTAGCGCGGCTGTTTGCCGCCGGGTATGTGCGCCGCAGTCAGGTGGACGGCCCGGGACAGTTCAGCGTGCGCGGCGATATCGTGGATATCTACGCGCCGGATATGCGTCAGCCCGCCCGCGTGGAGTACTGGGACGACGAGATCGACTCCATGTCCTCCTTTGACCTGCTGACCCAGCGGCGGGACGGCGCACTGGAAAAAATCTACCTCTCCCCTGCCCGCGAGGTGCTGTTCGGCAGCACCGCCGAGACCGCCGAAGCGCTGCGCGATACCATCAAAAAGGCGCGCGGCAAGCACCGCACCGCGCTGGAAAAGGCCACCGAAGCCGATCTTTCCCAGCTGGATTCCGGCCTGATGCCGGAGGCCATGGATAAATATTACGGCATCCGCTACCCTGCCCCCGCCACGCTGCTGGACCATCTGGACACGCCGCTGTTCATTCTGGACGAGGTGGGCGGCATCCGGGATGCCCAAAAGGCCACTGAGTTCCGCCGCAGCGAGGAGCTGACCGGACTGCTGGAAGAGGGCGTGCTCTGCCCCGGGTTGGATGTGCTGTACCAGACCATGGACGATCTTGTCATTGCCGCCCAGAACCACAGCACCCTGCTGTGCGAGAATTTCCTGCGCGGGATGAACGAGTTCAAACTGAAAGACCTCATCAACGCCGAGGCCTTTGCCGCCCCCAACTGGAACGGCGACCTTGCCTCCCTGCGGGAGGACTTAGACCCGCTCATCGCCCAAGGCTATGCCGTCACCCTGTTTGCCGGTACGCCCAAGGGCGCAGCCGCTTTGACCCGCGACCTTGCCGACAAGGGCTATGCCGTGAGCATGAGCCGGGATGTGCGCCCCGCCAAGGGCATTTTACAGGTGCTGCCCGGGCATCTGACCGCTGGGTGCACCTTTCCCTTTGCCCACGCAGCGGTGCTTTCCAGCCGCCGTCACGGGCTGGACGAGGAAGCCGCCGCCGAGGCCAAAAAGCGCAAAAAGAACAAAAACGCCCTGTCCAGCCTTTCAGACATCAAGCCCGGGGACTATGTGGTGCACCAGAGCCACGGCATCGGGATGTACGCCGGTATCCAGCGGCTGGAGGTGCAGGGCGCTACCAAGGACTACCTCAAGGTGCAGTATTCCGGCTCGGACGTGCTGTATGTGCCGGTGACCCAGCTGGATCTGCTCAGCCGCTACACCGCCCCCGGCGATGAGGAAAAGGTAAAGCTGGCAAAGCTGGGCGGCACCGAGTGGCAGCGCACCCGCGCCAAGGTGAAAAAAGCCACCGAGGAGATGGCACAGGAGCTGATCGAGCTTTACGCCCGCCGCCGTCAGGCCACGGGCTACGCCTTCCCGCCGGACGGCGACTGGCAGCGGGACTTTGAGACCCGCTTTGACTACGACGAGACCGACGACCAGCTGCACGCCACTGCCGAGATCAAGCAGGACATGGAAAAGGGTTACCCCATGGATCGTCTGCTCTGCGGCGATGTGGGCGTGGGCAAGACCGAAGTGGCGCTGCGCGCCGCCTTCAAGTGCATCATGGGCGGCAAGCAATGCGCCCTGCTGGCACCCACCACCCTGCTGGCGTGGCAGCACTACAACACCCTGCTCTCCCGCATGGAGGCCTTCCCGGTAAAGATCGGGATGCTGTCCCGCTTCCGCACCGCCAAACAGCAAAAGGAGACGTTGCGCGGCTTACAGGCCGGCAGCGTGGATATCGTGGTGGGCACACACCGGCTGCTGTCCAAAGATGTGAAGTTCCACGACCTCGGCCTTGTCATCATTGATGAGGAACAGCGCTTTGGCGTGAAGCACAAGGAAAAGCTGAAGGAAAACTTCATCGGGGTGGATATGCTCACCCTGTCGGCCACCCCCATCCCCCGCACATTGAACATGGCCATGAGCGGCATCCGGGATCTTTCCACCATTGAGCAGCCGCCCATCGAGCGGCAGCCGGTGGAGACCTTTGTGCTGGAATACAACGATGTTATCCTTGCCGAAGCCATGAAGAAGGAACTTGCCCGGGGCGGGCAGGTGTACTACCTGCACAACCGGGTGGACAACATCGAAGCCTGCGCCGCCCATGTCAGCCAGATGGTGCCGGGTGCGCGGGTGGGCATCGCCCACGGCAAGATGACCGAGGAAGAGCTGAACCCCGTATGGCAGCACCTGCTGAACGGCGAGATCGACATTCTGGTCTGCACCACCCTCATTGAGACCGGCATTGATGTGCGCAACTGCAACACCCTCATCATTGAGGACGCCGACCGCATGGGTCTGGCGCAGCTGTACCAGATCCGCGGGCGGGTGGGACGCTCCGGCCGCAAGGCCTACGCCTACTTCACCTTCCGCCGGGACAAGACCCTGACCGATATCGCCCAGAAGCGGCTTTCTGCCATCCGGGAGTTCACCGCTTTCGGCTCCGGCTTCCGCATTGCCATGCGGGATCTGCAGATTCGCGGCGCAGGCAGTCTGCTGGGGCACAGCCAGCACGGCCACATGGAGGCCGTGGGCTACGACCTCTACGTTAAAATGCTGGGGCAGGCCATTGCCCGGGCGCGGGGCGAGCCCGTCCAGCGGGACAAGAGCGATTGTCTTGTGGACCTGCGGGTGGACGCCTTTATCCCGGAAAAGTATATCCCGGACGGCGCGGGCCGCATCGAGGCCTACAAGCGCATTGCCGCCATCCAGACTCCGGAGGACGCTGCCGATGTGCTGGACGAGCTCATCGACCGCTACGGCGACCCGCCGCCCTCGGTGAGCGATCTGGTCAACGTTTCCCTTGTCCGCGTACAGGCCGCTGCCGTGGGCGTGTACGAGGTGACCCAGAAGAAGGATACCCTGATCCTGAATCTGGAAACGCTGGACCTTGCCATGATCCGCGGCCTGCTGCAAGCTTTCAATGGCCGTGTCACCGCCGGGGCGGGCACAAAGCCCTATCTCTCGGTGGTATTACAGCCGGACGAAAAGCCGCTGGAACTGCTGCAAAACATCCTGAAAGCCATGGCAGATATCCTGACTGGCACGCGCAAACGTGACTGAGAGGGTTTTATAAAAACAAATAAGGAGCAAAACGCATGAAAAAGAAACTGCTTGCGCTGGTATGCGCACTTGCACTGACCGTCAGCCTTGTGGGCTGCGCACTCTCCACCCCGGACACCGTGGGCAAGATCGGCGATTTTGAGGTGACCAGCGGCCTGTACCTGCTGGCGCAGTACGATGCCTACCAGCAGGCTGCACAGCTGGCGGACTCTGAGCAGGACACCAGCAAGGTGAATTCCTTCCTCAAGGCCACCATCACCACCGATGCCGACACCGGCGAGACCGCCGTGGTAAAGGACTATGTGGCGCAAAAGACCCTTGAGACTTTGCAGACCCTTGCCGCTGTGGATGCCCGCTTTACTGAACTGGGCGGTGAGCTGACCGAGGAACAGAAGTCTGCCGCCGACAGCTACGCCCAGCAGTTGATGGATAACTACGGCGATGCCTACACTGCCAACGGCATCGGGCTGGAGACCTTGAAGCTGTTCCAGCAGCTGCAGTACAAGCACACCCTGCTGCTGGATCTTGTCTACGGCAAGGACGGCGAGACCCCTGTGGAGGACGGCGAGCTGACCGAGCATCTGGACAGTACCATGTACGAGATCGGCTTTATCACCGTGCCCCTGTACAACACCAGCACCTTCGCCTTTGCCAGCGATGACCAGAAGGCCGAGATGCTCTCCCTTGCCCAGAAGGCTGCGGACAGCTACAACGCCGCCGCCCCGGAGGACGCCTCCAGCCAGCTGACCGCCTTTAACAGCATCGCAAGCAGCGCACTGACCGATATTTGCGCCGTGCTGGACGCCGAGGTTCCCTCCACCAGCACCCTGCAGACCGACCTGCTGGGCGAAAGCGACCTGACCGACGCCTTTACGCAGGAGGGTGCAGCCGATACCCTGCGCGGCCTTGCCTACGGGCAGGCAGCCGCCATCCAGTACACCGGCTACGCCATAATGCTGGCCGTCCGTCTGGATCCGCTGAGTGTTTCCACGCTGGATGCTCTGCGCAGCCAGATTTTGAGCGACATGAAGGGCGAGGAGCTGAACGATGCCCTTGCCGCCTACGGTGCCCAGCTGGACAGCACCCTGAGCAGCTCTGCCATGAGCAAGCTGCCCGCTTCCAAGATCGTAAACGCCACCAGCGCCAACAGCTGATAACTGCATAAAAATTGCAAAAACGGGTTCGAGATTTTTCCTGACCCCGTTTTTTATAGCGCTATAAAACAGACCCGGCAGGCCTTTTGGGCTTGCCGGGTCTGTTTTTGATTGGAGCAGTGGGGCAGGGACACAGCACTGTCAGGCCTTACTTCTCGTTCTCATAGCTGAAGACAGCGTAGGGGTAGAAGATGTTGGCGTCCAGATAGCCTGCCCAGCGGCCGGGCTTACGGGTGTAGTAGCCGATGGGGATATCGCCCCGGATGACGCCCTTGACCAGGATCAGCATGTGGCGGAGGTACTCCACGCTGAAGGGGTTCAGGTTCTCCCAGTGGCCCGTCAGCAGCTCATAGTCCACATCCTCGTTCCGCAGCAGCACCTCTGCCATGAAGTGCTCCAGACCCGGCAGATAGGTGTCGGTGGCAGCCTCCATCATGAACAGATCGCCGGAGCCAACAGCGTCACCGGTAAAGATGTAGTCCTTGTAGAAGAACACCACAGAGCCCTTGGTGTGGCCCGGCACATCCACCACTTCCAGCTCCTCAGAGCCGATGCGGACCGTGTCGCCGTCCACGATGTTCACCAGCTTCAGGTCCTCGGCGGTGAGGCCGAAGAACTTCTGCATGCTGGAGAGCAGGCCCTCCTGGTCATCGGGGTGGATGTAGGTGCGGCGGACCTTGCCGGACTTCAGCAGGGAGGGAATGCCCAGAATGTGGTCGCCGTGCTTGTGGGTCAGCAGGATATCCAGCTCTGCGTCAGGGTTGGTCAGCACGTTCTCCCGCAGGTAGGCGTAGAGGTCTGCTGCGCCGGAGCCGCCCATGGCGGTGTCAATGATCAGGGCTTCCTTGCCCAGATCCATTACCCACAGGGTGTCCATGCCAAAGTCCATGACACGGGTGATGTTGTACTTCACCGGGTAGTGGCTGAACATCATGTTGGGGTTCAGCTTGCCGTGCTGGGTCCGGGTCAGGGACTGGGTAAACATCCAGTTATAGGGAGTGCCGATGCTGTACACACGCTCCCATACCTTGTGGGGCTCCGGCATGGAACCGGCGGTAAAGCCCTCGTACTTCACGCAGGAGCAGCCGGCATCCTTCAGGGCCTGCACAGCCTTGGCAGTCTCGGCCTCCGGCATCTCCGGGTCATCCTTGCAGTGGTAGGCCCACACAGGGGTGTTCTTGATGGCCTCAAAGGCACCGGGGACGGTGTACCACTGGGCAGGCACCATGCCGCACATGGGGATGGCTGCGGCAAAGTAGTAGGGGTAGCTCAGGATCATGTTCCAGACACCGGTGCCGCCCATGGACATACCCTCGATGTAAATGCGGTCCGGGTCAATGCGGTGGGCAGCCACATAGCTGTCGATGGCAGACTTCAGGGCCGTAACGGTGTCCGGGTCGGTCCAGTTCTTGCCGGGGCACTGGGGTGCAAACAGGTAGGTGGGGTTCTTCCGGATCATTTCGTCAGAAATGTAGAAGGTAGCACCGTCGTTGGCGGTAAGCTGGGTGCCGTTGGGACCTACGCCGTCCTCGCCGTGGAGGAAAACGATCAGGGGCAGGCGCCCCTTTAGGGTCGGGGCGTAACGGCGGGGATTGTAGGCGTAGTACTCCACCCCGGCAGCACTGCCCGCCTTAAAACGCTTGGCCAGCTCTGCCCGGTCGGGGCTGTCCACCTTGACCAGACAATTCTGGTCGGCGTCCGCTGCAAAGGCAATGCCGCTGGTACCCAGCACACTGGCAACAGCCGCAAAGGCAGCAGTGTTACGCATAAAATCACGTCTGCTCAGTTCCATAGTTTCTTCTCCTTTTGGGGCCAAAAAATAAATACGGATTGTGAATACTGTACGAAACTTCCTCACCATATAAGATGAGAGCTGTCACTAATATATTAATATATCAAAAAAGTGCTGTCAAGAATGTGTCAAAATCTTTGGAGAAGGCTCTAAGCCAGGCTGTCGGGGTTTGTCAAAAATGACGAAAATCATCCTACCAAAAACCACCGTCCATCCCGGACGGCGGTGCAAAGTACCAGTGGTAATGCGACCACAGCCCGGGGCGTTTGTATACCGGGGTGAGCACGATTTCAAATGGCCTCCGCGTGCGCTCTAGCCATCTTCAGCGGAAAATATATTTTTATATTTGCAATTCTGGAAAATCTGCGGATTTTCCAGAATTGCCTTCTCACGGGAGGGATTGCAACGGCAGACGGCATTTCCTGCAACAGCTCCTTTTGTGAAAATGCGTTTGGAGCGCTCCGCAGAACGCGCCAAAGGCGCTTTATTTTACCACCCTTGCAAACTCTGCGGCAAGGGCGGCGTTCACCGAACGGACGGCGTTGGCGTCCGGCTTGATGGCGGTGCGGTCGTAGGTAAACAGGCCGTTCACCTCGTCCTCCACGTCGGTCAGCTGGGTGTATACCAGCGCCGAAAGCCCCTTTTGCAGCTGCGGCAGCACCGTGCCCAGCTGCATTTTTTTGTAGCGGGCGGTCAGCTCCTCCCGGCTTTTGGCTGTGCCGTAGCCGTAGGTCTTGCGGGGCGGCTCGTGCCCCGGCATAGGCCATGCAATGCCGCCGTATTCGCTCAGCGCCACGGTGCGGGTCTGCGGGCGCACCCGCAGGGGGTAGAAGTAGTTGTGCAGGGAGTACACATCCCCGCCGCCCTGATCGTACCAGCCGCTGGCTTCGTCCACAAGACGGGTGTCGTCCAGCGCGCGGATGGCCTGCATTGCCCCGGCGGCATCGTACTGTCCCCAGCCCTCGTTAAAGGGCACCCAGCAGCCCACGCAGGGGTGGCAGCGCAGCGCCTGTACCGTATCTTCCAGCTCCCGGCGGTATTCTTCCCGGCTGCTTTCGCTGCCCCGGCTCAGCAGCCCCCACAGCGCCGCCTTGTCCGGCAGGCGGCGCATAAGCGGCTGCAAAACATTGGTCAGGTAGGTGACGAACCACAGGTTATACTTGCTGCCGCCGTTGACCATATCCTGCCAGACTACAAGACCCAGCCTGTCGCAGTGGTAGTACCAGCGCTGCGGCTCTATCTTTGCGTGCTTGCGCAGCAGGTTGTAGCCCAGCGCCTTTACCTCGCTCAGCTCCCGTTCCACCGCCGCATCCGAGGGCGGGGTGTACAGTCCCTCCGGCCAGTAGCCCTGATCCAGCAGGCCGTTGAGCAGGATGGGTTTATCGTTCAGGCAGAAGCGCAGCACGCCCTTTTCGTCCGGTGCGCAGCTCCACTTGCGCAGGGCAAAGTAGCTGTGCACGGTGTCGAACTGTTCTTCCTCTCCCTGCGTAGTGCCCACGGTCAGGTCGTACAAAAAGGGCGTGTCCGGGCTCCACGGGAAGAAATGCTCCTTCGCAATATGCAGCGTCACCTCACCGTCCTGGTCGGCCTCATCACCGCCCCAGTCCTCGGCAATGGTCACGCCCCCGGCACGCACCACCGCCCACAGGTTCGCCGCGCCGCCGGGTGCAGAGGTATGGGCTTTCACGGTCACGGTGCGGGCATCATAGTCCGGCGTAACGGTGAGAGACTGGATGTAATTTTCCGGCACGCGCTCCAGCCAGACCGTCTGCCAGATGCCGCTCTGCGCGGGATAGAACATCCCGCCGGGCTGCAAAGTCTGCTTGCCCCGCGCCTGTGTGCCGTGGCCGGTGGGGTCCTGCACCGCCACCCACAGGCTGTTGCGGCCTGTGCCGTTGAGCTGCGCGGTAATATCCAGCGTAAAGGGCCAGTAGCCGCCCCGGTGGCCGCCCACCAGATGGCCGTTCACCTGCACGGCGCAGGCGTAGTCCACTGCGCCGAAATGCAGCAGCACCCGTCCGCCCGTCCCGGCGGGCGGCGCAAAATATCGGTGGTAGTGCAGCCACTGCCCGGGCTGCAATGTGCGCCCCACCCCGGAGGCGTGGCACTCCGGCGCGTAGGGCACTAAGATCTCGCCATCCCAGCCCGCCGGGCGCTGTGCCGAGGCGGTGATGGCGTACTGCCACAGGCCGTTCAGGTTCTCGTAGCTGTCCCGGCGCATGGCCGGGCGGGGATATTCCGTCAGAGGGTGCATACACTCACCAGCCTTTTTCTCGTTTGCTCCATTCTAGCACAGCCCGGGGCATTTGTATACCGTGGAGCGGACGATTTTGAATGGCCGCCGCGTGCGCTTTGGCCATCTTCAGCGGAAAATTATTTTTATATTTGCAATTCTGGAAAATCTGCGGATTTTCCAGAATTGCTTCTTCATGGGAGTAAAAAAGAGCCGCCGCACGGCGGCATGGCTGTGCGGCGGCTTTGTGAGAAGGTGGGAAATTGTTTAGTTCTCGGCCAGATTACCGGTATAAAGCTGGTAATACTTGCCCTTTTTGGCAATCAGCTCGTCGTGGCTGCCGCGCTCGATGATGCGGCCCTGTTCCAGCACCACGATACAGTCTGCATTGCGGACGGTGGACAGGCGGTGGGCGATGACAAAGCTGGTGCGGCCGTACATCAGGCCGTCCATGCCGCGCTGCACCAGCGCCTCGGTGCGGGTATCGATGGAGGAGGTCGCCTCGTCCAGGATCAGCACCGGCGGGTCTGCCACGGCTGCGCGGGCAATGGCAAGCAGCTGGCGCTGTCCCTGCGATAGGTTGGCGCCATCGCCGGTCAACATGGTGTTGTAGCCCTCCGGCAGGCGCTTGATAAAGCCATCGGCGTTGGCTAGGCGGGCGGCGGCGATGCACTCTTCATCGGTGGCCTCCAGCCGGCCGTAGCGGATGTTCTCCATCACCGTGCCGGTGAACAGGTGGGTGTCCTGCAGCACGATGCCCAGCGAGCGGCGCAGGTCGGCCTTTTTGATCTTGTGGATGTTGATGCCGTCATAGCGGATCTTGCCATCCTGAATATCGTAGAAGCGGTTGATCAGGTTGGTAATGGTAGTCTTGCCTGCACCGGTGGAGCCGACAAAGGCGATCTTCTGCCCCGGACGGCCGTACAGGTTGATGTCATGCAGCACCGTCTTTTCCGGCACATAGCCAAAGTCCACGTCTGTAAAGGTGATGTCGCCCGCCAGCTTGTGGTAGGTGGTAGTGCCGTCGTGGTGGGGGTGCTTCCACGCCCACAGGCCGGTGCGCTCGGCAGTTTCCACCAGCTGGTCATTGCGGTCGTACTTGGCATTTACCAGCGTCACATAGCCCTCGTCGGTCTCGCTGGGCTCGTCCATCATCTTGAAGATGCGCTCGGCACCGGCCAGTGCCATGATGACGCTGTTGGCCTGCATGGACACCTGACTGATGGGCATATTGAAGCCCTTGTTCAGGCTGAGGAAGGCCACCACGGTGCCAAGGGTCATGCTGCCAACGCCGCCAACGGCCATGGCTGCACCAGTCAGCGCGCAGATGGCGTAGCTGATGTTGCCCAGCTGGGCGTTGACCGGCATCATGATGTTGGAGAAGGCGTTGGCCTGTTTGGCGCTTTCCTTCAGCTGGTCGTTTAACTCACGGAAGCCGGCAAGGGTCTGCTGCTCGTGGGTGAACACCTTGACCACCTTCTGGCCCTCCATCATCTCCTCGATGTAGCCGTTCACCTTGCCCAGATCCCGCTGCTGCTGGATGAAGTACTTGGAGGAGCTTTTTGCGATCTGCTTGGAGCAGAACAGCATCAGCGCCACCATGAGCATGGTAACGATGGTCAGCTGCCAGCTGAGCATGCACATACTGAAGAACACCGACACAATCGTGATGACGCTGGACACCAGCTGCGGGATGCTCTGGCTGAGCATCTGGCGCAGGGTATCCACATCGTTGGTGTACACGGACATGATATCGCCGTGAGGATGGGTGTCAAAATACCGGATGGGCAGGCTTTCCATGTGGGTGAACAGCTTGGTGCGCAGATTGCGCAGCGTGCCCTGCGTTACGTTGACCATGATGCGGGCGTTGGCCCATGCAGCCAGAATGCCCACAAAGTAGATGCAGCACATCCGCACCAATGCACCGGCCAGCGGTGCAAAGCTGGGGTTCTGCTGGCGGGTCATGGGGACGATGTAATCGTCCATCAAGGTCTGCAAGAACAGGCTGGCCTGCACATTGGCCAGCGCGCTGACCACGATGCACACAAGCACAAGGATGCAGTGGGGCAGATAGTTGCGGAACACCTCATCCATGATGCGCTTCAGCAGCTTGCCCGGGTTTTCCACCTTGGGGCGCGGCCCCCGTGCGCCCCGCGGGCCGGGGCCATGTACTTCTTTTACTGCCATTACTGCGCACCTCCCTGCTTGTCAAAATCGCCGCCGCCCTGCGTCTGGCTGTTGTAGACCTCCTGATAGATGGCATTGGTCGCCAGCAGCTCTGCGTGGGTGCCCAGACCGTTGATCTGGCCGTTCTCCAGCACCAGAATGCGGTCTGCATCCTGCACCGAGGAAATGCGCTGTGCAATGATGATCTTGGTCGTGCCGGGGATCTCCTCCCGGAAGGCCTTGCGGATCTTGGCATCGGTCGCGGTATCCACGGCGCTGGTGGAGTCGTCCAAAATCAGCACCTTGGGCTTGCGCAGCAGGGCGCGGGCGATGGTCAGGCGCTGCTTCTGGCCGCCGGACACGTTGGAGCCGCCCTGCTCGATCCATGTATTGTACTTATCCGGGAAGCGCTGGATGAACTCATCCGCGCAGGCCAGCTTTGCCATGCGGATGCACTCTTCCTCGGTGGCGTTGGCATCGCCCCAGCGCAGGTTATCCAGAATGGTGCCGCTGAACAGCACGTTCTTCTGCAGCACCATGGAAACCTCGCGGCGCAGCACGTCAAGGTTATAATCCCGCACATCCACGCCGCCTACCCGCACGGTGCCGCTCTCGGCATCGTACAGGCGGGGGATCAGCTGCACCAGACTGGATTTTGCGCTGCCGGTGCCGCCGATGATGCCCAGCGTCTCGCCGGGCCGGATGGTAAAGCTGATATCGTTCAGCACCGGCTGACCGCTGCCGTGCTTATACTTGAAGGTAACGTGGTCAAACTGGATGCTGCCGTCTGCCACCTTCTGCACCGGCTGCTTTGCCGGGGGCAGGTCGGTGTGCTCGTCCAGCACCTCCACGATACGCTTGGCAGAGGCGGCGGACATGGCGATCATGACAAAGGCCATGCTCAGCATCATCAGTGCCATGAGGATGTTCATGACATAGCCGAACAGGGCGTTCAGCTGGCCGGTGGTAATGGCACCGTGCAGCACATATTTTGCGCCGAACCAGCTCAGCGCGATGTTGCAGCCGTACACTGCCACCAGCATGGCGGGGTTATTGAAGCTCAGGCGGCTTTCGGCGTTGACGAATTGCTTGTACAGGCTCTCGCAGGCGGCAGTGTATTTTTCGTTTTCAAAGCCCTCGCGCACAAAGCTTTTGACCACGCGGATGGCAGAGACATTCTCCTGCACCGAGGCGTTGAGGTTATCGTAGTTCTTGAACACACGGTCAAAGATGTGGAAGGTAGGGATCATGATGGCAGCCAGCACCGCCACCAGAAAGGCCACTGCCACCACGAACACCAGCGACAGCGGGCCGCCGATGACCACAGCCATGAACATTGCAAACACCAGATGCACCGGGGCGCGCACGCACATGCGCAAAATCATCTGGAAGGCGTTCTGCACGTTGGTCACGTCGGTGGTCATGCGGGTGACAAGACCTGCCGTAGAGAATTTGTCGATGTTGGAAAAAGAGTAATGCTGGATATTTTCATACATGGCATCGCGCAGATTTCCGGCAAAGCCGGTGGATGCCTCGGCGGCATACTTGCCCGCCAGCACGCCCAGCACCAGCGCAATGGCTGCCACCAGAAAGGTAAGCAGGCCGTAGCGGATGATGGCGTTCATATCGCCCTTTTCAATGCCCTGATCGATGATAAAGGCCATGATGGTGGGCAGCAGCACATCCATAATGGCTTCCAGCGCAGCAAAGAGCGGTGTCTTGATCGAGGCGGCTTTATACTCGCCCAGATACGACACAAGCTTTTTGATCATCTGAGTTCCCTCCTGTTGAATTTATTTGTTTGGTACAAAACAATTTTATACATAACAATTTAAATGTCAAGACGTTTCGTAAAATGTTCATAATTACTAATTTAGCAAGTCCTTTTTCAACGCTTTGACGAAAAAGGTGGTTATTTCAACGCCTCCCGCAGCTTGTTCAGCAGCCGCAGCAGTTCTGCGTTCTCCTCCTCGGTCAGCAGTCCGGCCACATAATCGTCGGTCTGGTGGAAGGAAAGCAGGGTCTTTTCGTGCCGTTGGATGCCCTCCTTGGTCAAAACCAGCTGCTTAAGCCGGGCATCCTGCGGCACGCTCAGCCGCTGGATGTAGCCCTTGCGCTCCATCAGCTGCAAAATGTTCGTCACCGTGGAGCGGGTGATGGAAAACTCCCGCTCGATGTCCCGCTGGAACACCGGCTCGTCCCGGTGGCGGTAGAGATACTCGATGATCCACCCGTGCATGGGGGTGGTCTGCTCTACCCCGTTGGCGCGGGAAAACTGGTTCAGCCTGCGGAAGATCAGGTTGTCCACCCGGCGCAGCTGAGCGGGGATGACCTGCGGCCCATCCCACGGCGGGTCCAGCTTGCAGTGCTCTTCAATAGTGTGCTGTGTACACATAATGGTTTCCTCTATTCAAGTTGTTCGATGTGAAACTGTTTGATACGATACATATATTACTCATATCCCCGCTCAATGTCAAGGGGCAGGGCGCAAAAAAGGCCGCTGCGGAAAATTTTCCGCAGCAGCCTTGATTTTTATGGATACGGGATACGCTTACAGCTTTTTGCCGGTCAGCAGCTCGTAGGCCTCCAGATACTTGGCAATGGTCTTGTCAATGACATCCTGCGGCAGGTCGTAGTTGCTGTCGGGGTTGGCCTTCAGCCAGTCGCGGACGAACTGCTTGTCGAAGGAGGGCTGGCTGTGACCCGGCTCGTAGCCCTCCAGCGGCCAGAAGCGGGAGGAGTCCGGGGTCAGCATCTCGTCGCCCAGCACCACGTTGCCGTCCTTGTCCAGACCAAACTCGAACTTGGTATCGGCAATGATGATGCCGCGGGACAGTGCATACTCGGCGCACTTCTTGTACAGGGCAATGGTGTAGTCGCGCAGCTTAGTGGCGTACTCCAGACCGTGGCCGGGGAACTGCTTCTCCAGCACGTCGATGCTCTGCTCGTAGGAGATGTTCTCGTCGTGGTCGCCGATCTCTGCCTTGGTGGAGGGGGTGTAGATGGGCTCGGGCAGCTTATCGGACTCCTGCAGGCCCTCGGGCAGCTGGATGCCGCACACCTTGCCGGTCTTTTGGTAGCTTGCCCAGCCGCTACCGGTAATGTAGCCGCGCACAATGCACTCGATGGGCAGCATGGTCAACTTGCGGCACATCATGCTGTTGCCGGTGAACTGGGGCTGGCGGAAGAACTCCGGCATATCCTGCACATCCACGCTCAACATGTGGTTGGGCAGCAGATCGCGGGTGTAATCGAACCAGAACTTGCTCATCTGGGTGAGCACGGTGCCCTTTTTGGTGACCTTGTTTTTCAGGATGACGTCAAACGCAGAAATGCGGTCGGTGGCAACCATGATCAGGCTGTCGCCATTGTCGTAGATCTCGCGGACTTTGCCTTCTTTGATGGGTTTGAACTCTGTCATAATCAAACACTCCATTTTTCCATGTTCTCAGCAGCGCAGCAGCGCAGTTCTTACCCTATTATTCTACCATACTGCCGCGCGGTTTAAAAGGAACAGAATAAAAGAAAAACAGGCAAGTTTTGTGTTTTTATCGTGAAAAGTGCGCAAAAAACAGTAGGAAATTTCGGCGTTTTGACGATAAAAGTCGTACTTTATCCCCAAATGCACGCACCTTTGCAAAATGCAGTCATGGACAAGCGCCGCCAGTTGCGGTATCATAGTAGTATGCGTATATCTGCGCTCCGCAGGGGCGCAAAAGTAAACAAGGAGGTAAAGAGTATGGGCAAATTTCCCAAGGGCTTTTTGTGGGGCGGCGCTACCGCTGCCAACCAGTGCGAGGGTGCATGGCAGGCAGACGGCAAGGGTCTGGCTACGGTGGATGTAACCCCCTTCGGCCCGGACCGTTTTCCGGTGGCAACGGGCTATATGGAAATGCTGGGCTGCGATGACGCACATTTCTACCCCAGCCACGAGGCCATTGACCTGTATCACCATTATAAAGAGGATATCGCCCTGTTTGCAGAGATGGGCTTCAAGTGCTTCCGGCTGTCCATTGCATGGACCCGCATCCTGCCCAACGGCGACGACGCTCAGCCCAACGAGGCAGGACTGGCCTTCTACGACAGCATTTTTGACGAGTGCCATAAGTACGGCATTGAGCCGCTGGTCACCATCTGCCACTTTGACACTCCCATTGCGCTGATCAAAAAATACGGCGGCTGGAAAGACCGCCGCATGGTGGACGCCTACGTCCACTACTGCGAGGTGCTGTTCGACCGCTTCAAAGGCAAGGTGAAGTACTGGCTCACCTTCAACGAGATCAATATGCTGCTGCACCTGTCCTTTACCGGCGCAGGGCTGGTGTTCTACCCCGGCGAGAATGTGGAGCAGGTCAAGTATCAGGCCGCCCATCACGAGCTGGTGGCCAGCGCAAAGGCGGTAAAGCTGGCGCACGAAAAAATGCCGGACGCCATGGTGGGCTGTATGCTGGCGGCAGGGCAGTTCTACCCCCGCACCTGCGCCCCGGAGGATGTGCGGGCGGCGCAGGAGGCAGACCGGGACAACTACTTCTTTACCGACGTACAGGTGCGCGGCGCTTACCCTGTGTGGGCCAAAAAGCGGATGGAGCGTGCCGGGGTGCAGCTGCACACACAGCCGGAGGATGACCGCACGCTGCGGGAGGGCACGGTGGATTTTGTGTCCTTCAGCTACTATTCCAGCCGCTGCATCACGGTGGATAAGGAGCTGATGGCGGCAGAGAATGCGGAAGGCAACGCCGTGTCTGCATCGGTGAAGAACCCCTACCTGAAAGTCAGCGAGTGGGGCTGGGCCATCGACCCGGTGGGTCTGCGGGTGACGCTGAACACCATCTACGACCGGTACGAAAAGCCCATGTTCATCGTGGAGAACGGTCTGGGTGCGGTGGATACCGTAGAGCCGGACGGCTCCATCCACGACAGCTACCGCATCGACTACCTGCGGGCGCACATCGAGGAGATGGAAAAGGCCATCAACGAGGACGGTCTGCCGCTGATGGGCTACACCACATGGGGGCCCATCGACCTTGTAAGCGCCTCCACCGGCGAGATGAAAAAGCGGTACGGCTTTATCTATGTGGACAAGGACAACGACGGCAACGGCACCCTTGCCCGCAGCCGGAAGGACAGTTTTTACTGGTATAAAAAGGTCATCGCTTCAGACGGCGAGGACCTGACCTGAGCAAGCGCCCCGGCACTGTTTGCGGTATGGCAGCGCCGGGGCGTAAAAGTGTGAGGAAGAACCGATAACGGAGAAAATTTATGACACCACAAATCATTGCACACCGCGGTGCTTCCTATCTTGCACCGGAAAACACCCTGACTGCCTTTAAAAAAGCCATGGAGATTGGCGCGGACGGCGTAGAGATGGACGTACAGCAGACCATTGACGCCGGGCTTGTGATCCACCACGACTATATGATCGATCTGCACACGGATATTTCCGGCAAGATCTATGATATGACCATGGGCGATTTAAAGGAACTGGATTTTGGCAGCTGGAAGGACGCCATCTTTCAGGACGAGAAGATCGCCACCCTGCAGGAGGCCATGGAACTGTGCAGGCAGATGCCGGGATGCACCGTGCATCTGGAACTGAAATCCACCATGGACAACGACCCGGACTTTGTGCCCCGGGTGCTGGAAGTGCTGCAGCAGACCGAGATGGTAGAACAGGTGATCCTTGTTTCCTTCAACCACGCGCTGCTGCGGCAGGCAAAGCAGTTGATGCCCGAATTGCGGGTGGGTGCACTGGTATACGGCGAGCTGGAAAGCATGCTGCTGCCGCCGCCCATCATCTGGAAGGATCTTGGACTGACCAACGGCATAGAGGACATAGAAGCCATGGATGCCGCCCTGCCGGAGAGCGTAGCAGACGAGGAAAATTGCAGCTGGATGACCCGATGGATGAGCGATAAGGTAAGTATGCTGCGGGCAAACTTTCCCGGCGAGAGCCTGAACGAGATCTACAAAAACCTGTTGTCGCAGCGGGATCTGCCCGCCTACATCCGCAGTCTGGACTTTGCGCCGGAGTGGGTCAGCTGTGAGTACCACACCGCCTATAAAAACGCCGGTTTCATTGACAAACTGCACGAGATGGGCATCAAGGTGTCTTTGTGGACGGTGGACACGGAGGATGCCGTCCGCAGCCTGCTGCGCACCGGTGCCGATGCCGCCGCAGAGCACAACATCTGCGCCATGCTGTACGAGAAAGCCCGCCAGTGCGCCGTGGCCCTGACCATTCGTCGGGATGACCTCGGTGCGCAGGAGCTGGCCGTTTTCGGCCTCATAGAACTTGAACTGTGCGGAGCGGCCAAAGTGCTGAAACACCTGACCGTCTTCGAACGGGACTGCGATTTTCATGAGAACGTCTCCTTTACTGCTTGTTTTGTACAGCCTCCCGGATGCTCTTTGCCAGCTTTTTGGCGTCCAGAGGCTTGACGAGACGGCCATTCATACCGACTTGATGGCAGGACTGGGCGCACTCGTCGGAAGCCTGTGCCGTCATGGCGAGGATGGGAACGGTGGCGGCGTCGGGCCGGTCGAGGGCGCGGATGGCCCGGGACGCCTCGAAGCCGTCCATCACCGGCATCATCACATCCATGAGGATGGCCTGATACCCGCCCGGCGCACTGGCAGCAAAGCGCTCCACGGCTTCCCTGCCGTTCCATGCCTTGTCCACCGCTGCGCCCTGACTGGTGAGCTGGAACTCGGCCACTTCCATGTTGATGTCGTTGTCCTCCACCAGCAGGATGTGCATCCCGTCCAGCCGCCCGTTGTCGGTGGGCTTGAGCTGGGGCTTTGCGGCGGCGTTCTTGTCCAGCAGGAAGGGCAGCTGGAAGGTGAAGGTAGTCCCCTCCCCCAGCTGGCTCTCGGCAGAGATGCTGCCGCCCATCTGGCTGACCAGCTCCTTGACGATGGACATCCCGAGGCCGGTACCCCTGTACTGGGTGCGGGCGTCGGCGGACTCCTGGGTAAAGGGCTTGAACAGCTGGTTCTCCAGGAAATCCCGGCTCATGCCGATGCCGGTGTCCGTGATGCGGAACTCGTACCACACGGTGGTGCCGTCGCAGGAGAGCTCCCTGGCGTAGGTGTCGATGGACCCGCCGGGCTTATTGTACTTGATGCAGTTGCTGTAAATGTTCAGGAAGATCTGGCGCAGATGGAGGGGGCTGCCGTAGATATACGGATAGGGAATATGTGACTTGTCCCGCGTGGCCGTCCTCCAGCTTGCTCATCTGCAGCACATCGTTGATCAGCGGCAGCAAATGGTTGGCCGCGATCTCCATTTTCCGGTGGTTTTCCCGGACAAGAGCCATATTACCAAAGTGGGCCTCGTCGATCTTCAGCAGGCCGATGATGCCGTTGAGGGGTGTGCGGATGTCGTGGCTCATGCGGTGGAGGAAGTTTGTCTTTGCCTCGTTG
>ERZ772812.1173-NODE-1173-length-19936-cov-3.665661_pt1 | contig 19936 bp, 20 predicted proteins | sample MGYA00511343_ERZ772812 | MGnify/ENA primary metagenome ERZ772812 (study PRJEB29015, sample SAMEA2737706) | human gut metagenome | biome: human gut; feature: human-associated habitat; material: faeces | place: China | collected 2012 ...
GGATGGCCCCGCCTCTGCCAGATGATGGGAAACTTCTTCGGAGACACGTCCAGCATCGGTATCGGCGTCTACACCGACGACGAGCGAATGAACTCAGGCGACAACGGCATCTACATCATCGACGGCTGGAAAATCGTCGACAGGATCCTCCCGTACGAAAGCTTCATCGAGCAGCATTGCTACGACCCCGATGACATGATCGTGGCGCTCGACAGATCCATGCCCCAGACGGAGAGACTTGGCGAATTCCTCGATTCCACGGAGCTGCCAACCAGCAAGCTCAAGATCGGCGAGGAACGGCTCCTGGAAGCACTACCCCGTTGTCGGCTTCGATGGAAGCGTCCCCTTGATCGCCCGATACGACCACGACGGCGACTGGACCTGGAACCGCAACAACCGAATCGAATCGTCCACTGCAAGGATCGTCTCTAGGGTCTAAACAGCTTCTCATAACCGTAAACCGTTCATTATTGAACTGTTTACGGTATACTTGTATCCATAGAAAAGCCGACCGAACCCTTCGGCAAGCGAGGGAGGAATGAAATGAAAACGCTCGCCGTATCCAACTACAAAGGCGGGGTCGGAAAGACCACCACTGCGGTCAACCTCGCCACGATCTACGCGAAGCAGGGCCTTCGGGTCCTGCTCATCGACCTCGACCCCCAGGCATCCGCAACCGACTACTTCGGCCTCTACGACCAAGCGCATGACGCGCACAGGAGCTCCGTCGAGCTGCTCTACCAGAACGCAGCAATCGACGACGTCGCATTCGAAACGGATGTCGAGAAGCTCTCCGTCGTCGCGTCCACCATCGAGCTCGTCGACCAGAACGAATTACTCTTAAGAGAGCAGAGGCTCCGTTTCGCGCTCGACGATTGCGACGACCGATACGACATCTGCATAGTCGACTGCAGCCCGACCATGAAGCGCCTGGCGTTCAATGCCTACCTCGCCGCCGCGGGAAACGGTATGGTCATCGTGCCGGTGAAGCTCGACTCCACCGTCATGCGAGGCACTGCGCTCACCGTGAACGCAATCGAATCCATCTCAGATGCCCTGCGCGTTCCCGTTCCCGCCTGGAAAATCCTGAGGACCTGCGTGCCAGGCCTGATAACCAACGCCGAGGCGACCGGAACAGATGTACTCGACCGCTACTTCCCCGACAGACAGTTCTCCACTGTGATTCACGCAAGCTCGAAGGTCTGCGAAGGCAGTTGGCAGTGGCAACCCGTCACCACATTCAAGCCCAACAGCCGTCCTGCCAAAGATTACGTCGCACTGTCCAAGGAGGTGCTCGATGGCTAAGTCGAACGCTTCAGGCTTCACCATCAGCGGACTGCTCGACCAGAACGTCCAGACGAGGAGCCAATACCCCGTCAAGGAGATACCTATCGAACAGATACAGGATCACCCCGACAACGTCGCATATTCGATGAACCCCTCGAACATCGAGCAGCTCGCGAGGAGCATCGAAAAGGACGGCCTGACGGACCTGCCGCTCGTCCGCAAGCTCGACGACGGCAGCTGGCAGATGATCAGCGGCCATCGCCGCAAGGCGGCTTTCGCCTTACTTGCCGAAAAGAACGCCTCCTACGAGAAGATGCCGTGCCGCATCATCCGCGACATCAGCGACGAGCAGTCCAGCATCCTCCTGCATGCCGCGAACTACTTCGTCAGGAACCTCACCATCACCGAACGAGCCGCAGCCAGCAAGGCGCTCGGATTCGAAGTGGAGCGCATGCGAGCCGAGAACCCCGAGCTTTCAGGTACGCGAACCGAAGACATCAAGGCAGCGATCATCAGCGAGCAGACCGGCCGGAAGATTTCAGGCAAATCCATCCAGAGGCAGGAGGCGCTCGCGTCGACGATTGAGAACGACCTCTCTCCCGAATGGAAGAAGCCCGCCAACGAAGGGAGCCTCTCGAGCCAGGCGGTGAAGATCCTCTCGAAACTACCCAAAGACGAGCAGTCGAAACTACACGCCCAATGGGCCGTGAAAGGCGACATGAGCAAACGGGACACCACCGAGTTCATCAGCACAAGCACTGCTGGAAGTGCGGGCCCAGACGCCCATCTGAGACGCGCGGAAAGCGAGATCCAGAAGTATCTCACCAAGCAACGCATGCCCGTTTCAGAAGCCGACAAGGACGTTATCGAGACGATCCTAAAGTTCGCTGAAGAGCTAAAGGAGCTTGTCTAGGCATGCGGAAGCATGGAACTCCCATCAACGAGGGTCGATAGGGACGATAGGGACGATGATTTAGGTATATAGGTTTTCATCGACCCTCATCGACCCTCGTTGATTTAGCAAGTATCCCATTGGAGGGACACAAGTCCCTTCCAATGGCCTCCCGTGGATACAACCCCCCGTGGGAGGCGCCTCCCTCCTCCCGTCGCGTCGCGAACGGGTCGGAGAACCGGCTCCCGCCATATCGGAGTCGCCCCGATACGCCACGCTCCCTCAACGCGGGGGAGCCCCCGCTGGCCCCTAAGCGAAAGGTTTCGCCCATGAGCAAGAAGAACACCAAGACGGCGGATTTCCACATCCGCATGACCCCCGAAGAGCGCGCCAACATCGACGAGGTCGCCGAGAAATGTGGGCTGACGAGATCCCAGCTGATCCGCCTCCTGGCGCAGCTCCCCACAGACGAGATCCGCGGATCGAACGTCCGCCTCGTCTTCATCGACAGAAAGGAGGTGGCTCGGATCCATCGGGAGATGCGCCGATTCGGTACTAACCTCAACCAGGCGACGCACTCACTCAACTCCATTTCCTATTACCTGAGGAACGGAAAGCTGAGATACGAGTACCTCGACGCGGCACTGCCCGAGATCCGCAAAAAGCTCGACGCCGTCAACCTCCGGCAGAGGGAACTCTGCGAGGAGATGTCGCGGCTCGAAACGGCGATGTTCGCGAGCTGATAGCGATGCCAATACTCAAACAGATCGCGGGCCACGGGAGCTGCGTCCGCCTTCAAAGGTACTTGGAGAAGAGCGACCGGGCCCTGGCCCGCGACCTGTTCAACTTCGACGGCGTTCCCGATCCGGACCACAACGTCGAGCCCGATCCGGTCAGCAGGTTCGATTGGGCCGAGACCATGGACAAGATCAGGAAGGAGGAAGGCAACGACCTCCCCTGGAAGGGGAAGGAGGCAAGGACTTTCAAGCACTTCGTCTTGTCCCCCCTCACCCACAGACGGAATGGACCTCCGTTCGCTGAGAGAACTCTCCCAGGCATGGGTGCGCAAGTTCTTCCCCGACTACCACGTCGCGATCGTCTATCACGACGACAACGAGAGCCGCATCCCCCATGCGCACATCGTCGTGAACAACACGAACGTGGTCACGGGCAGGAGGATGCACACCGACGACCTGCTCGAGCTCAACCGGGCGCTGCAGGAGATGGCGGCGAAGCGGGGGCTCAATGCTCTGAGCAACGAGAGGCCGAAGCCCCGCACAGGATTCCAGCGCCTCTCGTCGAACGGAACCGGCGCCCAAGCGAGGCCGCGGACCCTGCAGGAGACCTATCGCGGCGGGCGGAGCGCAGGGCCGAGAAAGCCGGCGGATACTCCTGGGTCGCCGACATCAGAAGCCGCGTGAACGTCGCGAAGAACCTGGCGAGGAGCGAGCGGGAGTTCCGCAGGATCCTCGGGATGATGGGAGTCGACATGGAGGACAACTCCCCGCACGCCCGCAGACGGGACTGGATCTTCTCGCTCTCCAACGCGCCGGCACGCCGCGTCTCGGGAGAGCGCCTTGGGGCGTCCTACGGAAAGGCCGTGCTGGAAAGGAGGCTCGTCGGAGCCCAGGCCGAGCACCTGCCGGACGCATCGTCGAGAGAGCTTCTGAGGCTTGCCAGGAAGGCGGTCGAGCTCAAGGACCTCGGCGAGCTCGACTCGCTCTCCAGGGCGCTGGAGACCTGCGGCAGATGGGGGATAGCGTCCGTCGACGGCATAGACAGGGCGATCGCGGCGCAAAGGAGAAGGCTCGGAAACGGCGTCCCCGCCACCCGGGAGAGGGCCGTCCTGGAGAGCCTCGAGGCCTTGGAGCGGGCACGCGCCTTCCTGACGAAGAACAATGCGCTGCCCCTCCACGACGCGAGCCGGAAAGTCGCCCGCGGCGACGGGAAGGGCGGCTGGAAGAGCGACCCGACAACGCCATCGCAGAGCTTGCAGACGCAGGAGCGTGAGCTCGATACACGAGGAGGACGGCAGCGATGAAGGTGACGATCTCGTACGACAACGGGCGGGTCGACGTCTTCGACGACAGCCGTTTCACGGCGGCGCAGCCCTTCGGCGGCAACGCCATGATCACCAACTACGAGCTCAGGTTCGACCGCCTCGGGCAGACGGGCCTCTGGATGTGCGTCCACCACTACGACATCGACCCGGGATCGGCGCGGGCCGACTCCCGGGAAGGCACCCCGAAGGCGTCGAGAAGCCGCGGATGGCAATTCCTGCTGGCCGAGAGGGACGAGATCCCCCACGTGGTCCAGATAAAGGCGGACGAGAAGGAGCTGGCTTTCCGGGCAGGCGGAGAACTCGTGGACGCTGCGAGATTTAAGCAGATGGTCGACCTGTGTATCAACGACGCCTCCCAGAAGAGCAAGGCGCAGTGCGCCGTCGAGCTCTTCGGCATCCTGTCCCGCATGCCCGGCATGTCGGTGGCGGACCCCGAGGAGATCTGCTCGAGGTTCGGCTTCGGGCTCAAGGCGTACGACGAGGCGCTTTCGATCAGCGCATCGGCACCCAGGGCCTCCGGCGGGCAGAACCCCGAAGAAGGCCCGGACGAATCAAAGGATTGGATGGAGGGATTGGACGATGAGGTTCCTGATTAAAGCGACGATGGGGTTCTTCGGCTGGTTGATCCGAGCCGTGTTCAGGTTCATGTAGAGGAGTGCGGGATGAACAGCAAGCTCAGAGAACTCAGGGAAAAGATGCTCGATGCCTTCGAGAGCAGAAAGAGGACGGCCGTCATCTCAGGCTGCGCCGCGGTGGTCTTCATAGCCGCGGCATGCTTCCCCGCAATCGCCGCGCACCAGATCAACCTGTCTTCTGAAAGCAGCAAGACGGAAGAGCAAATAACCGCCGAAGGCGCGAGCATATCGGACGACAACCCAGCCGATCAAGAAAACGCCGAGATGAGACTCGACGTTACCGAAGCAGGCGTGCCTGACATCCGTCCATCCAAAAGCCAAAGTGCAAAAGCATCTACAACAGCCGATCATGCAGTAGCGGATGGCAACACCGCCGTCATCGATGAGAATAACGCGAACACCTTAAGCTCGGATAAAGACTCCGCTAAAACGCAATCGAGTAGCACTAGCAATTCCCAGAAGACCTGGGTAGAGGACACCGAGAGAATATGGGTCGTCGACAGAGCTGCATGGGTCGAGACGATCCCCGTCTACAAGAGCGTCGAGAGGTCAGTCTGTAACATCTGCGGCGCCGATATTACAGGGAACACGTCTGCTCACAATAAGCAGCACATGCTCGCCGAAGAAGGCTCCGGCTACCACAACGAAGTCCGGCAGGTAAAGGTCGGGGAAGAGACCATCAAGCACCGCGAGGAAGGACATTGGGAGACCGTTGCTGTTGGAGGGCATTGAGAATAGAGATCAAACCGGAAAAGGTCGCTATTCTCGCTCATAAACTTTCGACGAGCGAAGTGAGCCAAAATCGAGTTGCGTTTTTCAGAATACGAATGTTGTCAAAGGCGTCGACGTCTATCTCCTTTAGCGCCCTCTCCACCACATCGTCCGGCAACGAAGGGAAGGGGCGTTCATCCAGCCCTTGATACTTATCCGAAAAACTCGATACATATCTTTCGACAAACTTTTCCTTTTCAGCATGACTCAGGGGAAAGAAATGAGCCATCAAGCTGAAGCGAGAAAGCAATTCTGCCGGAAAAGTCGTTTCCAATTGCGGTCTCGGACAATTCGTCGTGAATACGATGACATAGCCACCCAGCTCGTGCTCTCTACTCTGCGAGTCGGTATAAGTCCCCGTCTCAAGAAGATCGAGGAAAAAGTTCCAAACGGAAGGCTCAGCCTTCTCGAACTCGTCAATAAGTAGGACACCCGCTTTAGAGGAATCAAGCTTTCTTCCCAGCTCCCCCTCTTCGCTTCCTACGTAACCCCTCGGGCTGCCTATAAGAGAATTGAGAGAATCCTTGCTGCTATAATTCCCAAGATTGATCTTCGGAAGCGGCTCATCTGGCGCAATGGCGTTACATAAAATCTTGGCCACTTCTGTCTTCCCGACGCCAGAGGGACCCAGAAGCAAAAGGGAGAATACCTTTTGTTCCCCGAGGGGGTAAAACAATCTGAAGCTCTTCGAATGCTCTCTGAAGGCCGCCTTGAAACGAGCTTGGCCGATAAGCTCGTCATCCAGAATATTCACAACCCCTTCGTATTCCGCATCTTCAAGAGATACAAGGGTCTTTTTCTCCATTACTTCACCATCCTGGCTATCCTCCATGTCTGCTTCGCAATTCTTGAAACTGGAAAAGGTGTTCCTCAGGAGATACCTTCCTTTCTCTGCGGCCTCTTCATCCGCAATAAACAAAACGTCGGGAGGCATCATCAGGAGAAACAGCTCATACAATGGGGCAAGCTGTTCGTTCAGCCTTAGTTCAATGAACGGAGTAATGTCCACCGCGACACCTGGCTTAGAAAAAAGAGCTTTGACGTCGTCTGTTTCTTGGTACTCGAAAATAGATGTTATCTCACGGCCCTCTCTTTGGATCTCATCAACAAAGGCCTGGTATTGAGCGCGCTTATAGGTTACTAACTCGCGCACTATTTCTCACCACCATTATTCAGCGAGATCGATTGGATAAGAGCGAACACATCGATGTAGGTTCCCTCTTCTCCATCTTTTCCTTCGACATTTTTCGCAGACATCTCTTCTTCGCCGCATTCAACAACGGTCGCCGTAACATGATTAGTCGTCTTGGACTTTTGGAAGTAGTCAAGTGGGCTCTTCATCTTGTCGGGGGTTATTTCTCCTTTGCAGACCCCCACAACTCCCACTTCTCCTATGAGTAGGTCGTCGATAGTATATTTGCTCTCGAACATGTCTTCGCCGTCAAGAGGGATTTTCATATACAGTGGCTCCTCGCGAGACTTGAATCGTCCTAAAAGCTTGAATGCTGCACCGTTCTTCAAAATTGATTGCACCATATGACCCAAGTCAAAATTCCCTGATTCTGGAATAGTGAGCCCATCGAGAGCCCCCTTTGCAAGCACCATGATTCCACGAATCTCTTCCTCGTTAATGAGCTCGAGGGATAGCCCGTTGATATAAACCAAATCCCCCTCTGTCAAATCAGACTTAAACGATTCGCTACCAGTTTTTTCTTTGATATCTATAATTTTGCAGCGCTTTATGATTTGAGAAAGCATGCGACTCTTCGTATTGACATACACAAGATTATCTACAACCTTTTTCTGTTTTTCACCATGAAGATTACCTTCTACATCAATGTCGAGTTTCGTAAGTATCGGTATTTTGGCACCGCCCTTAGCTTCCACATCTCCTTCTCCACCAAAGGAACTGGCGCTTTCCCTAGAGCTGTCAGTTGTGATTTCATTATTCAGAAGCATTGTCGTCTCAAAGACCTTTTCCTCGTTCATGTAATAAACTGTGAAATAATTAGAATAATCTTCGGCTGGCATTCTGCCCCCTATCTATTAGGTTAACGATTATCTGAAGACCTAAACTCAATTATTGCCTCAAGCGGATTCAACTAGAAAAGAACAAGCTTGCCGTCAAACCGACACTTGATACAACCTTCGCAAAATTGCGCCATAAGAAAATTGGTACGTTCAGTAAATACCCCAAGAAAGCGCATACAGCCAGATCAAATTCACAAAGACCGAATCTCTTATATCCTGCTGCGTACACAAAATTAGCTGGTGATATTCTAATTCTATCGACTCATTATCGCCACGCCTATCGAGCAATCAGTCTTACAAAAGCAAGGAATAGGAGTTGAGCGAATGCGATGCAAAAAACCTTCAACAACCGCTCAAACAGGAGAAATCATGCTCTACAACATTTTAGATGCTGACTCGGCAAAGCAGACTCTTAATGAAGTGTTTCAGCAAACGAACAGCACCGAAATCGGCTATAAGCCTTGGCCAAGCGCTGGACAATACTTGGGGTCGGATATGCTGAAATTTAGATGCAGGCACATCACGACATGCGATGACGGAGGGAATTCCTTTAGAAAACTAGGGATTCTTACTCCAATAGATGTTCTCGCCAATCAGGATATTCCGTTAGCGTCATTCATAGAACAACACACTGGAATCCGCTATAAAGATCACCATTTCTATCATGGCAAAAACAAATTGTCTCAAGTTTGCGTCTCCTCTATAAAGCTAGAAGACGGTGGCGATAATAGAGTAAATGCTTTTTTGAATGGTGGAGGAAAGCTTGGAGAATATGACGGCTATGATCAAAGACCGGAAATAATATTCAACTGTGCCGCGGACGCGGGAATGCATTTATCCGAGATACTCAATATAGAGAAGAGATGGCAAAAGAGACACAAGCCTTATGCCATAACCTTTGATGTTAGCTTTATTAAGGTCTACTCTATCGCTGGTTATTACGCGGGCGATGAATTTGAAGAGGACGAAATCGACTTCTTCACAATAATGCAACGACTTATGGAGCTAGCGCTGAAAGTTTCCTCAGGAAAGTCTGTCGACAAGATCCCTATCACTCTAGTAGAGAACTATACAGTGCCTCCTGATGATATCGTGTCTATAACCCCCTTAAGCGAATAGATTACGTCGTATGAACAGCGTCGAATTTGAATTGTTGCATACAGACACCAATTCGCTGCCCCATCAGGTTTCGAGTTATTGGCAACTGATCTCTTTCCGGGATACGGTTCTCAGTTATCGGAACACTATTGATTAGAACCGGAATCCAGAAGGAGGCTTTACATGGACAAAACAACAGTTGGACAAGGCAACACCGAATGGATTCTCCAACAAATTACGACGAATTACCTACGTAAAAGCGATTTGCATTACGCAATCGCGATAGAAGGCGAGTGGGGATCCGGAAAGACGAGGTTCCTGAAGACTAGGCTCGAAAAAGAACTCCACAAGGAAGGCATAGATCTAAAAATCGTCTACGTTTCCTTGTTCGGAATATCTGACTCGAACGACCTCTATCGAAGAATCATGGCTGCCATGCTGCCCCTCGGCGATCCAAATGGCAACAAAAGAAGCCGTGCCTTTCGATATATACTCAAGCTACTGAGCAGAGCTGCATCCGAAGGTCTTGCTTTCTTTAGAATCTTCCCGAAAGTGAACTTCAGCATCGATCCCGAATTGTTTACCTCCCTTTTCCTATCACGCAAGCACCTTTTAATCCTTGATGACACAGAAAGGAGAAGTGCGAACTGCGATGATCTGTCTCTCTTCGGAGCGGTCAACGACCTGGTCGAGAATAAAGGGGTAAAGACGATACTTGTCTCCAATTCATTCAGCCCGAAATGCGCTGAGACCGACGGGGCTGATGGTCCGAAGAAGTCAACGGACGTCAGAGGTTTCGATTCCGAAGTCAGAGAAAAACTGGTTTGGCGGTGCCTGCGCTTCAAACCGAGCCTCGAAGACATCGCAAAAAGCGTATTCGCAGATCCTGCCGACGGACAAGACAGGATTGGCATCATCGTGCAAGCTGCCCGAATGGCAAACTGCGGCAACGTCAGAGCATTTCTAAAATCGAAGAGTTTCATAGAGGATCTTCTGGCCGCCGATAAGAACTACCCTGGAGACACAGCAAGGAAAAACAGGCAGTCCGCACTGCAAGAGCTGATTAGCTTCGCCCTTCTCATATGCCTTGGCAGAAAGCCCGCCAAACCCGAAAAGCCTGACTACGCCAGTGACGACATCCCCGGAATAATCCGACTCCAGAACCAAAACGAACGGTATGCCCGATTTTCCTCGTTCGGTTGCTTTAACGACTACTTCGGTGATTCGAATGGCCCCTCATCGGCTCAGCTCCCAGAAGAATATATTAGCTACCTGGAAAGATGGTATCCGCAGAACGACGACACCGTCAGCATGGCGGAGCTGACCAATAGATTATCGTACATCGAAAGCCTCACCGACTCGCAAGCTAGTTCAATGATGGAAGAGCTTTGCAGCTTGGTCGCAAAGAAGAACTTCTCCGCAGAATACATCCCTAAAGCGTTAACAACATACTTCGCATTAGCGGAAATAGGCTTCGAAGGATCATTGGACGATAGAGCCTTTGTCGATTGCTGCTCGGAAGTGATTTCCAAGAATGGAGGCTCGGTTTACGAGGACCTCGACAGGGCTTTAAAGATCGGCCAGTCGGGACCTTGCAAAGATGCGATGGACCGACTTAGAGAGGAGGCCCTCACCGCCCGAGAAAGGAAAATGGCGGACACCAGCCAGATCATCCCCGACGACCCCGAGTGCGGGGAAAAGCTAGGCGAATTGATTCAAAACGTCGCCAAAGCAAACCCGGCAAAGCTCACCGGAATCGATCCAGAATTCCTCGCCCGAATCTTCAGCGCCTCAACGCCGATGGGGCAATTCCGAATCCAGGAGTCATTCAAGCAATGCGGGCTCTATCTGCAATGCAAAGACAACGAGCAAATTAAGAAATGGCTCCGATCGCTCGTCGATAATCTCGAAAGGGCCAGCACAGATAAAACCGGCACAATGCGAAAGAGATGGACGATTTCGGCAATCAATAACATCCTGGGCGACAAAGACTAAATGATTCTTGGGCAACCCCTCACGAATGATCGTCCTCGCCCATGGACCCCACCCTGAGGCAACACCATGCGAGGATCGCGTTGCACATGAGGAACATCCCGAGCGCAAAAAGAAAAACCTTCATTCTCATCTCCTATCTTCTATCGCATAGACCACCGTCCGCGAGTTAGACGTCTGGTAACTGCACGTCGCGAAGGCCCAGACCTTGGAGTCTGACAGGTCCGCCTCCTCGAGCACGAAGTCGCTGCTAGATATCCGCTCGTTAAGGTAGGCGACGCGCTCCCCGTCGCTTCCGAAGGAGGCGCGGACCCTCTCTTCGTCTGCGTCCACCACGTCCACGGCCACGACGCGCAGCTCGCAGACACGGTCGTCGACGCGGGTGCTCACCCGGATGCCCCTGTGCCCTTCCGCGTAGCCCTTGTCGGAGAACCGCGCGAAATCAGCAAACACGCTGCCGTCGTCCATATGGCGTCCGTAGACAATCGAGAAGGGGGAATCAGGCGTGAACGTGGCGGACGCGGAGACGCCGTTGCCCTGCGCGTCTTTCAGGGGCTCTCCCGTGGCCTTGTCCATGAGCACGCCGGAGACGACGTACTCCTTGCCCGGGATGAGGTTCTCGTAGGACACCGTGTCGACCACGATCGCTGACTCCCCGGCGACGAGGTTCTTGTCCCCGTCGGCTCCGTCGACCGCCGTGGTGCGGATCATCGGGAAGTAGATCGACTGGTTCGCGTTCGCGGTGTCGTCGTGCACCGCGATCACGTTGCCCTCGGCGTCCGAAAGGGTCTCCGTGAACACCGTCGTCTTTCCGGAAAGCGAGCTCGCGTCTATCTCGAATGGGACCTCGAGGCTCCCCTCTCCCTCTTCGGGCTCGAAGGCCACCTCCTGGACGTAGGCGTTTCCGCTGCCGTCCAAGAGCAGCTCGCCGGTCTCTGAGTCGACCAGGTGGCCCGTCATCTTGTAAGAGGCGCCGGGCGTGAGCCCCGTGTACTCGACCGTGTCGACGAGCTCGAGGGATTCCCGGCGATTCCAGTGGCGTCCCCGGTCTCGGGGTTGAAGGCTGTCGTCGAGATGTCGACGACCGCGACCGTCTGGCCCTCGTCGTCGATGTCGGCGTGGACCATGTACTCCTTGCCCTCGCACGTCATGGTCTCGAAGGCGACGAGCTTTTTGCCCGCAAGGTCGGCGCCGTTGAAGGTGAAGATGACCTCGACGCTCCCCGTGAAGTCCTCCGCCGTGAAGGTTGTCTGCGCCGTGATCTCGCCTCCCTCGTCGTCGAGCGCGGGCTCGCCGGTTTCGGCGTCCATCAGGATGCCCTCTACCGTGTACTCGGTGCCGGGGATGCATCCCGTGTATTCGACCACGTCGACGATGGAGAGCTCTCCGCGCGCCTGGCCCTCATGGGTCCCCGTCGAGGCATCGATCGCCGTCGTTCCCATGGTCTTCGGCATGTTCTCGACTGTGATCTCGAGGACCGCGCTCATGGTGCCGTCCTCGTGCTCGAACATGCCTTGGTCGTTCACGGTGATGTCATGGATGACGGAGTTGCCCTCCTCGTCGACGTCGGTTATGACGTAGCCTTCGGGGGCCGAGGTCTCCTGCAGATGGTAGGAGCCGTGCTCGAGGTACGGAACGCTGTTAGCACTCTTCGTCCTAACACTGTGTTCTCAAGCATTTCTTCTGCTGCTTGGCTGCATACTTTGCATGGTTTCTTATGGCATCTCCACAGGCGATTGGTTTGATGCCACTATTGGTCTTGTTTGGATACAGCCCATAGCCAATTCGCTTACCGTATTTCCAATTCCTATTTCAGTCGCTATAGGATGCACATCAGCAATCATTTTCTTTGCCGTAGCATGGATTAACGAACGAAGAGCATCCAAAACCGAAGCCGGGCGTAAGGCATCTCTTACGAGAATTATGTTTCTTACTAAACATATTGATGGAGCATGCGCAGTATTTATAAAATGAGGGTGGGTACAAAATAAACAGATTTACTTACCGCACGCTTTGCACGAAAGGTTACTATATGTCAAATCGCAGTGAAGTTCGAAAGAACTCATTTCTCTATGTGGTCACTGCAGCCGTTTTAATGCTGACAGGATAGCTTTCGTAGAGTGGGAGATCGTTCAAGGCGATGTCAACTATAATATACCCTCCCCTAAGACCATATAACAAGCAAGAGAAATAAGAGGAGCCTTGTTACAATGAGAAAATTATTCCTAAGCTTGCTTTTCGCCCTTTGCTTTATGGGGATGGGTCAAAGCATAGCCTTTGCAGACACCATTAACGGTGACGGATACACATTCAATACGGATACTGGTCATCTTACTATTACGACCGATAGTGGTACTACCGCCTGGCGAGAAAATGAAAGCATCAATAAGGAAGGTGTACTGAGTGTCGATTTGTCACGCAACTCTTCTACTGGCGTGTGTTCCATTGGGGAAAACGCCTTTGCAGGTTGTAGCAATTTGAGTGGCACCATCGAACTTAACGCTCAAACCACAAGCGTTGGAGCAAACGCTTTTACTGGCTGCAACAATATTGATTTGATATTGATTCCCGAAAGCGTCGAAAGCGATATTGCGACTGCCGACATTCCAAACGATGTCCCCTACCTAGTCTATTCATTTAATTACAGTACTTTTAATTTCATTGTTAAAGATGTGCACTATGGCTCACAGAACACAATAACCTTGCCAGATAATAATATTTTTTACGGGATAACGTCTTGCAGCGGTTTTTATTTAATATGTGAAGACACCTTCCAAGTTAAACCTGCAGAATACGATGGGATTGCATGGTACTACCATACGGAAGATGATGGTGAAATTACTATTACGCAATTTGTGATTAACAACATTGCTGGTAGAGAAACCGTCGAACTCCCTGAAACCTTTGACGATCTTGCTGTAAAGCGCTATGACGAAGATGCTTTTTCAGACTGCGACCCCACTCATACAGTCGTTTTTGTTGTCAATGAAGACATAGAAGCCACCATTCCTGAAGAATACTCCAAGATTGATATCACCACTGAAAACGGAAACAAAGTTGCGTATTTTACGCCAAGCACATTCGGCGTCTCCGAGCACACGCTGAGCAGGTTGAGAGTACCCCATGACACCACTGTTCTTTTCGCAAAAGATGTAATTGTGTATTCAAATCGTGACACACCCTGTCCTGTTGTTTCCTATGAGGAAAACATCGGTGGTGAAATCATCATTACCAATGTCGCACTTGGCATTTTTGGATCGATGGATGGATGCACGGTTCCCACCGAGATTGAAGGCAAGTCGGTTACAACAGTAATGATAAACAGTCTAACCAACAATGAAATAGACAAGACTATTGTTGATAAGGCAGTAAATAAAATCATCTATGAGTTGAACCCCGATAGTGATGATCCAGAAACCTTCACGATAACGAATATCACCCAAGGTAGCGAACAAACAAGCGTTGAAATCCCAAATGCAATAGGCGGGAAAACACTTCTCAGCATTGCCGATGATGCGTTTGACGAAAGCGTCGAGACTATCATCGTTCCCGAAAATACAACCATTAACCAGCCTGTAGATGTCACGAAAATTGTATACATAACTAACGACGATGGCGACGTAGTAATCACGGAAGTTGTACCTGGTAAAGATGCAGATGGCAGCACAAAGACGGTAGTTCTTCCAAAAACCATCCGTGGCGTAGAACCCACTTATTCTGAAGCTGTAAAAGAAGCAATGAAGACCATCCCGCATGGCCATAACGACGACACAAAATGGTATTCCAGCGATACACATCATTGGAAAGAGTGTGCTGCTTGTGGTGCAAGACTTAATGAAGCAGCACATACCTTTACTTGGGTAACTGACCATGAGGCTATAACTACACAAACAGGCACGAAACACGAAAAGTGCACCGTCTGTGGCTATACAAAAACAGCTATCGGAATACCACCGACAGGATCAACAACTAACCCCGTCGAAGAGGATTCGCTAACGGGTTCTAACACTACGAGTGATGAAACATTGACTGACAAATCAGTTGTCTCACCAAAACAGACAATCCCACAAACCAGCGATATTACTGGAGTTGTGCCACTTGTCTTACTGGCAATCGCATGTGGTGCTGCAGTAGTAGCAATTGTTGCGCTATGTTTGCGTAAGAAAAACTAGCGTCACCAAGTAAGTGTCGCCCTACTCTTCGCCCTCTTCTCCCCGTTCATAAGGAGTAAATTCGGCTAGGAAGCCCTTTTGATCAAGGGCTTCCACAATTTCATCCAGCACTTCTTGCGATTCTGCGCTTATATGGTGAAAGTGATAGCCACTCGTAATTGCCGACAAAGGACTCGAAACGCCGTTTTTGAGATCAGCCACAAACCTTTGAACATCTCTGCGATTTTTGATATGTAAAGGCGCTTCCAACTTTGCATACGTTCTATGGTTTACCAAAACATCTTCAACGCAACCGCCCAAATCAACAACAAGATTGAGCTCTTCTTCAATTTGATCAAACCCATGGCGTACTTTTACTAATTTGCAAAGCTGGGTATTGGAATCATTCAAAAGGTAACCACGATTGGTTGAAATAATGTCGTATCCCGCAGTACGGAGTAGCGCGATATCCTGCACAATAATCTGCCTGCTAACTCCAAGCTTTTCTCCCAAGGCTGTCCCCGATAAAGGAGTTTTGCTGGTCTGCAGAGTCCTAATTATTTCTTTGCGACGGGGAGAATCCACCATGAGAAAGCCTCTCTAAAAACTTTACTTTTCGTCTTTCTGAAACAAAAGCACTACTCCATTTTACGAAAGGCTCGTAATCAAATAAACAGATTACTTTAAAGCTCAAGCCGCAACTCTCAAGAAAATAGCTTTGCATCGAGAATGGAACGGCACTTTAAGAGCTACTACACTACTTGATTCGCTGAATTCTTAGATGGCTGCTTCATCCATCTCCATCGCTCTCGTTCCTACTTTTTCATCACTTGTATCGCTTAAGGGCTTCCCCTTCGTTTCCATTCCGAAAAGCGCAATTACTACCGCTACTACCGCAAACGCAGAAGCGAGCATTATGAAAACTACGGTAAAGCCTACGCCCTCACCAAATGAAGCATAGACTAAAGGCACAATAAACGGAGCAACAAAAGCACCGATACGACCAAAGCATGCCGCCCAGCCAGTACCCGAACCACGCACATCGGTCGGATATACCTCAGGTGTGTAAGAATACACGCAACCCCAAGCACCAAGAGCGAAGAAATAAAGCAAGCAACCCGTTGCTAATACTGCCATTTCCGATCCCGCATGACCAAACAGCCATGCGGCAAATGCCGTACCTGCAAAGTAAGCAATAAGAACTTTCTTTCTACCAATTCGCTCAATAAGCCATGCCGCACTAAAGTAGCCGGGAAGCTGAGCCAAACACATGATTACCGTAAAACCAAAGCTTTGCACCAAGGAAAATCCCTGAGCTACCAGCAAGCTTGGCGTCCACAAAACAAAACCGTAATAACCAAAATTAATACCAAACCAGATAACCCACAAAACTAACGTTGCACGAAGATTGTTTTTTGACCACAGCTGCGAAAACGATTTCCACGCAGAAGTTTTGATTGCACTCAACTGTGTCTTTTTATTGTCAGGGACAACAATATCAGCCTCTGCCTCCATTTTGGTAACAATCTCATCAGCCTGTTTATGCTTACCGACCAAATCAAGATATCTTGGAGACTCCGGGACCATAATGCGAAGTACCGCAGCAAACAAAGCTGGAACAGCTCCAACCAAAAAGGCAATACGCCAGCCATAAACTGGAATCAGCAAATAAGCAACAAGCGCCGCTATAATCCAGCCCCAAGCCCAAAAACTTTCCAATAAAACTACGTTTCTACCGCGCTGCTTGATGGGAGAAAACTCACTAACCAGCGTTGATGCTGCTGGTAATTCCCCACCAAGACCTAAGCCAGTAATAAAACGGCAGATAACCAGCATAGTGAAATTAGCCGATACACCGCACAAGAAGCTTCCAACACTATACATAAGCAGGGTGAATAAAATAACCTTACGACGACCCCACTTATCTGATGCAATACCCGAAAATGCTGCACCAATAATCATGCCAAAGGTGCCCGCACTTGCAAGCATACTTTGATCAAGGGGAGATAACGTCCAATCACTTCCTACTGCCGCTAAAACACCCGAAACCATACCTTGGTCCATTGCGTCAAAAAGCCACCCAATACCAACTATCAAGAGGATTTTGTTCATGGTAGGTGTCATAGGAAGACGTTCAAGTCTCTGTGAAATGTTCATTATCTCCTGCTTTGCTAGTTCGTGTTTCATGTTTTCATCTTCAAAAGAAGCATGACTAACCATAGCACAGCATATACATCTGACAAGACACTTGTTTTGACAAATAAGGAAAAAAGAAACATGCAAGTAACCTATTCCGTATAAAAATGCCCGAAGACAAAAAAGATTCTCCAGCTTCTTTTGCTGCTTTTCAAACATAATTAAGGTAATCACAAAAGGGAAAGTTCAAATCTCGAAAACTCCCCCCCTATTCCATTTTGCAACTTAACGCACTGAATGGAAACGACCCTAAGGAGCCTGCAATGTATGATCTCAAGGCAATCGTCTACGGCGCTGCTGTGGGAGATGCCCTCGGAGTACCCTTTGAGTTTCAAGGTCGCAATACCTTTAGATGCACACACATGACATCTGGTGGCGTACACGGCATGCCTGCCGGAACGTTCTCGGATGATACATCGCTGCTTATTGCCACCTGCGACAGCATTCGCGCCTGCAATGGCGAAATCGATACCAACGACATGACAAATCGCTTTCGCAACTGGCTCAACAACGGAGACTACGCCATCGATGGCAAGGTATTTGATTTCGGCAATGCTACCGCCACCGCACTCAACGAAGGGCGCGGCCTCACCCACGAGCAATCCAACGGCAACGGCTCGCTTATGCGAATAGCGCCACTTGCACTCACAGATGCCACAGATCAACAAATCGCTGAGGTCTCCGCCATCACACATGCCCACCCCATCTCCACCACAGCCTGCATTGTTTTTGTGCACATTCTGCGTAAAGTAATGCACGAAGTAGACCTCCCCGCCGCTATACACAGCACCATCCCCGACAACGAGCAATTCGCTTTTCTCGCCGACATCGAGAATAAGAGCCGCGATGAAATCCAATCCACTGGATTTGTTCTCCACACGCTTGAAGCAGCACTTTGGTGTAACCTCAATACAGAAAGTTACACTGAATGTGTACGGGAAGCAGTAAATCTTGGTAGCGACACTGACACCACTGCATGCGTGGTAGGTGCACTTGCCGGAGCAATCTATGGATACAACGCAATCCCAGAGCAATGGCTTAAAACTTTGCGTGGAAAAGACATTATAGATGCCTGTCTCTTTAAAACAGAATGACAGACTGAATGAAGTCGTATTGCCGAGAAAATACAAACTGAGATCTAAATCGAAGATTCTACTGAATTCATTTTAAGTCAAAGTTACGCCTCGAGTTTTAAAACTCCAAAACATTCAGGTTTATGAAAATTGGGAGTGTCGCTTTCTATCGCATTCCACGAAAGATAATGCTTTTGTTCAGTCAGGTTTCCGCACTTGTAAAAGTTGCCACGAAGCTGCATTCCCGATTCCACAAAAAACTCTGGATAAAATGATCTAATAAAATCAAACGGAACGCAGTAGGTAATCTCCCAGCCATCTTCAGTGCGCGTCGATACCGCATTAAAAAGATTATCGGTTCGTACAAGTCGCGTACGATCGGTTTTCGTTGTCCCAATTTGAACACCAACTGCACAATTTGGATTAAATTCAAAATTTAAATAACGCGCATCTCCCGTAACTGGTGCGATAAAAAATTCCAAGCAACTATCTTCATAGGTGTTAGCTAAGAGATCTGATTCGGGATATTCGGCACGAATGTGCTCCTCTTGAGCCCACATTCTTACATAAAATGCATCATCGCTATAACAAAGTTGCGCATAGGCGGAAATATCAACGGGATCAAGCCATTGTTGGTTGTTTATATCAAGTACTGGAACATTACCCCAATCAGGTTCACCATCCACCCGTACCACAGAATACGTTTTCAGAGAAGATTCATTCACTTCTCTCCCACTAGCTTTCTCTGTCTCGGATTCAGTTTTGGAAGTATCGTTTTCATTTGAAGTGCCTGCGACAATCCCCGTCTCATCAGAGGAGTCTTCTGTTCCTTGGTTAGAATTCTGCGAGCATCCCGATAAGAAAAAAGAGACCACCAGCATGGAAGTTACCGGCACGACAAGTGCTCTTATCATTTTTCGAGTCATGACAACCTCCACTTCACATCTGAAAGTAATTCAAATCTAAAAGTAACATCCAGTTATTTGACTTCTAAAAAATATCTGGATATTCGATCTGCTGCTTCTCAGTGCGGGGGCACACACTTAAATGGAATTTTAATCATTTTTTATTATGACCGTAATTACTTCATATCCTACTTAAGCTCCTTTCGAAGCGCCACGATAACTGCAACAGATATATCACTTCCGAAAAAAGTAATATGATAAGGAGCACACGAAACATTCCTAGACTTACAAAGTTAAGGGCTCGAATATGCTCTAAAACAGACAAAACAAGCATTCAATTGAGGAGCACTACTATGAAAAAAGAAACATTTGACTACATCGCTAAGCGTGTTGATATCCTCGCAGTATCTGATTTCAGCACACAAATTACCAAAGATGCAGCGCTTGCATGGAAAAACGCAGTGGCAGCCGATAATAGCGATGCTGCAGTAGAGGAAGCAACCACTAATTTGCTCAACATCCTTGAAGGTCGCCCCACAACCATTGATGGTGTTATCGCATTTTTAGAGGGTCCAGCAAAAGAAATGATGGGCGAAGAAGCAGCGGCGCAAGGCTTAGCTGCACAGCTTGCACGCAAAGAAGCTGGAGCTAAATGGTGCGATTGCGAAGCATGCAGTGCCGCAACTGAAATCCTCGCAAAATTTGGGCGCATCGCAGATTTGCCGCAAAACTAGCTTTTGGCAAAAACTGTTCTTGTCGGGTCGATAATCCCCTATTCAGAGCTTCTGAAAGTCAATAAAGCATGTGAATAGGCTATGGATCCAAGCCTCATATTTACCAATT
>ERZ772812.1174-NODE-1174-length-19933-cov-2.681457_pt1 | contig 19933 bp, 10 predicted proteins | sample MGYA00511343_ERZ772812 | MGnify/ENA primary metagenome ERZ772812 (study PRJEB29015, sample SAMEA2737706) | human gut metagenome | biome: human gut; feature: human-associated habitat; material: faeces | place: China | collected 2012 ...
CTGCAGTTTCATATTGTTGATTTTCTGCTGCCTTTCATTTTCCACCTCGATGGCCTGCATGATTTGTTTCTGCTTTTGGCGTAAGCGCAGATTGCGGATAATGGACAGAAGGATGCACAAAACGATACCGCTATATATGGTATAAGCCCACCAAGTGCGCCACCAAGGAGGGAGTATCTTTATTTTCAGTTCCTTGACGTTGGGGCTCCATATGCCTTGTGAGTTGCATGCCTTGACGGATAAAGTATAGTTTCCGGCAGTCAGCATGGATAGGTTTACTTTGTTGTTTTCAGCATAAATCCAGTTGGAATGAATCTTATAGGCATATTTTATCTTATCCGTTTCCACCAGGTCGAGGGCAGAGAAGGACAGAGTGAATGAATTTTCCTTTTCAGTGAAGGAAAGATGTTGTGCACATTCAAGTGAGCTGCCGTTCAGGATGTCCGGATGGGTCATTCCGGATTTGAGCTCAATACCGGTAAGGTAAATATTGGCATCATAACTTGTGGTCAGGATGTCTTGTGGAATGATAGTCTGGTAACCTTGTGGCGTGCCTATCAGTATATTGCCGTTCTGTAGCTTGAGGATGGCGTGGACATTGGTATCGTTGCATATCAGTCCGTCGCTTACGGAGTAGTTCACGATGGCGTATGTACCGTTTGTTATTTTGATTCGTGAGATGCCGTTGCCGGTACCAATCCACATCTGGTTGTTGTTGTCTTCCGTGACGGCTCTGACGAGGTTGGCGGCAAGTCCGTTTTTCTGGTCAAGGAAGTAGATGGAGTCGTTCTTCTGGTTCCATATACTCAGTCCGTGTGGATGTCCTATCCAAAGAAGGTCCCGGCTGTCCTTATAGACAGTGAGCATATTGTTCTCCTTGAAGCGGCCGGCTTCGGCGTAGATATTATAGGCTTGGGTTTCCGTATCGATGATAATGAGTCCTCCTTTGGTCGCTACGTAAAGGGTACTGTCTTTATCATAGTACATATCTCGGACAAAGAATTCTCCCGGACGGTACAAGATGGTGTCAAACTGCTCGGTTTCCGGATTTAACCTCTGTATGTATCCTTTCATGGTACCTATCCAGATGTATCCGTGTTTGTCTACCTTTACTGTATACACATTGTTCTCGAGAAGCTGGCTGTTACTTACTGTGTATTGTTTGATTTGCCCTTTCGAGTAGCATAGCAGTCCTTTCTGGAAGGTGCCTATCCATAGGCGGTTTTTGGAGTCGATGGATAAGTCGACTACAATATTGGCGGGAGTTGCTATCTTTTCGTATGAATCGGTCACTAGTGAACGTCGGATTAGTCCCGTACCGTCTGTTCCGTAGTAAATGTATTCCTGGCTGGTGTCTTCGCAGAAGGTCAGGATATCATCATATTCCAGGGATTTGTTGCATAGTATGATTTGGGACATGGGGCTATAATAGGAAATACCGTGTTTGAAATTCCCTATGTATATGGTTCCGTCTTTGTCCCGGTAAATGGTATTCAGATTGTTGCTGGCAATGGTGTGCGGTTTCAATGGATTGTGCACCAAGTTGGTAAGCGATTTGGTCAGGGTGTTGTAAACGAACAGCCCCATATGGCTGGTAAGTATCCATACGTTGCCGTCTCCCAGGTCGAGGATGCGTTGCACGCGATTGTACTGTATGTGAGTGTTATTGTTCAGGCTGATGTCCTCCCATTGCTGTGTAAAACTGTTCTTGTGCAAAAGTAGGCTGTTTTGGAAGGTGTATACCCATAGGCTTTCGTTTTGGTCTATGTAAATGTGTGGCTCATGATTCTCCAGCAAAGGTCTATAGATGGTGGGAATGGCTATTTCCTTGACTTCGGAAGTCTGCTTGCTGATACTGTATAGGGTACCGTTGGAGTACATTATATAAATGAACTGGACACCTATATAGAGGTTTGAAATCTTTTCAACTGCCAGTGGATAGGCTTTGATGGAGCTGTTGTCCATGCTTCGTATGTAAAGTTTGGAATAGTCGTAGGCCCAAAACTCATTCTTGGATGTTTTTCCCATCCTCAGAATGTTTTTACTGGGGATTTGCAGCCCATCGAGTATGGGTTTATAGTCATTGTCGAATTTACCGGTCTTATAATTATAGATACTGTAGCCGCTGGAAGTCCTTATCCATACATTGTCGTCCGGTCCTTCGAAAATTTCGCTGATGGCATCGTCCGGCAGGTCGGAGTTGTTCTGGTAATACTGCTGGAAGGAGTAGCCGTCGTATTTGTTGAGTCCTGATTCTGTCCCCACCCAGAGGAATCCCCTATTGTCTCTGTAGATGCTTCGGACACTGTTGTTGGAGAGTCCTTCTGTTGTAGAGAGCTGCTTGAACATGACAGCCGGCGGGATTTCCGCTGAGTTACCTTGAACAGTAAGGAGGAAGGCCAGGTTGCATATAAGGAATAGGAGCAGTTGTTTCATGTATTTTCTTTATTAGAAGGATTAACAATATTGTAACTGCAAACTTAAATATAATCCTTCGAACGAGCAAGGAAAGATTTGCGTATTCGTGTGGGATGATATCCTCCGTTTGGTGAAAAATAGTATGCATTTTGTTTCCAATGGCCCTATATGGGTTCTATGAAACAAAACCGGATATTAAAAGACATTTTTAAGGCATCTGTGTTTCCTTTAAGAAAAATACATTTGCAGGCGAGATCATTTAAATCCTAATAGTATGAAGAAAGAACTTTTAGCAGTGGCGATGCTGTTGTTTGCCGGTGGCAATCTGTTGGCACAGCCACATGTCAATGACGGTACTTCGTATTTGATGAACCAACCTCTGGACATGAGTACCGATTTCCGTGACTTGAGTAATACCTTGTTTTTTGCAGATCACCTGGAGTCATTCGATGCCAAGTCGGGTGAAGGGCTGGTGAATTGGAAACGCGGGCATCTGATGCCCCGCCAAGCCTTCAATACCAACGGTGCACAGCCCCGTAAAATGAGAATGCTCGATTTCCCCTTCACTGCCTATGAAAATGACCCTAACCTCAAATTCAAGATTGACTTTGTAACTCCGCGTACGGTACGTATCCGTATGCTAACGACCCCGGTGGAACCCAAACCTGCCGCTTCCATCATGTTGGCAAAGGAACCGGGCAGGGATGGAAGCTGGAAAGTTACCGAGACGAATGACAAGATTATCTATTCCAGCGACTATGGAACCATTCAGATTAACAAGAATCCTTGGAGAATCGTCTTGAAGGATAAAGCCGGACGTATCTTGAGCCAGACTGCCGCTTTGAGCGACGCGGACTCTACGCAGGTAAAATATACGCCGTTCTGTTTTGTGAAGCGGGGAAGCGACAATGCTCGCCGCATCAATCCGGTATTTACCTTGACTGCAGATGAAATGATTTTTGGTTGCGGAGAGTCTGCCACTGGGCTGAACAAGGCCGGACAGAAGGTGAACTTGTTCGTTACAGACCCACAAGGGCCTGAGACGGACCAGATGTACAAACCGATTCCTTTCTTTATGAGTAACCGGGGATATGGTATGTTTATGCATACATCCGCTCCCGTGACTTGTGATTTTGGTGCTACCTATATTGGGCTGAACAAAATGTTCATGGGTGACGAGAACCTGGATTTGTTCGTTTTCTTCGGCGAGCCGAAAGATATTCTGGACGAGTACACCGATTTGGTAGGAAAGCCGGGCATGCCCCCCTTGTGGTCTTTCGGTACGTGGATGAGCCGTATTACCTATTTCAGTGAAAAGGAAGGTTATGATGTAGCGGCCAATATCCGTAAGAACAAGTATCCGTGCGATGTTATCCATTTCGATACCGGCTGGTTTGATGTGGACTGGCAGTGGGACTATAAATTCTCCGAGAACCGTTTCCAGAATCCACAGCAGATGTTGAAGGATTTGAGGTCTCAAGGTTTCCATGTATGTTTGTGGCAGTTGCCTTATTTCACTCCTAAAAACCGTTATTTCTCTGAACTGATAGAGAAAGACATGTATGTGAAAAATGGAAATGGTGAACTTCCCTACGAAGATGTGGTGCTTGATTTTTCCAATCCGGAAACAGTAAAGTGGTATCAGGACAAACTGGCGGGATTGCTGAATATCGGTGTCAGTGCCATTAAAGTAGACTTTGGCGAGGCTGCTCCACTGAATGGTATTTACGCTTCCGGCAAGAGCGGATGGTATGAGCATAACCTCTATCCGGTGCGTTATGATATGGCAGTGTCCGAGATAACCAAGAAGTTGCACAACGAGAATATAATGTGGGCACGTGCCGCATGGGCTGGTTCCCAGCGTTATCCATTGCATTGGGGCGGTGATGCTGCAACTACGAACACGGGTCTGCTGGGTACGCTTCGTGCAGGCTTGTCCTTCGGCTTGTCCGGTTTCTCCTTCTGGAGCCATGATATGGGCGGCTTTGTAAAATCCACTCCGGAGGACTTGTATTGCCGCTGGATACCGTTCGGTTTTCTTACTTCCCATACCCGCGCGCATGGGGCACCTCCGACAGAGCCGTGGTTGTACGACAGCAAGCGTGTGCAGGATGTCTTCCGCAAGAGTGCGGAGATGAAGTACCGTCTGATGCCTTATGTGTATGCTCAGGCTAAGGAATGTACAGAAAAGGGCTTACCGATGCTAAGAGCCTTGTTTGTAGAATTCCCCGATGATCCGGGAGCATGGAAAGTGGATGACGAGTATCTCTTCGGTTCGCAGATTCTGGTTGCCCCCTTGCTTGAATCCGGTATGACGGGCCGCACAGTTTACCTTCCCGAAGGAAAATGGATAGACTACCAGACAGAGAAAGTCTACGAAGGCGGATGGCACCGGATTGAAGCAGGCAGTCTGCCGATAATCATGCTGGTACGTGACGGTTCGGTACTTCCTCATCTGAAGTTGGCGCAGTCCACTGCTGAGATGGATTGGAGTAAAATGAGCCTGAAGGTATACAGTGCTGACAAGAAGCAGGCAGAAGGATTGGTTTGTCTACCTGCCGACAACCGTATTCAGGTTGTGAAAGTGGATTGTGGAAAGGCCAAACCGCAACTGTTGAACCAGATTGAAGGCACTTCCCTGAGTTTCTGAACTTAATCTTTGAAAATCTATATTGAATTCACCCCTGTCGGTATGGAAGAGAAAGGGATATAGTTACCGAAATCTGTGCCACTATGGTGGCACAGATGTGCCTTCCCAATGGCACGGCAGTGCCTCTATAGTGGCACAAAATTGTGTCGCATATCTTTTTCCCGATGTGCTTATGACCGGGGTATTTGTTAAACCTAAGTATTTAGTATTTATGAGAAATGTGATGAAGTATTTGGGTATCATGTCAGTATCGCTGGCATGTGCCGGACCTCTCTTTGCAACAAGCGTACAGCCGTTTGCAGGTGTCACTGTCGTACAGCAGAGTGTAGTTACTGTGAAGGGCCAAGTGGTGGATGAGAAAGGCGAGCCCATCATCGGTGCCAATGTCATTGTGGAAGGTACGACAAACGGTATGATTACCGATTTGGACGGTAACTTCTCCTTGCAGTGTCCCGTAGGTTCTACGCTGAAGACCAGTTACATCGGTTATCTGGCGCGAACGGTCAAAGTAACCGGGAATATGAATGCTCTGAAAATTACTTTAAAGGAGGATACCGAAACCTTGGATGAGGTAGTTGTTGTGGGCTACGGTACGATGAAGAAATCCGACCTCACCGGTTCTGTGGCTTCCGTGAATGCGGAGGAAATGATGAAGCGGAATCCGGTGAACTTGGGACAAGGTTTGCAGGGAGCTGCGGCAGGTGTATCTGTCATCCGTTCTTCCGGTGACCCGGAAGGAGGTTTCTCCATCCGTATCCGCGGTGTGGCAACCGTGAATGGTTCTGCCGACCCACTCTATGTAGTGGACGGTGTGCAGGTAGGAACTTCCATCGATTTCTTGAATCCTAATGATGTAGAGTCCATCGAAATTCTGAAGGATGCTTCGGCTACGGCAATCTATGGTACTCGCGGTGCCAATGGCGTCATTATGATTACTACCAAGAACGGTGGTAAGGGGAAGGCAAAGGTGAACTTTTCGGCCAACTATGCCCTCCAGTTCAATTCGAATAAGATTGATGTGGCTGATGCGGGCTTGTTTGCAAGTGCTGTACGTTCCGCCGTCAAGAATGACGGTATTGCCATGACCAATCTGGCATATGGCGAGGATTACATAGGCAGACTGAACAGCATTGACTGGCAGGATGAAATGTCACGCACGGCATTACAGCAGAACTATAACCTTTCTGCTTCGGGAGGCAGCGAAAATACCCAAGCCAACTTATCTCTGGGTTATTTGAACAACCAGGGTATCGTGATTGAGTCGAATTTTAAACGCTTGACGGCACGCGCTAATATCACTCACAAAGTGAAAGACTTTCTGCATGTAGGCTTGAACTTGAACTATGCACATTCGGAAAAGATGGGAGGAGGCAACCTGAGAAACTATGCACAAGCCATTCCAACCATGGATTATGTAGAGGACGGTGTTTTCTATTCCATGCCTATTGTGTTGCCCGACGGTACTTGGGGACATTACAAGAAAGAAGGCAATGGAGACGTGAACAAGGGAGCTGACAATCTGGTTGCTGCTGCCAAGACTGCCGACAGTATTAATAAATGGGACCGTATGCTTGCTAGTGCTTTCCTACAACTCGATTTGTACAAAGGGTTGACTTTCAAGACTATTGCCAGTTATAATTATTATACAAAAGGTTATAATGGCTATACAGCCTATAATGATAGAACCTTTGGAACTCAAGACCGTAAGGACTCGTTCTCGCTGAACCAGAGCCAGTCCACTTCACTCGGTCTGGAAGCGTTCTTGAACTATGACTGGTCCAATGAGCATCACCGCGTAAGTGCAATGGCCGGTTTCTCTACCAGCGATACGAACGGTGCCTGGCTGAATTCCAGTGCCAACGATTTCCCGGCAGACAACATCCGCAAAATTTCATTGACCAATGACCCATCGTCTAAGCAAACGGATGGTGGGCTGGATTTGAAGACAAGATTCCTTTCTTACTTCGGCCGTCTGACTTATACTTTGAACGACCGCTATATTGTGACTGCAACGGTACGCCGCGACGGTTCTTCGAACTTTGGTGCCGGCAATCGTTATGGTACATTCCCTTCCGCTTCTGTAGCTTGGCGTCTTTCCGAGGAAAAGTTCATTAAGGATTTAGAACTGTTCAGTAACTTGAAGTTGCGTGCCGGATGGGGACAGACCGGTAATGCGGGCAATGGTACCAACTTGTCCATAGCACAGTTGTCTTCGGCAAATGCAATGTACTGGTTCTTTAATGGTTCGAGTGTGATTAACGGTGCCGGTATTGCCCAGCAGAAAGAAATTGATACCAACCTGAAATGGGAAACCAATGAGCAGACAAATATCGGTATTGACTTTGCCTTTATGAACAATGAGCTTTCTTTCTCTGCCGATTACTTTATCCGTGACGCAAAGGATCTGCTTCTGTATCGCCAGATTCGTCCTTCCACCGGTTTCTCCAATGTCTATACTAATGCGGGACATATCCGTAACTCAGGTTTCGAGTTTACTGCTGCGTGGAACAAGAGCTTCAGCGATTGGAATATCGGCATAAGACTGAATGGGTCTACCCTGAAGAACGAGGCTATTGAAGTCGGCGATCCGATATTCAGCAAGTCAGGTTCAGCACAAGATGGCGACAACTGGGACAACCACTCCATTACACAGAACGGCTATCCTGTAGGTTCCTACTATGGCTGGAAGGTAGAAGGCATTTTCAGAACCCAGGCCGAAATTGATGAAATGAATAGGCTGGCGGTTGAAAAGGGAGTTGAAAGTGGTGTATATCAGGACAAGACTACCCAGCCCGGCGACTATAAGTTTGTTGATTTGAATGGTGACGGGCAGATTACCGATGCCGACCGTACTGTTATAGGCAATGGATATCCCAAGTTCACTTACGGAATGAACCTTACCGCTTCCTGGAAAAACTTTGATTTCTCGATGAACTTGTACGGTGTAGCCGGTATGGATATCCTTTCTTATTCTTCGGCCCGCTTGACCTCAGTCTATGCACCCGACGGCGGTTATCAGAATGTACTGAAGGAATATATCAATAATGCATGGTCATCTTCGAATACCGGCGCCAAATATCCGCGTATCACCAAGACAGACTATAATAAGAACATGCGTGTGTCCGACGCCTACATCCAGAAGGGGGATTATCTGAAGATTTCAAATATTCAGATAGGATATACATTCCCGAAGAATGTGCTGAAACCGGTGAAAATGGAAAATGCACGCGTATTTGCCAGTGTCGACAATGTATGTACCATCTCTTCGTACAATAAGTTCGGCGATCCGGAAGTTGGTGACTCCAATGTATTGTATTCGGGATTTGACGGAGGACGTTATCCGTTCCCGATGTCGGTTACTTTCGGTCTGAGTGTACAGTTCTAATACTAACGGATAAAAAATATGATTATGAAAAACTTATATAAACTGTTGATCGGTGTGCTGGCCTTAAGCACCGTAACGTCTTGTGACGATTATTTGGAAGTGGATCATTACGATATTCTTCCGGCAGATTTCATGTTTAAAACGGAGGAGAATGTCCTTTCCGGATTGAACGGACTTTATGATACCTTTTATACGGACCAGCACGGTTCCGGTGATGACGAAACATGGGGATTCAAGCCTCAGGTATTTGCTGCCAACCATTCTACGATGGACTGTCAGGCTTCCGGTTGGGATGCGGAATGGCAGCGTCATGCCTGGAAACCCGATAAGGGTTCCCTGGAGACTGCATGGCGGATGAGTTATCGTGCAGTGGACCGTGCAAACCGTTTCCTGGCTGGCCTGGAGACGGCGGATGCCTCTATATTTGCGGACAGCAATTCCAAGACCGTTTATGAAGCGCAAGCACGTGCCATCCGCGGTTATAACTACCTTTACCTGACGAAACTTTTCGGAAGGGTACCGATGTTGCTTACCGGTGAAACCTATACTACTTCGGTAGGAAAGGCACGTCCGGAATCCGTGGATGAGACTTATGCGGCTATCGAGGAAGATTTGTCTTTTGGACGCGACCATCTGGACTGGTTACCCATGAATGGTGAATACGGACGTATAACCAAGGGGTTCTGCAAAGCTTATTTGGCCGAGCTGTATATGTTGAAGAAAGACTTTACGAAAGCCAAGACGGAACTAAAGGATATAGTGGACAGTGGAACCTATTCATTGGAGCCCTGCTTCGGTAACCTGCATGCCTGGGATACACATTGGACCAAAGAATCTGTATTTGAGGTGATGTATCATGAACAAGGATATATGGGCTGGGGAGCCGATTCGTCTTCAGATGCCATGATGTGGTACGGATATATGTGTGCGGCACCCGAATGGGGAGGCTGGGGGTCTCTCTGTCTTTCTTGGGAGTTTGTACGTTCCTTTGAACCGGGTGACAAACGCCGCCAATACTCTGCTGTTGCCAAAGGGGATACGCATCCCATTACCGGGCAGACTGTAGGGGTGACAAGTGGTTTTGACGGTCTTTTCCAAGGTTCCGAAAATATGCCTACTGTTTATTCCTTGAAATACTGGAGATGCAAGCCAGGTGAGAACAACAAAGTATTCAATCCTATTTCGTTGACTTTGAAGCGTTATGCAGGCATCATGCTCGACTATGCAGAATGTTGTTTCGAGACAGGTGACAACGCTACCGGATGGAACATGATACGTCAGATACGTAACCGTGCTTGGGGTAATTTGGAGATGGGAGCGACGATGATTGACCTACCCGCCGACATGTTGAATACCCAGACGGTGGAAGTGCCGGATGCAGAGACCTATTATACAAGCTATAAAGCAGCCAAAGGCTATACTTCTCCGGTATGGAAGGTGGCGCTGATTATAGAGCGTCGCCATGAATTCAATGCCGAGTTCTCGCTTTACCATGATTTGTGCCGTATGGGTATGTGCAAAGAATGGTTTGCCGCCGAATATCCGAAAACAGTAGCCAACTCTTCACAAGAGTCTTGTCTGCAGACTGGTGACTCATTCCGTTTCTTTGAGCACGAGGCTTATCAGGAAATCTTCCCGATTCCGACGAATGAGATTCTGACCAACCCGCTCATCAATCAGGCTGACCAGAATCCGGGATATTGATAAATTATAAATAAACACTTAATAATAAAATATTTGTGAGTGAAATGTCAGGCACCAGTAGTTGTTGTGATAGACGTCAGCGTCTGTCGTGATGAAAGCCGGTGTCTGACATGACAAACACCAGTACTTGAGACGACGAACACCAGTTTCTGATAAACGGGGAATTATACAAGGAAAAGTTTGATGGTTTTAGAGAATAATTATGGAAAGGAAGATGTTTTATTGGATAGCACTGCTGGTTGCGTCTTGTCTGGCAGGCTGCCGGTCGCATTCAGGGGAGACAGATATGCAGACACGCATGCGTACAGAGATTGTCACGAATGTCAGGGACAGCGTGTTGCCGTTTTGGATGGATTATGCAGTGGCTCCCGACAGCGGTTTTTATGGAACTGTATTGCGGAATGGTACTCCGGTAGTGGATGCTCCGAGAGGAGGGGTTCTGAATGCCCGGATTCTGTGGAGTTTTTCTGCCGCATACCGTACGTTTAAGGATGAGGCTTATCTGAAGCTTGCGGATAAATCGCAACGCTACTTCATTGATACATTTATAGACAAGGAACATGGTGGGGTATATTGGCTGGTCAATCCTGACGGTGAGGTGCTGAATGCTTCCAAATATACGTATGCCATGACCTACGCCATCTATGGGCTGGCTGAACACTATCTGGCAACAGGTAACAGCGAGAGTCTGGATATGGCTGTCGGTTTATATCATACCTTGGAGGAGAAAGGCCGCGAACCGCAATATGACGGTTATGTGGAATCTTTTACTGAAGATTGGAAACAACTGGATAATTATGATAACAATGCATCCAAGACTATGAATGCGCATTTGCACGTGCTGGAAGCTTATACCCTTTTATATCAATGCTGGAAAGACGACGGACTGAGGAAAAGACTCAAGTTCTGCGCCGAGTTGTTTATGGACCGTATTTATGACTCTTCAAGGAGGCATTTTAATTTGTTCTTTGATAATGCATGGAACAGTCTGGTTGAGATGGACTCTTATGGACATGATGTAGAGGCGGGATGGCTGCTTTGTGAGGCTGCCCGTGTGTTAGAAGACCGGCAACTGATGGATAGGGCGAATCGGCTTGCGCTGGATGTGACGGATGCTTGCTTGGTGGAAGGACTGAGTGACAAAGGGTATATGATGTATGAAAAGAAGGGCGGAAGAACAACCGGGCATGCCTCATGGTGGGGCCAGATTGAAACGATGATAGCTTGTGTCAATGCCTGGCAAATCAGCGGGAATGACGTTTATCTGCAATCGGCCGATACGGTTTGGACTTTCGTAAAGGACTGTATGATAGACCGGGAATACGGTGAATGGTACAGTGATTGTTTTGATGGAGAACCCAAGAAGGATACTCCCAAAGTGAGTATGTGGCGTTGCCCGTATCATACGGTACGCTTGGGAGTAGAAATACATAATCGTTTAAAATAGTATTTATGAAGAAATTTATAGCAGGTGCAGCATCACTGATGCTTTGTATGGGGCTGCACGCCCAGGATTTCAGAATCAATCCATCGGGATATTTTGAGAATGGCGGGGCCAATGTGATGGTGTTCAGTGACGTCTACCCTGAAGGACACCAGGGAGGACTGACCCTTGTTTTGAATGGAGACCGCAGGGCTGCCAATGGAGATGTGCGCTTTGAAATCTCGCAAGGGCAGTGGCAGGGATTGCCCAAGATGAGAAGCCGGGTGGTGGATGAGGCTGACAATGAAATCCGTGTCACATTGAGTTATCCGGATTCGGCCAAACATATGGCAGGCTTTAATCCGATGATTTATCCGGATTTTGTTTTTGGCTATACCATTAAGGTCAAAGGCGAGAAGGATTATCTGGTATTGACCGTTGATTTGGACCAACCGGTGCCCGAGCGGTTTGCCGGCAAGTTGGGCTTTAATCTGGAATTGGTACCTTCCACTTTGCTGGGCAAGCCGTGGATTATGGACAACCGGACGGGAGTCTTTCCCCACCAGGCGATGGGGCCCACCATGAAACAGTCTTCCAACATGGAGCATATCGGAGATTTCAACCCTGACGGGAAAGCTGATTTGGACCAGTTGCTGTTGGATAGAAAGACTTATAACCCGATGATTGCCGATGATATCGTCTCTGCTCCTTTGGCCGCAGGGAAAAAGTTTGTACTCAATCCTCAGGATGATTTGGCAAAGATTACGATTGAAAGTGAGAAAGGAGACTTGTTGCTGTATGATGGAAGGATAAATCATAACAACGGTTGGTTTGTGCTCCGTTCGGAGTTCCCGGCAGGGACAAAGGAAGGTGCGGTGAAATGGATAATCCGTCCGACAGTCACTAAAGACTGGCGTTATGCACCGGTGGTGCAAGCCTCTCAAGTAGGTTACCATCCTGGACAGAAGAAAGTGGCTGTCATAGAGTTGGATAAACGGGATACAGACTTCAAGCAACCTGCCCTTTATCGCATTGCTGCCGATGGCAGGAAACTGGTAAAGCAGCAGGCTGCCAAGGATTGGGGAGATTTCCAACGCTACCACTATCTGCAGTTCGATTTCACGGAAGTGACGGAAGAAGGGCTCTATCAGGTAATGTACGGCGATGCTGCTTCTCCGGTGTTCCGCATTGCCAAAGATGTGTGGGACAAGGGTATCTGGCAGGCAGAGGTGGAATACTTCTTGCCGGTACAGATGTGCCACATGCGTGTGAACGAAAAATACCGTGTATGGCATGACTTCTGTCATCATGACGATGCACGTATGGCCAAAACCGATATCAACCATATAGACGGATATACTCAGGGAACCTCTACTCTTTGTAAGTACCAGCCGGGTGATTTGGTTCCAGGGCTGAATGTGGGTGGATGGCACGATGCGGGGGACTATGACCTGCGTGTGGAATCCCAGGCAGGCGAGGCCTATATACTTGCCATGGCTTGTGAGAACTTTGGTGCCTATTGGGACGAGACTTCCATAGATTTTGAAAAGAAGATAGTCGAGATTCACCAGCCGGATGGAAAGAATGACTTGTTGCAGCAGGTGGAAAACGGTGCTTTGACGATAGTGGCGGGTTGGAAGGCTCTGGGGCGTCTCTACAGAGGGATTCTGTGTCCTACCGTACGCCAGTATGCACACTTGGGTGATGCGTCGGCCCATACAGACCATGTCAGTGGGACTGCCGACGACCGCTGGGTGTTTACGGAAGACAACCCTGGTAGGGAACTTCAGGTAGCCGCTTGGCTGGCAGGTATTTCACGTGTCTTGAAGGGACATAACGATGCATTGGGAGCGGATTGTCTGGAGATAGCCCGTGAATTGTTCAGGATTACCCGCTGCGACAACAACCGGGTGCTGACAGCCAAGGTACATGCTGCCGTAGAACTTTATCTGGCGACAAAGGAAGTGGAGTACCGTGATTTCGTTTTGCAGCAGCAGGATTTCATCTGCAAGAATATCCGTCAGACGGGTTGGTTCATCGGACGTTTCGACAAAGCTGTGAGAAATGCACGTTTCAGCAAGGCTGTTCGCAAAGCACTGCCGGAGTTGCAGGCTATGTATCAGGAGTATAGCAGTAAAACTCCGTATGGAGTGCCGCATGACAGAGGTAACCGTTCTTCCGGTTCATGGGAACCCCAGCATCTGGGCTACAATTACTGTTACCTGCATGCTGCCTATCCTGACTTGTTTGCACCGGACTATATTTTCAATGCTGTCCAATACCTGCTCGGTATGCATCCGGGACGTAATCAGGCAGCGTTTGTAACGGGAGTCGGTGCCGAAACGATGAAAGCCGCCTATGGTGTCAACCGTGCCGACTGGTCTTATATTCCGGGTGGAGTGTCTCCGGGTACAAATCTGATTCGTCCCGACTTGCCCGAATTACTTCATTTCCCGTTCTTATGGCAGGAAGGTGAGTACTGTTTGGGCGGACATGCTACGTGGTTTATGTATATGGTATTGGCATCTCAGAAAATATTGAATGGTAATGAACAGTAAAATAAAGGTAGATAAGTTTGTAATTGTAGCTTTTCTGCTCTGCATGGTCTGCACTATGGCCATGCAGGCAAAAGCTTATGACAATTTTAAGGTATCGGTCTATGTACGTGCCTACGAGGTAGACAAGATGAAGGACATCCATTGGCTGGATTCGACTTGGAATGTGATTTCACAACAGTTGGAAGTGGACAAGATTTATTTGGAAACACATCGTGATTTACTGATTGTGGATGACGCCACCCTGGAGCAAGCTAAGAAATTTTTCCATGACCGGGGAATAGAGACTGCCGGAGGAATTACCTACACCATCAACGAGGCGAACAGTTTCGAGACGTTCTGCTATTCCAATCCCGAGCATCGTGAGATGGTGCGAAAGATTGCAGAACATACGGCAAAGCACTTTGACGAGTTTATTCTGGATGACTTTTTCTTCACCAGTTGCAAGTCGGACATAGAGATAAAAGCCAAAGGTACGCAGAGCTGGACGGAATACCGTTTGAAGCTGATGACTGAAGCCGGGCGCGACCTTGTGCTGAAACCTGCCAAGAAGGTGAATCCTCGTGTAAAGGTAATCATCAAGTATCCCAACTGGTACGACCATTTCCAAGGTTTGGGCTTTAATCTGGAGGAAGGTCCCCAACTCTTTGACGGTGTCTGGACGGGTACCGAAACAAGGGACCCTGCCGGCAACCAGCATCTGCAGAATTATCTAAGCTATAATATTATCCGTTATTTTGATAATCTGCGTCCGGGCTACAATGGTGGAGGATGGGTGGACTCCGGTGGACTGAATCTGGGTATGGACCGCTATGCTGAGCAGCTGCATCTGACCATGCTTGCCAAGGCTCCCGAAATCATTCTCTTTGCCTATAACCAGCTTCTGGGCGTGAAGTTGTCTCCCAGGTTCCGTACCCCTTGGCAGGGCATGGGCACCAGCTTTAATTATGATGAGATGACTGCCCCTATCCGGCAGAAGAACGGAACTTCCATAGAGCCTACCACCATGGCACGCATTGCGGATGTTGTATTGAAACAGACTGATAAACTGGTAGGTAAGTTGGGTAACCCCATTGGCATCAAGTCCTACAAGCCTTTTCATGTGGCGGGTGATGATTTCTTGCAGAATTATCTGGGCATGATAGGTTTGCCGATGGATATACGTCCCGTTTTTCCGAAAGACCAACAAGTGGTGCTGCTGACTGCCCAGGCGGCTCAAGCTCCGGAGCTCATGACCGACATTAGGAAGCAATTGCAAAGCGGACGGGATGTGGTGATTACAAGCGGCTTGCTGAAAGCCATTCCTGAAAAAATTGCCGAAATAGTAGAGTTGCGTTGTACCGATTTGAAAGCTCTTGTCAATGATTTTGGCCGATATGGACAAGCCGGACGCGATTTATTGATACCGCAGGTTCAGTATTATACGAATGATGCTTGGGAAGTAGTCAGTGCGGGCCGTCCGTTGACGGGAGGAGTATCGGGGTATCCTATTTTGTTGAGAGCTCCCTATGCCGCCGGCAATCTATATGTATTGACCATTCCCGATGATATGGGAAATTTATATGATTTTCCGGCAAAAGCCTTGAATGAGATTCGCCGCATTATGAGTAGGGATATGGATATCTATCTGGAGGCTCCCTCCAAAGTCGGATTGTTTGTGTATGACAATAAAACACTGGTGGTGGAGAACTTCAATGATGAACCGGTGGAAGTGCGTATTGTTACCGATGATGAGGTGACGAGGTTGGAAAATCTGGAGAATGGGGATATTCTGGCTCCCCTTCCTGCCGAACCCGTACAGAGCAGGCGTCCGGTGACACCAAAGAACTCTTTCCGTTTGTCATTACTACCCCATTCGTATAAGGCTTTCCAATATAAATGACGGGTAAGAAGATTGTCGGATAGTTATTCGGAAGGGTAACGGGAGGTCGGTTCTACAATGGGTCGGCCTCCTTTGCTTCCAGTCATCCGTGAGAATGCTTGTGTTCTTTCAATATCCTGTGCGGCAGTGTCCCGTGCCCCAGCAACTCTATCGGGCAGTTGAAGTTGCGTTCCAGCCATTCTTCCGTAACGCCGGTATCGGGATGGTAGTCCAGGGTTTCGTTGACGCAGGCAATGGACTTGACTTGCTGCAACACCGTGCCGATGTCGTGGCTGACGAGAATAATGGCGCAATCCTTGTTTATCTCTGCCAGCAGTTCGTAGAGGCGGGCTTCGAAACGCTTGTCGATGTATGTGCTGGGTTCGTCGAGAATCACCACCTGCGGGTCGGAGATGATGGCACGGCCCAGGAGGGCACGTTGCAACTGTCCGCCGCTCAAAGCGCCGATGGCACGCTGCTCCATGCCTTCCAGCCCCATGCGGGCTATCACGGCAGAGGCTTTCTCGCGGTGTCGGGCGGTGAAGCGTGAAGCCAGCGGCTTCTTGCTGCTGAGTCCTGAAAGGATGACCTCCTCTACGGTGATGGGAAATTTCCGGTCGATGCTGCTGTACTGGGGCAAGTAACCCATGGATAATTGACAATTGACAGTTGATAATTGACAATTGGCAATTTCGGAGGGGGATGGAGGGCAGGAGTGATATAGAATCTCCCCGGTAGTGGGTTTCAGCAGTCCCAGTATACATTTGATAAGGGTAGTCTTTCCACCACCGTTGGGACCGATGATACCCAGAAAATCACGTTCGTAGATAGTCAGGTTTATATTATGCAGTACGGTCCGGTTATCGTATCCGGCGCTGAGGTTCTTTATCTCTATAATGGGGGATGCAGGCATAGCTTCTTCTTCGTTAAATGGACAGAATCATCGTTTACTCTTTTACAAGCGCTCTGGTCGTATTCATCATCTCCTCCTCCCAGTCGTATGAGAGGGGATTGATAGCCACTACCCGGGTTCCGGTCTGCTGGGCGATAAGGTCGGCATTGCGGCGGTCGAATTCCGGCTGTACAAAGATGATGCGTACCTTCTCCTTCTTGCAGGAGTTTATCAGGCTCTTCAGATGGGCGGGGGAGGGCTCCTTTCCACCTGCCTCGATAGGAATCTGGTGCAGGTTGTAGTCGCGGGCAAAGTAGGAAAGTGCCGGATGATAAATCATGAAGGCACGGTCGGCATTCGGGCTGGAAAGCATCTGGCAGATGAGGCTGTCTGTATGCTCTATCTGCCGGATGAGTACGTTGTAACGTTCCATGTAGACGCTTTCATTGGCTTTGTCTATGGCGCAGAGTGCATTCAGAATGTTTCCGGCAATGATTTGGGCGTTGATGGTGGAATTCCAGATGTGGGGTTCCACACCACCGGCGTGCGTATGGCCTTCGTGTACATGCCCGTCTTTATGATGATGTGCATGGGTATCGTCCAGAATGAGTTCCACATTCTCGGACATATCGAAGAATTGCAGGTGGGGAGCATTGTCCGTCAGTTTTTCCGTCCATGTCTGCTCGAAACCGATGTAGCCGATGCGGAAATAGGCCTTGCTTTGGGCAAGGTCGACAAGCTGCTGGGGCGTGGGGTCGTAGGTTTCCGGACTTGAACCTTTGGGCACCATGCTGACGACGGTGAATTCATCGCCGGCAATGGCTTCGGTGAAATACCGCAGCGGCTCGATGGTGACGGTAATCACGGGTTTATCGTCATTCTTCTTGTTCTGTTGGCCTCCTTGCTTGCACGAGAAGAGCAAGGTGGCTATGAGGAGTAAAAAACAAAACTTTTTCATTTACAATTTACTATTTACAATTTACAATTTGGCTGCGCTGTGGCAGGGGGCATCAACTATTCATTATCAACTATTCCTTATCCATTATCACTTCCTCTTTCCTTCCCCTCAGTATCTCCCGTTTCCCTCCGGGGGGGCCTGGAAGACGCTCTACCTTGAATCCTACGGCTTGCAGCATGCGGCGTACTACTCCTTTGGCGCAGTAGGTGGTCAGCACGCCATCAGTGCTCATGGCGGCATGGATATTCCGGAAGACTTTTTCCTCCCACATTCCCGGTTGCTTTTCGGGTGCAAAAGCATCGAAGTAGACAACGTCGAACGGAGATTTATTAATCATTAACAAACTGTCGATGCTTATTGTTTCGATATCTGCCCGCACTTTTCTCAGTGTGAAATAAGGAGTTATGGCAACTTCTTCTTCCCACGCAGCCCGATGCAGTTCCTCGAACAGAGGATTGTCGCTATATTTTAGCGCATCCACCTCCGGCCATGCAAGCGGATAGAGTTCGATACCGGTATAGTGCACAGGTCTCTTTTCCTTTTCGGCAGTTTCCAGTGTAAGCAGGGCATTCAGCCCGGTGCCGAAACCGATTTCAAGGATATGCGGGCGGGCAGTAGCGGATGCTTTCAGTCCCATGTCGATGAAGATGTGCTGTGATTCTGTACGTGCCCCCTTTACCGAATGATAATGTTCATTCAGTTCCGGTACAAACAGTGTCGCACTTCCGTCTTCCGTCTTCTCTATGATTCGTTGCATCACTTCTGCTTTTGTTGAATGTTTTTATTTAGTTTAATTCTCTGTGATTCAGCGTGTTGTTGCGCCTATATATCCAGCGTGCTGCATCTATACATCCAGCACGTTGCATCTATACATCCAACGCGTTGTATCTATACATCTATTGCTCAAACTCACTACATGTCAATAATTCATCATCGAAATGGCTCCTTGCAGTGCCCACAGCATAGCTATGTAGCGCACCAGTTTCCCTGCAAACATGGACGTGGTGGTCAGCATCAGATTACTGCGCATGAAGCCCAGTGCAATGGCTATGGCTTCTCCCACAAAAGGCAGAAAGGCGAAGAAAGCCATCAGTGCCCCTTTCCCTTGGAGGAAATGCTGCATCCGTTCTATCTTTTCCCTTTTTACCTTGAAATATTTCTCAATCCACTCCGTTTTACCAATTCGCCCTATCCAGTAGCAGGTAAAGCCTCCAAGTGCGTTTCCGGCAGTAGTGAAGAGTGTGGACCACACAGGGTCAAGTCCTAATCCGATGCAGGCCAGTAATACAACCTCCGAACTGAACGGCAAGATGGTTCCGGCTAGGAATGCAGAAAGAAACATTCCCCAGTATCCCCAATCTATCAGAAATTGAATAAATGCATCCATAAATTCATGATACATACGCAGGTCCAGATTCCAAGAGATACCCAAAGAAAGATGCGGGTAAAACGGTTGAAGGTCAGTGCCAGTAAGTGACCACCCATGACGGAACCTACGACTAATGTCATAAGAAAATAAGTATTGAAGTGTGAAGGCAGAAGCAGCATACAGGCCAATGTGCCGATTCCTGTAATTATCAGGACACGGAGCATGATGCGTGTTTGTACCTTGTCCTGGTAGCTATGCAGAATACATTCTACACTGCAGATGGCTATAAATAAGATTGCAATACCTCCCGAAACCAATTGTGACAAAGAGAGAATAGCGTAGTCTATTGGAGGGAAGTGGGCAAGTGCTTTGAAAGGTAGCCAGGTCGCTTCCAGGTTTCCAGCATAAAGATGATAGGCCAATGCAATCCAATAAGGAACGAGGAGGCCGATGAGACCTGCAAAGAATGTGCGGAGGGTAAAAGCCCTCAAACCAATCATGTAGAAATAAATCAGCGGCACAAAGTAGAGTACCTGCGGAAGCAGAAAACTGCTGATACCGAGACAGAGGAAGCAATGAAAAACAGGAATCGGAGCATATACCGATTCATAGCTTCTGAATAAGTAAGAGAAAGAAACCGTAAACAGCAGAGGAATCCATTGCTCATGTGAATAGGTGTGTAGGAAAGGAAGTCCGCTTAAGAAAAAAAGAAATAGGG
>ERZ772812.1176-NODE-1176-length-19893-cov-4.547434_pt1 | contig 19893 bp, 11 predicted proteins | sample MGYA00511343_ERZ772812 | MGnify/ENA primary metagenome ERZ772812 (study PRJEB29015, sample SAMEA2737706) | human gut metagenome | biome: human gut; feature: human-associated habitat; material: faeces | place: China | collected 2012 ...
AATACATGAACATGAAGCACTTGGAGGCGGCTCTGGACGACGCCTCTATTGCCGGCTGACTTCAGGTCTGCTGGAGCCTGCAAACAATTTTGCGCATAAATCTTGACGGGACCGGTCGAAATTGGGCTTGAAAATAAAAATCCCACACAAAGCTTTGGATAGCCCGGGAAACATCCCGCTTGACCCTGTGGGGCGGGGTCTGTATAATGGGGGGAGCAACCACATGGTAAAGGGAGAAAGCACATGGCGAAGCAGGATCTTCTTCTTGAATTGCGCGAGGGACGTCCGCTGGCTCTGCGGCAGCAGACCGCGCTGACATTACAGCTGAGCTTCCCCGCGATCTTGGCGCAAATTTCGTCGATCGTTATGCAGTACATCGACGCCGCCATGGTGGGACAGCTGGGGCGGGACGCCTCCGCTGCCATTGGACTGGTGGCCTCCAGCACGTGGCTGTTCGGCGGACTGTGCAGAGCGTTGGTGGTGGGATTTTCCGTCATGGTGGCGCAGCGCATCGGCGCAGGCGAGGAAAAGGATGCGCGGAATCTGGTGAAGCAGGGGCTGTGCGCCGGGTTCGCCTTCGGACTGCTTATTGCCGCCGTGGGCGGTGCCATCGCCAGTGGGCTTCCCCACTGGCTCCACGCGGACAGCTCTATCTGTCCGGGCGCGTCCTCGTATTTCCTGATCTTCGCACTGTCGCTGCCCTTTGTGCAGCTGAACCGGCTGGCGGTGGGTCTGCTGCAGGCGGGCGGAAATATGCGGACACCCAGCATACTGCTGGTGCTCATGTGCGGGCTGGACGTGGTGTTCAACTCCCTGCTGATCTTCCCCACGCGGCAGCTGGGCGCGTTTACGCTACCGGGGGCGGATCTGGGCGTGACCGGCGCGGCGTTGGGCACGGCGTTGTCGGAGACGGTGGTGGCGATCATTTTGTGCATCTGCCTGCTGCGCTCCCCCATGCTGGGGCTGCGGAAGGGGGAGAGGCTGCGGTTCGTGCCGGTGCAGCTGCGGCGTGCCGTCCGGCTGGGCGCACCGGTCGCCATTGAGCAGGCGGTCATGTCCAGCGCGCAGGTGGTGACGACGCGGATCATCGCGCCGCTGGGCACCGTCGCCATCGCCGCCAACTCCTTTGCGGTGACGGCGGAGGCGTTGTGCTATATGCCCGGATACGGCGTGCAGAGTGCCGCCGTTACGCTGATCGGACAGAGCGTCGGTGCCAAGCGGAAGGATCTGGTGACGCGGCTGGGCTGGGTGACGGTGCTGCTGGGCATGGGCGTGATGCTGGTGGCCTCCGCGCTGATGTACGCGCTGGCCCCGTGGATCATCGGGATGCTGAGTCCCGACCGGCAGGTGGTGCTGCTGGGCACGCAGGTGCTGCGGATCGTTGTGTTTTCCGAGCCGCTGTTCGGCGCGTCTATTGTGACGGCCGGTGTTTTTCAGGGGGCGGGCAGCTCACTTCTCAGCTCCGTGCTGAACTTTGTCAGTATGTGGGGCGTGCGTATCACGCTGACGCTGCTGTTGGTGCCCCACTGGGGGCTGCGGGGAGCGTGGATCGCCATGTGCATCGAGCTGTGCTTCCGCGGTTCACTGTTTTTATTCTTCCTGTGGCGCAAACGGTGGCTGCCGCGGGAGCTGGTGTGAAAGAAAAATCCCGTGTGACTGCTTCACACGGGATTTTTGTTTTCTTTCGAAATCTGCTTTGTTAGTAATGCGTTAGTAACGGCGAGACATATTGCTTCGAAACCGTCAAACCTGACCGTGTATAAACCCCAGCGATGGCAGGTCAAATGACCTGCCATCCTAGGCTCACTTATTTTTTCGGCATCTTGCATGCGTCCGCCGCATAAGTGGAGGCTCCGACCTCCGGGTCAAATACCATGCGGAGCAGACCAACAAGTGACCCCCCTCCGAGGAATCAGTTAAGTCCACTCTCTCCTCGTCACGGGATAGCGAATCGCCCCGAACCCGTCTTTGCGCATGGATGCTTCAGGCGGCCTTGCTGACCCACACCTTGTAGGCCTCATAGAGGGCCTGATAGTCCAGGATGTTGACCTGTCCGTCCTTGTTGACATCGGCTTTTTCCATGTCGATCGTCTCTGCCAGCGTGCCGGAGAGGTACTCAAAGAGGTATTGCAGGTCACTGATGTCAAAGCCGCCGCCGTTGAGGTCGTACTGCTCGGAGACAGCGGTCTTGGGATCGTAGTTGGAGGAAGAAACGCCGAGAGCTGTGTAGTCATATTCATCTCCGAAATATTGGGTGCCTACCATCTCATTATAGTACGGATTGTGATTGGGGAAAAGCCCGGCATCTCTACCCTTCAGGAAGTATTGATAATACATTGGTGTTTTGCCGGCATCCTAGGTAGCGTCCAGCAGGTAGTAGTTCCCGCCCAGCTTTACGATGTTCCATGCATGGTCTTCCCAACCATTAGCACCTTTGCCCTTGCCCGCGATCACCCGGGCATCGATGCCGCACTCCAGGGCCAGGCGGTAGAAGAGCACCGCATAGCCCTGGCAGACCGCCGTATGATTTATCGCCGCTGCGTAGGCGGTGTGCTTTAACATATACGCATGATCATTCAGATTCCTATGATCGTATACCACATTGGTACAGAGCCAATCATAGATGGCCTTGACCTTGTCATAGGTGGTGGCGGCCTTTTTGATTGCATCGCTCCCGACAAAATTTCTTGCGAAGGTGTCCATCTCGGTCTCTTGTTCGGAGGTAGTGTAATAGGAGATATTATAGCTGAAGGTAAAGGTCGTGGTTTCACCGCTCTGCATCATAGAGATAGTCCCTTCATATCCTCCGTATTGCCACCGCAGATAATCGCCCTCGGTGGATTCTCCGGTGTGCTTTGTGGCCTCCGTCATAATATCGCCCATGAATTTTTGCGCATCATCGGTAGACGCGGCGCACTTAAGCTGGATCGTCACCGCCTCATTCCGTTGCTTCATATACTGCCGCAGGGCGGCTCCGGCACTGGCGATGCTCTTATGAAGAGTATCAAGGTTATAACTGAGGGTATATACATAGCTGCCATCCGACTGTTTTGCAGCGGTGCTCCCCTGATAGGTCAGGGTCTGCCCCTCGTTCCCTTCCGTAGCGTTCTGGCCCGCAGAAGCAGGCCAGGATGCCAAAAACTTCTCCGGCAGTTCGCTGTCTGCGGTGATGGTTTCGGTGATCGTTACAGCCCCGGCCGCCACCTTTGCGGCCAGCCGTTCCTTCAGCGCACCCCAGTTACTGATGGTCACAAGGGTAAAGGAGAGTGTGTAGACCCCCGCCTCATCGGGGCCGGTATATCCCGTATAGCGCCAGGTATAGGCGGCAGTACCGCTCTGAACGATAAATCTGCCCACATCCTGACCAAGTGCAGCGATCTCCGCCTCCGTCAGGGTCGTTCCCTCCGCAGGTGTATAGGTGGCGGTCTGCTGGATACCATAGATTTTGAGTTGGTTCGCCAATTGCGTTACATCCGCATCACTGGGGCCGGCCAAAAGCATCGGTGGCGCGTTGCCGTCACACTCCACAAACAAGACCTCCGGGGCAAGGACGGCCGCCTCCTCGGCGAAGCACTGGCCGGGCACAACGGACAGCAGCATGAGCAGGGCCAGTAAAAGCGTGCCTAATCGTTTTTTCATCGGTGTTCCTCCATTCTGTCCGGCCAATGTTTCGCAAGGGCGGGTGAGCAAGCTCTTGCTCACCCGCCCTGCCCTGTTATTGCGTTCTGCGGGTCACGGGGTAATGGAATTTCCTTAGTTCTCCTTCTTGCGGCGGAGGGTGACATAGGCCGCGCCGGTGCCGCTCATGAGCGCCATGGCCGCATAGAGGCACACGCCGGCGTCCGCCGTCCTGGGGGAGGACAGGGTGCCATCCGCCTTGATGGTGAATGTACCCGTGCTCACATGGGTCTTGTTCTCGATCTTCACCGTGTACTTGCCAGCCTTCAGGGTATCCAGATAACTCTGGAGCAGTGTCACGTCGCTGCCGTTGACGACATAGTTTTTGGTGTCCAGCGTCTTGCCGTTGACAGCCACTCTGTTGATGGTGCCGACGGGCAAATCGGTAGTGAAAGTGATACCGGCAGGATAGTAGCTGCCACTGCCGCCGGAGGACTTGCTCCACAGCTTGATGGTGCCGGTGATGGACTCATAGTTGGTGTCGGTGGGGGTAAAGAGCCACTTGTAGGTGGTATTGGCTGCCACCGCGGTGGTATCGGGCAGGACATTGCCTGCGTTATCCACCCACACCAGCGTACCGGCGTTGGGGTTCAGCGTGCTGCCGGTGGTGGTCAGCGCCGCGTCATTCAGCGTCTTGCCGCTGGTGGTGATCTTGGTGTAGGCAGGCTCGCCGGTAGGCGTGGCCTTGATGATGGTGATGACCACATTGACGGTGGCATCTGCATAGTTGTCGGAACCGATGGTCACAGGCAGGGTGACGGTATTACCCGCCGCACCGCCGGACAGAGTGTAGGTCACCTTACCGGTGGCATCCACAGCCCAGCTGGTGACTGTCACAGAGCCGGTCTTGCTCTCGGTGCCCTTGGTATAGGTCAGTGTGCCTGCGTCAGCGGGCATCACCGCGCCGATTGCCTTCTCGCCGGTGGTCACGTTGTACTTCTGGCTGACGGGAATATTCGACAGAGCAGGCGCAGTTGCCTTGGTGATGTTCACCGTGACGGTGGGCAGGGGGCTCACGAGCTTATAGTTGCTGGCCCTGCCGGTGCCGTCTGCCAGTGTCACGCCGGAGTAGGTCACGGTCTTGCCATTTCCTGCAGCGGCATCGGAGATGGTGCCGGTGGTGGGGATGTTCACATCCAGCGTTTCACCGCTCACAAGACCGGTAAAGGTCAGAGTGCCCTTGGTCAGGTCAACCGTCTTGTTATCCTTCACATAGCCGCGGTCAGTGGCGTTGATACCGCCGGTGAGTTTAACAACCTTTGCTGTGATGTTGGCCGTAACGCTGGCGGGTTGAGCCTTCAGGTTGTAGTTACCCGCATCCGCGCCGGAGAGGCTGTAACCGGTAAAGGTGACGGTCTTGCCGGTGCCCACATTCTTATCCGCAAAGGTGGCGGTGCCGGCAGTTACTGTTACATCATCGCTTCCCACCTTGCCATTGATGACAGCAGTGCCAGTGGGTGTGGCAGTGGTGCTGCCGTCATACTCCTTGTTCGCGGCGGTGATACCGGAGATGGTCACTTCCTTCTGCGCCACGGTGATGGTCGCATTGGCGGATCCGTAGTGAGTGCTGGAGGTGTAGGTGACCGTCAAAGTCGCGCCGGCGGCAGAAGCCTTCAGCACCTGTACGGTGGCAGTTGCGGAATCCCCGCCGGAAACGATCTTCAGGACGGTATCATCGGTGCTGGTCCATTTCCAAGTGCCGCCATCGGGAGCGGTCTTGGTGGCAGTCACGGTGAAGTTCGCATCGCCATAGGTCTTGCTGGTGGGCGGGGTGGTGATGCTTACACCTGCATCCTTCTTGTTTACCACAGTTACATGAATGGTAAATTCCGTCGGTGCAGTGAAATTGTGCGTACCATAGGCGTTCACCTTGATTTCGAAGGTGACTCCAGCGGCTACAGAGGAGGCAGCCTTCAGTTTATTACCGGTAAGCGTGATACCGGCAGGTGCGCTGCCCAGCGTGTAGGTCAGCTTTGCGTCGCTGTCGGTGTTGGTAAAGGAGGCCCAGTCGGAAATATCGACTTCCACTCCATTATTCACAAGCTGGCGCGGGGTCGTGGCAGTAATGACAGGCGTGGCCCGATTGATGGTGAAGAAGACCGCGGTGGTATCCAGCTTCAAATTAAAGTTATTACCAGCCTTCAGTGTGCCGATCCCGATGATATAAGCACCAACATTCGTACCGGTGTACGACAGCGCGCCGGACTTGGCGGCATTGAACTTGCCCTTGAGGGTTGCGTCGTTGTCGATGCTGGTGGTGTAGGTCAGCTTGGGGTCAGCTTCGCCGTAGGTCTTGGACTTTGCATCAGGCGTGATGGTCACATCCTTGGCAACCAGAGACCATGTTGCGCGGGCTTCGCCGGTGTAGTTGCCCTTACCTTTGATGACCAGGGTGTTATTGCCTACATCGGGGGCCTTGTTGCCGCTTTCAATGGTGTAGTCTATCGTCGCAATCAAGGATGCAGTGCCATCCTTGACAGAGGCGATCTTCACGCTCTGCTCAGTGCCGTTGTAGGTGTTCTGCGTACCGAGGGTGATCATGCTGTCGGTCAAGGCCTTCTGGCTGATGGTGAACTTCTTGGCCACAGAGGTAGCGGAGTCGTGGTTGCTGTCTGCGGCAAGGGTAGCCTTGACCCAATAGTCGCCGGCGTTCTTGGGAGCCGCGCCGTCAGATGCGGCACCGCTTGCCGTGGTGGTCTTTGTGGTGCAGGCGGCATCGGTATAGTAGGTATAGGTCACTGCACCGGTACTGCCGGACTTGTTCACAGCGGGATCATTCACAACTTTTCCATCATAGGGCTTGCTGGGGTCGCCGGTGATGGAGATGGAACTATCGGCGCGCTTGATGGTGAAGGTTCCGTAGCTCGTGTTGAACTCATAATTACCGGTGGGCGTTTCCTTGATGGTATAGTTCGCCGTACCAACATTCGTATTGTTCGTAAAGGTTACCTCGTAATCGGACGGGTCGAGGATTTCGTGGAAGTCTTTGCCGTTCATTACATTGAATGTCGGCGTAATGGGGGCGCCGGTATAGGACTGATCAGGAATAGAAGTGGTGGCAAGGTTGGTCAGTGTCTTCTTATTGACCGTCAGCTTTACCTTGCAGGTAGCGGTTTCATAGCTTGCCGCATCGTTCGGCGTAAAGACAACTTCATACTCGGTGGCGTTGCTGTCCTTGACCTCCGGCTTAAGGAGTTCTTCTTTCCATTTAAACGAACCGGGAACGACTGTGCTACCGACTTTAGCCTCCCCGCCGCTGAGACTGCTCTTATACAACATCTGATCATAATTGATGGAACCTGCCGTGGGCAGAGTAGTAATGACAGGGGTGTCCTTATCGGCGGTCTTGGCGAAATCCGCCTTGAACTCCAGAGCCTTTCCGCTGTCCTTAACTTTCACATCCGTGACTCTGTCCGAACCGGCAACGGTGGGGTTCACGCCGTTGGCAAACTGATAGCCGGTCTTGGCGGTCAGCGTCACCGTGGCGGTGTAGGCGGTGTTGGCCGCGAACTTTCCGCCAGTGACAGCCGGAGTCCAAGTGATGCTGCCGGTGTAGTTCGTGCCGGTGATGGTAGTCTTCGGCGTGCCGCCCTTCACGGGTTTGGTGATAGCAACGGGCAGGTCGCCGGTGAGTTCAGAGACAACTGTGACAGGTGTGGTCTTAACATTAAAGGAATAGCTATCCGTACCATCCTTGTTGATGCCCACATTTTCGGCAGTCAAGGTAAAATCACCGACCTTGCCTGCCGCAATCGTGGCCTTAATGGTCATGATCTCGGCTTCCGTAGTCATGTTACGGCTCGCACTCGTGCCGGCTGCCTGGAAATATTTTGAAGAAGGGGTGTATTCAAAGGTTTCAAAAATGCCTTCTTCGGTAACAGGGTTGTACCAAAGATCATTCATGTTGAGCCAGTAGCCATCGCCGCCCTTGTTTCCAGCTTGTGGCTTCAGCTTTACTTCACTCAAGGTCATGCCATCTGGTGCTTTGAGATTGAAGTGAAACTCGCCTACGGGCCCTTCTGTAGGAGGCGTCACCTTGATCGTGTAGATCACTTCGGCGGGTGCAGAAGTAGAGCCCTTAACTAATGTTACATTTGGTGTAATCGTCAGCGAACCGGTTCCCGATACGAGAGCGGCGTTGGCCGGTACGACCACAAGAGACAGCAGCATAACCACTGTCAACAGCAGCGAAATCAAGCGCTTTTTCATGTTTTTACCTCACTTTAAAAGTTATCAGAAAGCCTGTCGTCGCTTCTCTCCTTAGGTGAGCGGCTTCTCACCCTTTACATGCTCATAAAGGCGTTGCCAGTCTTGGCCATTTACTGTGTTGTCTCCATTCACATTGCCGAGAGAAACATCCTCTGTTGGCAGCGGATTTTCACCCTTTAAATGCTCATAAAGCCGCTGCAAGTCTTGGCCATTTATTTCCCCATCTTTATTCACATCACCCTTTTGCCATTTTTGCAGGGTGACATCCGCATTAGAGATGCTGTCGGCCGCTACGGTGACACTTGCGCTGCCGTTGAGGGTGCCGTCGCTGTTCTTGGCCTTAACGGTGTAAGTGCCGGTGGAGACATTGGAAATGGTGTATTTGCCATCGGTGCCGGCGGTTGCATCGCCGACCTTGGTGCCATCCTTATACAACTCCACGGTGGCGCCGGAAACGGCCTTGCCGCTGCTGTCATTCACCGTACCGCTGACGGTGGCACCGGGATTCACGGTGACGGGGCCAACCTCTACTTTGCGCGTACCGAAGGCATTGGAAACCTTCACGCCGTCGGTGCCGTCAAAGGCCTCTCCGCCGCCGGCGATGAAGTCCTTCTCTTCAAAAGCCGGGGTATATGTTCCGGTTGCCGATTCAGCGGGGAATTTAGCAACAATGGTCATAACCGTTGTCTTTTCGGTAATGCCGTTGTTGTCGCTGCCTCCAACGCCTACATAGCCGCTGGACTTAGTGTAACCGGCCACCTTATAGGGGCCGTGGCCGCCGGCCTCCTTCGCTTCGTCCCATTGCATCAACTCGTCGGTGTTAAACCAATAATACCAGTCAGAATTATTGGTTTGCGTCTGGGTTGCCAGCTTGCCATCTGTTGGCACCACAAAGCTGAACGCCGGTATGGGTGCATCGGCCTCAATAGAAATGGTATATTTTACATACACATCCCCGGTGCTGCCTACGCAGATCGCGCTTTGCGACGGGGTCACCGACAGCGTTACGGTTTTATCCGACAGGTTCACCGTATCAGCCGAGGCGGTGGTGACCGTCACGCTTGCGAGCATCACCAGTGCCAGCAGCAGGGATAGCCATCTTTTCCTCAAGTTGATTCCTCCTTTGTTCTCTCCGTTTTTCTATACTGTTTTTTTGAACACAATTTGGCAAGTCCGCCGGGTATGGCCATCTGGCACACAGCGCCCGCTGCCGCCAGTACGCCCAGCGCAACGGCCGCGAGGCTCGTGCCGGTGCCGCCCTTCTGCGCCGTGTCCAACACAGCTGCGGCAGCCGCGCCAGGCGCGGGGCTGATGACCACCTGCGGGTCGTCTGCCGCCGCAGGCAAATTCCCCTGCGGCACGTCCGGCTTGTCGGTCACATCCGGCGTTTCGCCGGATGTAGGCTCGCCGGTTTCCGGCTTCTCCGCACTGTTAGAGCCTCCCGAACCACCCGAACCGCCCGAACCGCCGGTTCCCTTCACCGTCACCGGCGTGCTGTCCACCCGGGGCGTGTAGGTCGTTCCGGAGCCGTCGGGCGCGGCCACAAACTCCGCGTCCAGCGTGAATGTGCCGGTGCTTCCCGCCGGGATCGTGGCCGTGATGGTCAGGATCGCCGCGCTCTCCGTCATGCGCCTGCCCTCCGAGGAGCCAACGGCGGCGAAAAAGCAGCTGCCCGGCGTGTACTCATAGGTACGGAACACGCCCTTGTCGGTGTTGATATCGTATTCCAAGTCCAAAGACTCATAGGTGATGACCCGTTCCCCGTCCACCTTGAAGCTCTTGGGCAGCGTCATCGTCCCGGACGGCTTCAGCCGGAAGCTGAACACGCCCAGTTCCTTTCCCTGCGGCGGCGCAACTGTCACGGTGAAGACCACCTGTATATCGTTTCCGTCCGCCGTCACCTCGGTCTTATCCGGTGTGATTGTCAGCGTGGCCGTATCCTCCGCCCACGCCATGACCACAGCACCCAGCAGCAGTAGCACGCTCAGAACGGCGCAAATCAGCTTGCGCACACACATCCTCCTTTCTCATCTCTCCACACATCGTAACATCATATCTTTTTGCATCTTTCTCCCTCCCTGCGGGCGCAGCAAAGCCCACTGTACCCAGTCCTATGTTCATTATAGCCCGCCTGCATGCCAATAGCAAGCAGAAATTCCCTGTCATTTCCCCCGACTTTTCCCCCTGTCTTTTGCTGATTCATACAAAAAAAGCCAAAACACTATGCAGCCAGCTAATTGTTTTTGCATTTCGTCTGGTTTATGATGACGATGTACCAATATATATGTGCATTTCAGCACACGGAAAGAGAGGGAGTAAGCATGAAGAAAGTGATCAGTCTTCTGCTGGCGCTGGTCATGGCGCTGAGCCTGCTGCCCACAGCGGTGTGGGCAGAGGGCGAGGACGCCGCCCCGGTGGAGGAAGTCTCCGAAAGCTTCTTTGACAGTTCCCATCCGTTCACGTGGAACGACGGGAGCTACGTCTGGCGCTTTGGATGGAACGGCCCGGATAAGAGCCGGGGTGAATGGCACCTGTACGCCGCGCCGGAGGGCACGTCCGCGGACAGCGCGGACGGCTGGACGGACTGCGGCGCGGAGGCTGTGCCCTTCGCGCATCTGACGGAGGGCACGCTGGCATACGCGGCGGCCTTCGCCATGCGGTCGGCATGGGAGGCCTACGAGGGCGATGAAAAGGTTCCGCCCGAGCTGATGTGGCTCATCGACATGATGTCCTATGAGAGTGTCGCCTACACCGATGAGGACGCAGCGGCGGCGCAGGCGTTCATGAGCAGTCTCAAGATCGGCATGGATGGCGGTACCGCCACGCTGGTGCTGTCCGACAGCAGCGCCGACGAGCTGCTGAATGCGTGGTACAACACCACCCCCGCCGTCCGCGCGGCGCTGCAAAAGACCATGCACTGTGAGCTGCTGGACACGGGGCATCTCTTCAATTTTACCCAGCTGCTGCACCGCACGCTGAAAGCTGCCGATGCCGGTCAGGGCGGCAGTGGCGAGTCTTTTGACGATTACACCGAGTTCCTGCGGCAGGCGGGCTTTACCGCGCCCCGGAGCGTGGACTTCTCCTTCCCGGAGGGTCTTGTGCGGGGTGTTGATTACGACTATACCTATGATAATAATACGGGTGATCTGCGCATCACCCTGCACAACGGCGGAGCGGCCAACTGGATCAACGCTGCCAATAGAGCGTCCGCAAACCGCCGCGAGCTGGGTGTGGATGTTAACGTCTATCCCACGGACGACGAGGTTCGCGCCAGTGCGCTCAACGGCAACGGTGGCTTCGAGCAGCTTGTCAAGCTGACGAAGGTAACCGCCACGGACATCAACTCCCGCTGGGATGACGTCAATCAAAAGCTGATCCGCAGCACGGGCGGCGGCGCGGGGATTGCCACCGTGAACCGCGTGAGCGGCATCATGACCATCGCGCCCAACGCCGACATGAACCACCACCGCTTCGCCGTGGTGTGGGGCGATGAGAACGGCAGCATCACCCACCGTGAGCTGGTGAGCATCTACATCACCATGGACTGTGCCCCCTACACCGTGAACACCACATACCAGGAAGCGCAGCCCCTTCCCGCGGCCTATCTGGAGACCGGCTTTGAAAAGCTGGTCAGCGATACGGAGTGGACGGCGGAGTATCAGGACGGCAAGCTGGTGCTCACCACCCTGAACGGCATCCAGACCAGCGGGAACGACACACAGCTGGGCTTTCTGCACTGGGATAAAATGGCTCCTGCCGGCTACACCGTGGAGCGCTGGGCGCGCACGGACGGCGGCAACAACGACAGCGGCATGGCTGGCTCCAGCACCGGTGTGTGGACATGGAACAACCAGTGGGGCAACGGCTTCAGCGCCTTCTATGAGGTAATGCTGCGCAATGACAGCACCGGCGACAGGCTGCTCTATTCGTTGGAGGTGCTCCAAAACGACGGCAAGCCCTCCTATGCCAAGGTGTCCGCCACTGATAAGGACGGCAACACCATCACCAGCACCGCTCCGGCGCAGCTGGATCTTGACACGGAGTATCTGAAGGATAAAGGCATCATCCTGACCTACGATGCCCGACTGGGTTGCTTCCACACCTCCTATGTACCCAACGTGATCCCCGACTACAACGCGATGGTCAATACCAGCATTACGCTGGAGGCGCCGGAGGGCGCGGTCTACTTCACCCGCGTCCATCAGGACGGCGGCAACGATCCCCGGTGCGGCGGCAGTGATGACGCGGCGCGGACGCTGGCTCTTCTGCAGAACAGCGACCAGTGGTTTGAGGTCAGCGACACCGGAGAGGTGGCTATGAACGCCCGCTCCATGCGCATCATGCTGGCACAGGAGATCGGTCTGTCCGGTATCAATGTATGCCTGTCCCGCAGCAATAACTACCGCAGCGTTTCCGTCGCCTGGTGGGACGCGGACAGGAACCTGATCGGCATGAGCTATGTGTATGGTCAGAACGACGACTTCATGAACCGCACCCGGCTGACCAGCGTCGAAACGGCGGATAAGCTGGATGACCTCAATACCCGCGGCGAGGTCAACGCCCCCGCTCTGGTGGGTGCAGAGGGCATGGAGCTGGTCTGCGACCGCTATCCCCAGACCGGCAACGGCATGACGCAGTTCTTCGACCTGCACCTTCTGAACGATCAGGGCGGCACCAAGACCGTGTACATCCCCTACCACTGCTTCGGCATGAGCTACGCGGGCGACGTGCAGGGCAGGAGCGCCGACGAGCTGCCCGCCATCCTCGTCCGGCACTTTGACGCCAACTACAACTTCCGCAACGAGATCATCGGGCGCTACGAGCCCCAGGGCATCGTGTTCGAGACGGACAGCTTCTCCCCCTTCACCGTATCCGTGGGCGGCGGGCAGAGCGGCGATGACGCGGACGGCTACAGCGACAACATCGGCGACTACGACCGCTGGGGCGAGGGCAGCGCATGGAATGGCGACCCCCCTGCAATACATGGTCATCAAGAGCCTGCGCAATATGGACGGCCGCGACAGGCTGGAGCTAGGCGTGGACTGGCGCTATGACAAGGTCGGCAGCATTTATAATGTGGGCATCACGCCGGAGGTGCTGACCCAGATCGTCAACGCCAACAAGCCCCTCGTCATCTACAACGAAAGAGAACTGACCCTGTCCCCGGCTACCCTGTCGGATATGCTGCAAAAGCTGAACGTCCTGAATGCCAACAGGGGCGCGGAGGACAACGAAGCCCTCCTGTGGTTCCGCTACGAGTACGGCAACCGGGACGGTGAAAACGGCCAGGCCTTCGCCTTTATGATCACCGTCTATCTGGGCGGCACCCGCTACCGGCTGCCCGACGGCGAAACGTATACCTTCTCCATATACTTCGATCGCAGCGATGCGACCTCCTACGAGCTGTACTGCCCCGCCGATCCGGAGGACGCCTCCAGTGAGCTGGTCAAGCAGGCCAACCCCCTTTCCTGTGTCGACGGTCACAATGACGACGGCCACAGCTGGCGGCAGTGCAGCTTCACCGCCGACCATGACGGCATGTTCGTCATCCATCCGAAGGACTATCAGATGCAGCAGAGCTGGCCGTGGTGGGGCGTACCCACGCCGCCGTGGACGCCCAGCCCCGACGCCACGACTCCCGACAGCGAGGTGCCGGAGCTGCAGTCCCTGTACGCCAGCGGCTTCAAGTTCCCCGTCATCGGCAAGGACATCCACTTCGTCTTCCCCGAGCAGCTGAAGGAGTGGACGGAGGGCTGCGGCGACGACTGGGACTACCGCTTCACCGTGGACGAGAGCAAGGGGCGCGTTGCCATTGAGGTGAACATGGGCAGCCGGGAGCGCTGGGAGGACGCCGTCCGCAACATCGAGACGAGCGGGCTGGACGACGGCGTATTCTTCCGCTACTACTTCGGCAACTCTGATAACCAGCTCCCCATGACCTACGGCTTCGACTGGTACGGCGATTACGGTGGGCAGTCTCTGGCGGACAATACGCTGTATCGGGGCTATCACCACAACAACAGCCTGCATCTGGCCACCGTGAACCGTCAGAACGCCCACAGCAGCACCCTGACGCTGAACAGTCAGGGCGAGGACTGGCGCATCATCCTCGCCATGAGCAACAGCGAGGGCACGGTGGCCGCTGCCGAGGCCAAATACGCCTTCCAGCTGGAGATCCTGCCCCGCGAGGACATCTCCTTCTCCCTGCCCGCCGACAACGGCACCGCGGTGCCCGCAGCCCGTCTCCATCCCACCGCCACCCACCAAGACTGGATGGCCACGGTGCCGGCGGACGGCTCCGTGTTCCTGCGCACGGTGAAGGACAAGACCCTCAACAGCGCCGGCAGCGGTCAGTACGGCCTGATCGGCCAGCTGACCGTGGACGCGCCGGAGGGCTATACCCTCAGAGAGTGGCGCAACAACTGCACCGGCGGCAGCGGCAGGCAATTCCCCGTGCCGCTGGTCTGGGACGATCAGGTCATCACGCTGATCTGGCAGAAGGACAACGCACCCGATCTGGTGGAGTATGTGCGGGTGGAGCCCATGAACTATCTGCCCGGATTCTACTCCCTGGGCGATGAAAACGCGCCCTCCCGTGCGCCCAGCGCCGATGAATTCCTGAGTGCGGCGGAGCAGAAGACGCTCAGCGACAACGGCATCACTGTGACGTATGACGAGGAATTGGGCTACTTCACCACCAGCGTGGACGCCTCCAAGCTCACTGACCTGTCCCTGCTGCACCAGTGCGTCACACTCAATGCGCCGGAAAACGCCGTCTACTTCCGCTTCACCGGTGAGGGCGGCAGCGAGAACCCCGCCTCCCACGATATCAAAGACGACATCAACCGGTTCACAGAGCAGTTCAACAACCCAGGTACAGAACTGTACCCCGTTGATCCTGATAGGCCTGTTCGGATGCGGCTGATGCATACCGAGAAACTTAAACTGGACGGCAAGACCGTGTACTACTCCGAATCCCAGTCGTACAACTCCCTCATCGTCCAGTGGCTGGATAAGGGCAAGAACGTCATCGGCTACACCTGCCTGTACGGGCGCAACGGCGACATCTCCACCACCGTGGACACCGACACCGTGGACACCGCTCCCACAGAGGCGGTCAGCGTTCCCACGCTGGTGGGCACCGATCTGAAGCTGCTGTGCGACCGGAATCCCCAGACGGAGGACGGCAAGCGCCTGTTCCTGCTGTTCAACGTCACCGGCGAGGGGCAGCTGGGTGAGGACGGAGCCGAGATCTACCTGCCGTACAGCTACTTCGATCTGACGGCGGAGGCTGGTATGGCGCTGGCGGCCAAGGGTGTCCGCCCGCTGATCCGGCACTATCTCAACGAGAACTGCACGGAGAAGGAGTCCCTGCTGGGCGAGTACACCGCGGCCGGTGTGCGCATCGTCACCCGCAGCTTCAGCCCGTTCCTCATTGACGCCAACGGCTGCACCGTGGGCGACCTGAACGGCGACGACGCGGTGGATACGCTGGATATGCAGGCGCTGTATGAAAATCTGTCCACCGGGCGCACCACGGAAAAGCTGGCGGACAAGGACGACTTCCGCCTGCTGGCCGACTGCAACGGCGACGGTGCGGTGAACATTCTGGATTACCAGAAGCTGTATCAGGGCATCAAAACGGCAAAAAATAAAGGAGCGCCCCCTTACGGGGTGCGCTCCTTGCAGCGTGTCGATAAACCCACGCCCCTGCCATTGCGAGGCAGCCTCTGCGCGCTTTACTCGATGAGCCCGCTTTCCTTCAGCAGGATCTCAATATCGGTGCCCTTGATCTTCTTGATGGCGATCTTGAGCATTTCCTTCTCCGCGAAGGACAGCGGTGCCTCGCTGATGGGCTTCTTGTCGATGGCGTAGTAGCAGGCACGCAGCAGCTCACGCACATCGTACTTGCTGCCCCAGACCTCCGGCACGCCGCGGTCGATATCCAGCAGGGTGTATACCGACTCCATACCGGTGCGCATGGAATACTCGGTGGTGAAGATGGTGTCGCGGGGCGTCTCGGCAAACTGGCCGATGAAGGCGAAGTTCACGGCACCGTCGGGCACGACCTTGGGACGGTCGGATTCCTTGCGGGGCTGGAAGAAGGCGTTGATATACGGCATAAAGCAGGTGGTGGTATTGCAGGCATCGTGTGCCAGCGCGTCGATCTTCTCGGTGGGTACGCCGATGTGGTACAGCCACTCGCGGCAGACCTCCTCGCCGGTGCAGTCCCGCATGGCCTTCTTCACGTAGTTGCCGTCCCTGTTGGTGTTCAGTGAATACAGCCACACCAGCACCGTGTTCTTGTCCTGCGCCTTGAACTGCGGCTGACGGTTGATGGTCCAGGACAGATACCAGTTGTCGGTGCTGTCCTTGACGGTGACGATGCCGCCGGTGGTCACCTTGCCGGAGCGCGGATCACGCTTGCAGATATTCATGATGTGCTGGATGATCTCCTCGTTGGAGGTGGCCACGGTGGCGCTCATCCAGTTGGTGGCCTCCACATCGGAGCAGAATGTGTCCGGGTTGCCGTATTCGCCGTGCTCCGCCTGCGCAGCAATGGCCTTCCACATATCCCACGACTCGCCGCAGCCGTTCTTCACGCCGGACAGGTCGGGAGCATGGGTCTGGTCGCCGTAGCAGGAGGTATCGGTGCAGCAGCCGTTGGTGATGAACACCAGATCGTCCTCAATGAGGTCGATGGTCTGCTCCTTACCGTCCTTCACATACACGATCTGCCGGGCGATCTTCTTGTCACCCTCGGTTTCGATGATGACATTCCTGACGTCCATGCCGTACTCGATGCGCACGCCGTGGGACTCCAGATATTTCACCAGTGGCAGGATCATGCTCTCATACTGGTTGTATTTGGTGAAGCGCAGGGCGCTGAAATCGGGCAGACCGTCGATGTGGTGGACATAGCGGCACAGATACCGCTTCATCTCCAGAGCGCTGGACCAGCGCTGGAATGCGAACATGGTCTGCCAATACAGCCAGAAGTTGGTGCTCCAGAAGGAGTCCGGCAGCACGTCGGAGATCTTCTTGTCCTCCAGATCCTTCTCCGGCGTCAAAAACAGCTTGGACAGCGCCATGGCGGAGTCCTTGTCCAGCTTGAACTGCTTGTCGGTGTGGGCGTCCTCACCGCAATTCACACTGGCACGGCACAGAGAGTAGTTGGGATCGTGCTTGTTGAGCCAATAATACTCATCCAGCACGGAAACGCCCGGCGTCTCGATAGAGGGCACATCGCGGAAGGTATCCCACATGACCTCGAAATGGTTGTCCATCTCGCGGCCGCCGCGCATGAAGAAGCCCTTGGTCACGTCCTTGCGGCCGTCGCAGCTGCCGCCGGCAAGCTCCAGCTTTTCGAGCAGATGGATGTGCTCACCCTTCATCTGTCCGTCGCGGACAAGATAAAAAGCCGCCGTCAGCCCGGCAAGGCCGGTGCCGATGATATAAGCCGATTTTTTGTCCACATCCTTGGGCTTTTCGGGATGGGCAAAGGATTCGTAAGTGCCAGCAGAGTAATACATAACAAAACCTCCTGTTTTTTTCTTTTGTTGGCTTTATTATAGCATTTCCCGTCCGGCTTACAATAAACAGGAAAAGCCCCGTGATAAAAGTCTTATCACGGGGCCGGAAAGTGCAAAAAAACTTATCAAATGCGGGGAAATGATAAAATCAGAACCGAAATCGGGAGAGTGCTGCGGACATAGAGCCCCTGATCAGCTTGGCAAGCCTGTCCACGATCTGCCGCGGATCCTCGCGCATATCGTCCTTGATCCAGTCCAGCATCAACCCGATAAATATATACGAATAGACCTGGGCGATAAACTGCTTGTCCTCGTCCCGCACCTTCATGGTGCCCACTTCCTCGTTGATCACATCCAGCAAAAGCCGGTCAACGAGCGGCTGCAGGTACTTTTCCACCTGCTCGGCGTGGACGCAGCGGTACACGTTCATGATAAACGGTCTGTTCTCCTGCACCGCCTCGAAGATCTGCAGGAATCCCTGCTGCCAGGTTTCGTAGGTCTTTTTCTCGTCCAGCGCTCTCCTGGCGTCCTCAAGGCAAGACCACTCCACCAGATCGTAGATGTCCTTGAAATGGTAGTAGAAGGTCATGCGGTTGATGCCGCAATCCTCGGCAATGTCATTGATGGTGATCTTGGTCAGTGGCTTTTTCAAAAGCAGATTTTTCAGTGACTGCTCCAACGCCCGCTTTGTTACCTGTGACATGGCAGCTTGTACCTCCCGGAGATCATCCGCCTCGTGCCGCCCTTTCGCCGCCGCTTGCCCGGCGGCCTGTGCAGCACAGCAAATACCATACCCATACAGGGCTTTTCTTATCTTCTCCCCAACCGTCCGAACCACCAGAAGGTCAGCGGCCACACGCACCCGGCGAACAGCACCACCAGCAGATAGCGTACCCCGCCCGCGATGGCGGCGCTGCCGCCCAGCAGGGCGATCAGCGGCGCCTTCAGCCCCGCTCGTATGGCCAGCAGCAGCCCGAAGCCCACCGCCAGCTTGATGAGCTGCGCCCACCAGACAGCCTGCGTCTCAAAGCGGACGTACTTCCGATCCGCGATGTTGGCGATCAGCATGCCCAGCGTGGCGCCGGTGAGCTTCCACGCGTTCTCCAGAGCGCTGACGTAGTTGGCGGTGTCCTCGGCGGTGGTGCCGGTATCGCCCCGCAGGTACAGATACCCCACGAACGCCCCGCTGCACACCGCCATCACGGCGATGGTGCGCGTCAGCACCGCCGGACGCCGGTCGGCCTCCTCCATCAGGGGATAGACCAGCATCACCAGCGCCGCGGCGACCACGAACGACACACCCACATCCAGCGGCGTGTGTACGCCCAGATACATCCGGCTGAACGCCACCAGCACCGTAAGCACGATGAGCAGCACCCGCAGCCACGTCTTATTCGTATACCGCGCCATGCCGCCGTAGGTGGCCACGGCGTTCTGCGTATGCCCGCTGGGGAAGGAATAGCCTGTGGCCTCCGCCCGTGCGCTCTCCACGATGGTGAAGCCCGGATCCTTTACCCACGGCCGGGGCACGCAGCACAGTATTTTCAGAAACTGGTTGATGACCGTGCCGAAGAACCCCACGATCATCAGGTAGTAGCCCTCCCGCTTGCTGACGCACCAGAACACCGTCACGGCGATGACCATGAAGAACAGCTCGCCGCCCAGCAGCGTGATGACCGACATGATCTTATCCAGCACCGGCGTGCGGATGCTCTCCAGCGCATATAACAGTCCCATACAGCGACACTCCTCTCTTTGCTGCTATTGTACTACAGCTTTCCCCGCCGCGCAAGCGTTGACTGCGCCCCGCCCCGGTGGTATACTGACGAAAAATGCATCGGGAGGTCATTCTATGGAACCCAACAAGCTACTGGACATCCTGCACACCGCCGAGCGGCTGAAGGACACCCTCCGCCACTGCGACACCAGCAAGGGGCGGCGCGAGAGCGTGGCGGAGCACAGCTGGCGGCTGGCGCTGATGGCCTTTTTCCTCCGGGACGAATTCCCGGACACGGACATGGACAGGGTCATCCGCATGTGCCTGATACACGATCTGGGTGAGTGCTTCACCGGCGACATCCCCAGCTTTCTGAAAACCGACGCCGATACGGAGAAGGAGGACTCCCTGCTGGAGCGGTGGGTGTCCGGCCTGCCCGCGCCCTATAACGCGGAAATGGGCGAGCTGTACGCGGAGATGAACGCCCTGCAAACGCCGGAGGCCAAGCTCTACAAGGCGCTGGACAAGCTGGAGGCGGTGATCCAGCACAACGAAGCGCCCATCGCCACATGGCTGCCCCGGGAGTACGACCTGAACCTGACCTACGCCAACGAGAATGTGGCCTTCTCCCCCTACCTGACAGAGCTGCGCGCCGCCATCCGCCGGGACACGGAGGAGAAAATACAGCGGGGCGAATGAACAGGGGCGGACGACTCTGTCCGCCCTGTATGACCGCCGCACCCTGTAGGGCGGGGC
>ERZ772812.1183-NODE-1183-length-19831-cov-33.180724_pt1 | contig 19831 bp, 19 predicted proteins | sample MGYA00511343_ERZ772812 | MGnify/ENA primary metagenome ERZ772812 (study PRJEB29015, sample SAMEA2737706) | human gut metagenome | biome: human gut; feature: human-associated habitat; material: faeces | place: China | collected 2012 ...
CCACACGGTGTAGCTCAGATAGATGGGGTGCCAGTTCAGGCCGATGACCATGCAGACCACGATGCCGATGACGCCGATGACCGTGGAAATGCCCAGAGGCGCGTTGCGGCGATAGACAAAGAAGCCGAACAGAATGGCCATCAGGATGAACATGATGGAGATGATGGCGGTGGAGGCATTGGCAGCGGAAGCCGCATAGTCCACAGCGCCGTCAGCGGTGTAGGTGGCCTTGAAGGTGTTGGCCACGATGGAGGCGAATGCCGCCACCACCAGGATCAAAGTCAGGTAAGCGAAGGTGATGAACAGCTTCTTGGCCTTGGCGCCGATGGCGTCGCCGATGACCTCACCGATGGACTCGCCCTTGTGGCGAATGGAGGCGAACAGGGCGCCGAAGTCATGCACGCCGCCGAAGAAGATACCGCCGATCAGGACCCACAGCATAACGGGGACCCAACCGAACACAGCGGCCTGAATGGGGCCGTTGATGGGGCCGGCACCGGCGATAGAGGAGAAATGGTGACCCATCAGCACGGGAGCCTTGGCAGGACAATAATCCTTGCCATCCTCCATGGTATGGGCAGGAGTCGGACGGGAGTTATCCACGCCCCACTTCTTGGCCAGCCAGCCGCCGTAGAAGATATAACCTACGACCAGGACAGCGCAGCCAATAATAAGGAACAACGCAGCATTCATACAGCTCTCTCCTTTCTGAATAGCGATTTCTTTTGCTTATGAAACAGGCCTCTTTCGAAAACCTGTGCTGCACTATGTCCGCTGGCATTGGTGCTGATCTTTTCCTCAGGCAGCACCACCAGCCCGGTATGAAAGTCCATCCAGCCCCAGTAGGACAGCTTGAAGCTCTTGTAGAGCTTGCAGCGCTTCAGTGCCTTGCGGGCGTCTTCGTCGCAGCTGTCACAGACAAACAGCGCGGTGATATAGGTATACATATGGGTGGAGTTTGGCTGGATGCGGGCCATACCCTGTTCGTAGGCCAGCTTTTCGCACCTTTCATATATCTCCTTCGTCAGATGGGGAACATTGAAAAGGTACACATATTCAAAGCTGTTGGCCTGCCAGAGCTTGGCCTTTTTGGAGAGCACGTACTTCTCGGCGGTGGCGTAGAAATCCATCGTGGCGGCCAAGGCGTGCTCGTTCTCTTCGCAGCGGGTCACATCATAGCTGCCGGCGTACACATCGCACAAACGGTCGACGGCTTCCTGTCGGGTCATAGCGGCTCCTCCCTTTTCATAACGATTTCTTAGCATTCAGGACGTGGTTCATCGTTCCTTTCGCAATTAAAACTGCGAAATATTTATACCGGAAAAGTTGCATTTCCTGTTTTTTAGCAAACAAACACGCCCGCCCACTAATAACATCATTACTATACGCCGGTGTTTTTCAACTTTCAAGCCGCAAAATGAACAATTTTTGAACATTAAGTTTGTATAAATTTTTGGTTGATTTGTGCAAAAAAATGTGGTAGTTTGAAAACGTTACCGACACTTGCCGTTTTTTTTGTTTTACGAGGCGCTGTCCCGCCTGTAAGAACGGTTTGCGCCGGTTTCGTTTTTTATCAGCGGACAAATTGGAAACGTTGCCGCCTTCACATCCGCAATTTCCTGAAAAGGTAAGAAAAAAACACCATCCCGTGGGATGGTGTTTTGTGATTTTTTCGGTTACTGTCACCCCAGGTGGCGCTCGAAATTGCCGCCGGCATGGACGCCCTCCTGCACGATGTAGAAGGCATCCGGGTCCACCCGGCGCAGAACATCCTGCAGGGTGTCGATCTCATACTTGGACAGGCAGACACAGAGCACCTGCACCTCGTCGCCGGTCCAGCCGCCCCGGCCCGTCCAGCTGGTAACGCCCCGGTCCAACTGCTCCATGATGTAGCGGGGCAGCTGGGGGTCGTTCTTCTTGGTGAAGATCAGCAGCTGTACCGTAACATTCTGCCGGTGGATACGGTCCAGAAACAGGCTGCTCAGCACATTATATATAGCGGAGTAGATCGCGGTGGTGGCGTCGAACAGGAAGAAGCACAGGGTGTACAGCAGCGCGTTGAAGAAAATGGAGAACCGACCCACGGTGAAGCGGCTGCCCTTCTTGCTGAGATACAGCCCCAGGATGTCCAGGCCGCCGGTGGAGCAGCCGCAGGTCAGCACCAATCCAGAGGCAAAACCCGCCAGGATGCCGCCTACCATACAGCTGGTGAGGATATCCGGAATGACCGGCGTGGACGGCGAGGGAATGACCGCCAGAAAGACAGAGTTGCAGACGGTGCAGATCGCTGCCTTCCAGAAAAACTCCCGGCCTAGGGCCTTGTAGGCCAGCAGGAACAAGGGAATGTTCACGAAGAAATACAGTACACCGGCCAGGTCGAAGGGCAGGGAGAGAGACAGCTCCCGCTGCAGAAGGGTACGGATCACCTGGCACAGGCCGTAGGCCCCGCCGCCGTAGAGGCCCTGAGGCACGATGAACACGTTGATGGCCACGCTGAGCAGCAGGCCGCCCAGCAGACCGCCGATCAGGCGCAGGCTCTTGTTGTGCATGAGTTTCTGATACATGGAGCGATACTCCTTTTCTTCCATGGTAATGTCAGTAATGCCGGCAGGCTACGTATGTGATACATATATGGTACGTATATAGTATGTGGCGGAACGGGAAATGTCAAGCACTTCCCGTTCCGCCGCGGATCAAAAGCTATATCGCAGGCAGCGCTCCAGCCTGCGGAGCGCCCGGTGCAGTGAACGGGACACCGTGGACTTGTTGACGCCCAGCACCGCCGCGATCTGGGTCACGTTCATATCCCTCTCCATGTACAGCGCCAGGACCTCCCGCTGGCGGGGCGTCAGCTCCGCCGCCACGGCCTTGGGCAGGTTCCGCAGCAGCCGACGGCGGCGTTCGCTGTTGTCCCCGGCCTGGGTGTGGAGCCAGAACTCAAGACCCGCCCGATCCATGGGGTCATATACGGTACTCGCCATAGCCGCAGAAGCTCCTGTCGTAGTAGCGGGCCGTCAGTTGGGTCAGGCGGCGGCACTGCTCCAGCATGGGCCGCAGCTCCGCGATCCGGCGGCGCAGACGCCGGGCCTCCTCCTGATCGCCGGTGGTACGCAGGGCCAGGCGCAGCTGCGCCAGCCGCCCGGCCACCAGCGCGGCGCTGGCGTCGTACTGTACGGAAAGTTGTGATAATGTCATATGCGATCCCCCTCTTTCGTTGTTCTGCATGGTTCTTTTGTGAAAGCTGTATAACTTTAAAGCGATAAATTTTCTGTTTCCTGATAAACTTTCTTGTTGACATTGAGGGAAAGCTCTGGTATAATACGGTTCGCTGGTGAGATGCTGGTGTAGCTCAGCTGGTAGAGCAGCTGATTTGTAATCAGCAGGTCGGGGGTTCGAATCCGTCCACCAGCTCCAATTGAATACCCATATATTTGGGGGATTTCCCGAGTGGCCAAAGGGGACAGACTGTAAATCTGCTGGCAATGCCTTCGGTGGTTCGAATCCACCATCCCCCACCAAAAACCGTTCTGCTTCGGCAGGGCGGTTTTTATTTGCGGGGATAGGCGGCGTCAGAGAGGCGGCTATCCCCGCCGCAAAAGAGCACGCTCCGGCGTGCTCTTTTCGTTTTTTGCCGCCCCCTCTGCCGCCGTTTGTATCCACCTCCTCCACGCCACAGCATTCTTGTGACACCCCCCTTTCAAAACCAAGAAACTTGTTGATGACGCTACTGTATCACAAGAAACTTGTGATGTCAAGTCAAAAATCACAAGTTTCTTGTGATTATCCCTTGACAAAACCAAAAATCCAGCGTAGTATACTGTCAAAAGCAGTCTGTATTTGTCGAGGAGGTGCGCGGCGTGTCTTTTGGTGAGCAAATGCGGCGACGGCGGGAGGAGCTGGGCCTGACCCGGCAGGCGCTGGCGGACCGGCTGGGGGTGTCCGTATCCGCCGTGGGCAACTACGAGACGGGCATCAGCGCCCCCAAGGAGGAGGTGCTCCTGCGGCTGTTTGACGCGCTGGAGGCTGAGCCCAACTATCTGTACCGGGGCAGCTACCGCGCCGCCTCCGGCGGCCACAGTGACGAGGAGCGCCGTCTGCTGGCCAAATACCGGGATCTGCCCCTGTCCGGGCGCCAGACCGTCCACACGCTGGTGGACGCGCTGACCGAAATGACTGACGACCTGCGCGCCGCCGCACCCGCCGCCGAGAGGCGGGTCATCCCGCTGTACACATCACCCGCCGCCGCGGGCTTTGCCGCCCCGGTGTTCGGCGAGGACTATGAGCTGATACCGGTCACCGGCGACGTACCGCCCGGTGCGGAGCTGGCCGTGCGGATACAGGGCGACTCCATGGCGCCGGTCATCGCCGACGGCGCCGTGGTCTACGTGAACCACGACCCGGTGCAAAGCGGTGACGTGGGCATCTTCTGCGTGGACGGCGATATGCTGTGCAAGCAGTACTACCGGGACCCGCTGGGTATGGTATACCTGTTCTCCCTGAACCGGAAGCGCTCGGATATGGACGTGATATTCCACCGGGGCAGCGGCCGCAGCCTGACCTGCTTCGGCCGGGTGATGCTCCACGCCCAGCCCCTCCCGGAGGGACATATATAACGAAGCAGCCCGCCTCTTTCGAGGCGGGCTGCGTTTTCGCGGTCACAATATAAATCCTCCGTCACAGGTGAGCACCTGCCCGGTGATGAACGACGCCTTTTCGTCCGCCAGGAAGCTGACAGCGGCGGCGATGTCCTCCGGCGTGCCCAGACGGCCCAGCGGCGTCTCCTGCGCCAGCTGGGGGAGTACCTCCGGCGGCAAGGCGTCCAGCATATCGGTCTTAATGACACCCGGCGCAACGCAGTTGACCCGGATGCCCGTTGGCGCCAGCTCCGACGCCAGGGAACGGGTCAGCGCGATCAGCGCGCCCTTGGTGGCAGAGTACGTCACCTCGCAGCTGGCACCCCGCAGGCCCCAGATGGAGGACACGTTGACGATGCACCCGGCGTGTTCGCGGAGCATATGGGGCAGCACCGCCTGTATGGTGTGGAACGCCCCGTCCACGTTCACGGCGAAATAGCGGTGCCACAGGGCGTCGGTGATATCCTGGAACAGCGCCTGTCCCGCCACGCCCGCATTGTTCACCAGCAGCGACACGGGGCCGAGCTCGCCCTCCACCCGCCGCACCATCTCGTTCACCTGTACCCGGTGCGCCACGTCCGCCTGCACGGCCATGGCGCGTCCGCCGGCGGCGCTGATCTCCGCCACCAGCGACATGGCGCAGTCCTGCCGCTCCCGGTAGTTGACGCACACGGCGTAGCCCTCGGCGGCCAAGCGGCGGGCCACCGCCCGTCCGATGCCCCGGGAGGAGCCGGTCACCAGCGCGATCTTTTCCATGGAATCATCCCCTTTTCACAGTCTTTCCCCGTAAGTATAGCAAATTTCCGCGGGAAAGGCAAGAAAAGTGTTGACAAACCGGGGCTGATAGGGTAATATACTATCGTTGTCTGCGCGGTTAGCTCAGCTGGTAGAGCACATGCTTGACGTGCATGGGGTCACAGGTTCGAGTCCTGTACCGCGCACCACCCGAAAACCTTGGAATCACAATGGTTCCGAGGTTTTTTCTTTTGCATTTTGCGGGTTTAGCCTTATTTTTAGCCTTATGAAGTCACCCGACAGAAACAGATTGAATAAACTGCTCCATACGCTGTGCGCTATCCTGTTTCATCTTCTTCGTGACGTGCCCGTAAACATCTAACGTAAATGCAGCGGTTGCGTGTCCAAGATTTTCCTGCACGGTTTTAATGTCGTCACCGCTTTTGATACAGGCAACTGCGTATGTGTGTCGCAGGTCGTGAAAGCGGGTGGATGGCGCACCGATTTTCTTTACGATCCGCTTGAAGCAGTCGTACACCGTGCGATAGGATAGGTATCCGCCTGTTTGGTTGCAAAAGACAAGACCATTCTCCTGCCAGGCATCGCCTGTTTCCAGCCTCATACCGTTTTGCTTCAGCTTCTGAAGGCGAAACAGAAACACCACCGAGGGAGCCAGAGAGATACTACGGGCGCGGTCGTTCTTCGGTGGAGAGAAGTAATATTGACCGCCTTTTTTCTGTTCTTTGCGGAGCTGGCGTTTTACTGTAAGGATTCCGTTTTCAAGGTCAATGTGTTCCCAGCCAAGGCCAAGTATCTCGCCCTCCCGCAATCCGGTAAACAGCGCGATTTTGTAAAGATATTCGTGGGGACTTCCCTGGACTTCTTTCAGAAATGCAGAGACTTGATCTTCCTCCAGCGGGTGCACTTCCTTTTTGATGACACGGGGAAGTGTACAGGCATCCGTTGGATTGACGCGCAGATAGCCGATCAGCACTGCTTGCTGCATGGCCTTGTGAAAAACACCGTGAATATTCTTTACCGTCTTTGCCGAAAGGGGATTGACTGCTGAGTCGGTTGGAGAGACAAGCTGATTGTAAAAGTGCTGTACCGTATGGGCGTTCAGGGCTTCCAGCTTGATGTTTCCAAGACGCGGCGCAATATACAACTCCACATTCTTCTTGTAGAGATACGCCGTAGACGCTTTCACGCCGCCAAGATAGTCCTGTGTCCAGATGTCCAGCCATTCCCCAACCGTCAGCTTGCAGGGTGCTTTGTAGGTGCCATCGTCCAGCGACGCTGTGATCTGGCGTAGCTTCTGTGCCACTTCCTTCTGCGTCTTTCCGGTGATGCTGCGCTGGATCTGCTTACCTGTGCCGGGGTCGAAGCCCTCTGTGTAGCGGCCTTGCCAGTAGGTGTAGGTCTTTCCGTTCTTTGTTGTTGTGATCTTTCTGATGGAACCGGCGCCTCCAGCGCCTTTTCCTGTTTTTGTACGCGGCATATACGCTCCTTTCCGCCGCGCGGAATGTACCATCTCCATGATATATCCCGCGCGGCTGTTGTGCAAGTTTAATTTCCCCGACGAAGAACTTTACTTCCGCAGAAAATCCAGCAGGGCATCCCTCGGAATACGGATCTGCCTACCGATGCGGATGCTTCGTATCTGTCCGCTGCGGATCAATTCGTAGGCGGTGTTGCGGCCGATGCCGAGGATAGGCATCAGATCCTCTACCCGCAGTGTCATTGGGAGGTCGCTTAGATCACGGCACTTATTCTCCACGGGCAGTACCTCCCTTCACGGACGCCAGATAGATGTTTGTCACATCGGGTCGCTCGTGTCCCAGCAGGCGCGATACGGTGAAATGGGCGTCCAAAGGCATCATGCCGTCGCTGACGAGGGACGTGTGCTTTTCGGCGGCGTAGGTATGTCGCAGTCCATGAAAGGTAATGCGCCTGTCCGGTGCGGTGGGGTACATTATTTAGGAGGACGCCGAGCCGGCGGTGTTCCGCTCGCTGCGGCTGGGGGGCGAGACTGAGGAGGTGCGGGCTGTGACCATGGCCAACACCTCATAGCTCCTTGGGGTGCAGACCGTCCGTCCCATTCACAACAACGGCCGCATCATCGGCGCACTGATCGCCGAAAAGGAGTACCGCAAGCCGAAGCATGAAGCCAGTCAGGAGCAGCCGGTGCTGGACGCCGAAGAGCTGGCGCTCCGACCCTATCTGCGCAACGTGGACTGGCTGGCCAACTGCATCCACGACGCGGTGATCATCACAGACGAGACAGGCATCATCCGCTACCGTAACGAAACGGCGGTCCGGATCTACCGGGACTATGGATATATCAACGATATCCTCGGCATGGAGTACCGCAAGACCGCCTGCCACGGTGAGCTGCCGCCCAACTACGCCAACGACACCGTTATTCCCATCCGCGGCAGCTTCTACCGCATTGAACAGCGGCATCTGACTGCGGAGGGCTGTGCCTTTACCGTGACCGTTATGCACGATGTCACAGTGGAAAGGCGGCGCACCCAGTCGGAAAATATCCGCAAAGCTTCCATTCAGGAGGCACACCACCGCATCAAGAACAGCCTGAACATCATTTACAGTCTGCTTGACATGCAGCGGCGGCGCTGCGGCGAAGAAGCGGCAGAAAGCCTGCGCACCGCTATGAACCGCATTATCAGCGTGGTCAATGTATACGACGTAACAGGCGAAGCCGTGCCGGATAAGGTGAGCCTATTCCAGACACTGCTGCAGATTCGGGAGCATTTCAACCAAATGACAGCGCAGGATGGACGGTCGCTGAATATCACCGTACAGGGCACAGACATCTCCGTGGATACGGATGTGTCCACCGTGGTGGCGCTGGTCATCAACGAGCTGCTGCAAAACGCCTATAAATATGCATTCCCCGGCAGAAAGGATGGCAACGTTCACATCGAGCTGAACAACGGCAGCCTTTATCCCCTGCTGACAGTGGCGGATGACGGCGTCGGCTTCGATGTCAACAGCGGTACCGGCGCGGGAATGGGCTACCGCATCATCAATATGCTGGTGCAGAACAATTTAGGCGGCCAGCTGGATGTCCGCTCCGGCCCTGAGGGCACGCGGGTCACATTCGGCATCCACCCGAGATGAAGGGAGTCACTATGAGCACGACCCATACAGCTTCTGGTGATGAGCGGGTGCTTATTGCCGATGATGAGGTGTTGATCCGCACCAACCTTCAGGAGATGCTGGAAGCCGCCGGATATCAGGTCGTTTGCAGCTGCGGCGACGGCTTTGCCGCCATTGAGGGCTGCCAGAAGCATCACCCGGACATCGCCCTGTTGGATATCAAGATGCCGATGCTGGACGGCATGGCCGCCGCACGGTTTATTCTGGAGCATGATCTTGCGCCGGTGGTGATCCTTATTACCGCATATTCCGATCTGCAGTTGGTGGAGAAGGCCAAGAATTTCGGCATCGCCGGATATCTGGTAAAGCCTGTCAGCGAGACGATCTTGATCCCGACGTTGAAGGTTGCAGCCGCCCGCAGCGAGGAATTGAAGGCGCTGCGGCAGCAGGTGGCCAAATCCCAGCAGGCATTAGAGGATCGAAAGCTGATCGAGAAGGCAAAGGGTATCCTGATGCAGCGGGATGGTATGACTGAGCAGCAGGCCTTCGACTATATCCGCACGGCCAGCCGACGCGGCTGCATTTCCATGCGGGCTGTGGCGGAGATGATCGCCGGCCAGCAGCCGTAACGAGCGTAGATACCCTTGTCCGTTTTTGTATTTAATAGCAAGAGAGTTAACAATTTTATCTATTTTTCGGAGGAGTATTCTTTCGTTGGTACATTCCGCGCGGCCACAAAATTTAGCCTTATTTTTAGCCTTATGGCGGTAAACTCGGGTAATCTGTTTTAACACTGCCTAACATGAACCACCTCGACCGAGGTTTTATTCGCGGTACTTTTCGATACCGGATAGTACAGGCTGATATGGTGTCGGGTCAATTCGAGTCCTGTACCGCGCACCAGAAAAACCTCGGAACCACAAGGGCTCCATCTTATAGGGAAACGAAATGACCCCCCAGGGGCACTACCGGTACGGAACAAGTGAAATAACCGCAAGCCATCATTCGATGGCTTGCGGTTATTTTCGTTTATGTCCAATATCATGTACATGGATAAATTGAGTGATTGTAAACGCGATAGCAGTAGCCTTTTTACTATTGTAGCGCAATCGGCAGCATGATGCAAAAACATATTCTTTTTGCTCTTGATTTCTTTCTAATAATCGTTATAATAATTATTAGAAAGTTTGTTAGAGCGGGGGTCGTTTTATGATTGAGAATAAGACCACGGAGTTTAAGCGCGAATATGTGGACGACATCAAATATGCTATAGTTGCCTTTGCGAATACGGATGGCGGAAAGATTTATATTGGCGTGAATGATGATGGAAGTGTCCGTGGTATTGAAAACACCGATGCAGTCATGCTTCGGATCACAAATATGATTCGAGATTCCATTCGTCCGGATGTTACCATGTTTACTGAGTGTGCCATCGAAACCATCGAAGAAAAGCCTGTTGTGGTTTTGACAGTGCAGCGAGGTACTGCCCGTCCCTATTACCTCGCAGGGAAGGGCATCCGCCCAGAGGGCGTGTATGTTCGCCAGAGCGCATCCTCTGTTCCGGCTTCTGAGACAGCCATACTGAATATGATTAAGGAGACCAGCGGTGACCGTTACGAGGATGCCCGCTCCATTAATCAGCAGTTGACTTTTGAAAAAACGGAAAGCTATTTTGCAAAGCGTAGTCTTCCTTTCGGAGATCAGCAGAAGCGAACGCTGAATATCATCGGCTCCGATGGTACCTACACCAACCTTGGTATGTTGCTATCTGATCAATGCGTTCACACCATCAAGCTGGCTGTATTTGATGGCAGCAAGAAAAGCGTGTTCCGTGACCGCAAGGAGTTGAGTGGCTCTTTGCTTACGCAGTTGGAGGATGCCTATTCCTACATTGATCAGTTCAACCATACCCGTGCGGAATTTGAAGGGCTGGAACGCATTGACAGGCGAGATTACCCCAGCGAAGCGTTACGCGAAGCATTGCTCAACGCCATCACCCATCGTGATTACAGCTTCAGCGGCTCCACGCTGATCAGCATCTTCGATGACCGCATTGAGTTTGTGACCATTGGCGGTCTGGTTCGCGGCCTTACTTTTGACGATATTATGCTCGGTGTATCTGCGCTCCGTAATCCAAATTTGGCCAATGTATTTTATCGGCTGAAACTAATTGAAGCTTACGGCACTGGTATTCTAAAAATTAATGAGAGCTATGCTGACTTCGCTGTAAAGCCGCAGTTTGAGGTTACAGATAACGCCTTCAAAATTACACTACCTAACATCAACTATGCAGGTACTCGAAAAGATGTAACCGCTACAGCCCCATTGAAGGTCGCCGATAAAGCAGAACGGCAGGAAATGCTGCTCCGTTTGACCGAAAAGCAGGGATACATCATTCGCAAAGATGTGGAAGCTGAGTTGAACGTTTCTCAGGCTACCGCCATTCTGATCCTGCGGGATATGGTCGAAAAAGGTCTCTTGATCAAGGAAGGCTCCGGTAAGCAGCAGAAGTACCGCATTGCGGAATAACACCCATGCCGAAGTGGAGGTTAAGAGGTTAATATGTATATTGAATTAAAATGCCGGTCCTGCGGCAAAGATTTCCGTGTGGATTTCACCAGCAATGAGTATGATGTAGATAAGTGTCCTAAGTGCGGAAGCTATCTTAGCTTTAGTGATGTGACTCGAATTAGGGCAATTACGGATCCGTTCTATACAAATGTTAGCAGGATCGATAGCGTGAGTGTGTGCGGAATTCATACAGAAGAAAACTGTGCCGCCGGAACTGCAATTATCGCTGCTGACTTGTTCTCCTCTGATATAGAGCAGCTGAACGAAGTGTATCAATCTTCATCGCCGGAGGTGAAGAGCAAACTTGCAGCTTTAATCGATAAGTTCTATCTTTTGGTCAACAGTGATGCCCAAGATGGAAATATCGATAAACTGGATCTGACATTAGACAGCTTGCGTGCGTTGTTTCTGGAGAAAGCAAATGAAAACCACAAGGAAATGGCGCATATACTTGGCCTTGCGCAGGAGGGATAAGAATGCCTAACCTTTCGCAATTAAAACGAGAACGTATGTTAGCGTTCTTGCAAAAGATAAAGGACGAGCACCGGGACGATGACGATATGCTCATCGCCCTGGGCGAGATTGAGAGTGAGCTGGCCTCCAAGAAGTATGGCCTTGTCTGGGAGCAGCATGAGGAAGCCGTGGATGTGATGATGCGGGATAATGTTCCTGTGTTCACGGAAGTTCCGGAGCGGGAAATCACTGCGGCACCCGGTCAGGGCTATAACTTCATCCTGGAGGGCGATAATCTCCACTCCCTGCGGCTGTTGGAGAAAACCCATAAGGGAAAGATCGATATTATTTACATTGACCCTCCCTACAACAGAGGCGGTAATGACTTTAGATATGAGGACACCTTTGTTGAAAAACAAGATGGTTTCAGGCACAGCAAATGGCTCTCTTTTATGGAATCTCGGCTTCGTATTGCATGGCAACTTCTAAAGTCAGACGGCGTTATCTTTATTTCTATTGATGATTTTGAGATGGGTGCTCTGCGGATGCTTTGCGACGATGTGTTTGGCGAAGCTTTTTTCCTGTGCAATATCGTATGGCAGAAACGCTATTCCAGAGAAAATCGTGAAGCGATTGGCGATGCACACGAGTATATTCTTGTGTATGCCAAGGATAAGCTGAAGTTTAAGGAGAATAGACACCTTGTCCCCATGAGCGAAGAACAGGCAAAGGTGTATAAGAACCCCAATAATGATCCCAAGGGCAGATGGAGAGCAGTTCCTATGACCGCCCAGGGATATCGGCCAAATCAGATGTATCCAATTGTCGATCCAAAGGGTGGAGTTCATTATCCACCCGAAGGTCGTTGCTGGAGCACTATTGAGCCTGAATTCAAAAAGCTTTTGGCGCAGGGGCGGATTTACTTCGGCAAAAATAACGACTCTCAGCCCAATACTATCCGCTACTTATCTGAAGTTGAGGGGGTTGTTCCCTGGACATGGTGGAACAACGAGGATGTTGGTCACACCGACGAAGCGAAGAAGGAATTGTACGCAATCCTCGGAAAGACCAATAACTTTGAAACCCCGAAGCCAGTTCGTCTCATAAAGCGGATATTGGAAATTGCTTCTAACCCCGATTCTCTTATTCTGGACTTCTTTGCTGGTTCTGGTACCGCAGGCCAGGCGGTGTTGGAAATGAACAAGAGAGATAACGGCAATCGTAGATTCATTCTGTGTACCAATAACGAAGCAAATATCTGTGAGGAAGTTACATACGAGCGCATTCGCCGTGTTATCAACGGGTATGGTAAGCAGGCTGGCTTACCTGCGAATCTACAATATTACCGTACTGACTTTGTTCCGATGGACGATGAATACCTGTCCGACACCCTTCTGGAACACATCCGGGAAATGATCCAGTTGGAGCATGGTGTTAAGATTGACGGTAGCCAGTATTTGATGGTTATGAGTGACGAGGAAGCCGATGAACTACAGACACATTGGGGCGAGTACAAGGGTGTAAAGGCCATCTATGCATCCAAGGAAGTTCTGTTCACTACGGAGCAGAACGCGCTCTTTGCCGGTGTGGAGATCCACACCATTCCCGACTATTACTTTAACTTTGAACTGAAGGAGGTGGGCGAAACATGGTAAACGGTATCAACATCAATCTGTTTGATTTTCAGGAAAAGGCGGTCATCAAGCTGATGGATATTGTGACCGACAGCCGATCCAAGCAGACCGTTATTGTGAAATCTCCCACCGGCTCCGGTAAGACCATCATTCTGATCGATTTTATCGAAGAATACCTGACCAAGATCAATAGCCGCACCGCCTTTATCTGGCTGTGCCCCGGCAAGGGTGATCTGGAAGAACAGAGCCGCCAGAAGATGTGTAAATTTGCGCCCCACCGCTATACTCAGAATCTGTTCGATGCCCTCCAGAATGGTTTCGATGCCGAAAGCACCACATTCATCAATTGGGAATTGGTGACTAAGAAAGGCAACACTGCCATCCGGGACAGCGAGAGGAAGAACCTCTTTGACCGGATTGCGGAAGCACACCGGGCAGGAACGGAATTTATCGTCATCATCGACGAGGAACACTCCAATAACACCGCAAAGGCAAAGGCCATCATTGATGCATTCTCTGCCAAGAATATCATTCGTGTAAGTGCCACTGCCGTGGAAAACAAGCGGTATGAGTATTTTGAGATTGATGAAGTGGATGTCATCAATGCCGGCCTGATCACCAAGGCTCTCTATGTGAATGAGGGATTGGTGGACGGCATGGAGATCACCAATGACTATGAGTGCCTGTTGGATCTGGCAGATGCCAAACGCAAGGCGATCGCTGCCCGGTACAAAGAACTGGGCAAGGCCATTCGCCCTCTTGTGTTGATCCAGTTTCCCAATGGTCAGCCGGAAACCATCCGTGCGGTGGAAGTCAAGCTGGAAGGCATGGGCTATACCTATGACAATGGAATGGTCAGCATTTGGATGAGCGAGGACAAGCGGGATCTTCCCGACAATCTCACCGAGAATGATGCTACCCCGGTATTCCTTCTGATGAAGCAGGCAATCAGCACTGGCTGGGACTGCCCTCGTGCCAAGATCCTGGTGAAACTGCGCGAGGGTATGAATGAGGGTTTTGAAATTCAGACCATTGGCCGCATCCGCCGTATGCCTGAAGCGAAGCACTACGAAGATGATCTGCTTGACTTCTGCTATGTGTATACCTTTGACGAGAAATACAAGGCCGGTCTGCTGTCCAGCATTGATCGGGCTTATGAAACCCGCCGCCTGTTCCTGAAGGATAAGTGTAAGACCTTCACTCTGCAAAAGGAAATCCGAGATATGGACTTCGATGGTCTGGGTGAGCGCGAGGTGCTGATTAAGATCCACGAAGCATTGGTTGCCAAGTACCATCTGGGCAGCGATAAGAAGCAGAACCAGATGCTACTGGCGGATGCCGGATATATCTTCGGTGCGGAAATCCATGGACAAGCTTTGCAGGCTGAATTTGTGCGCACGTCTGCCTTGACGGAAAGCCATAACTATATCACGACCCATAAGCGCGTCGATACCCATAAGCACGGCATGCAGCTCATGCACAGTATCGATGCCATTAAAAGTTCCATTGGCATGGCACAGAACAAGGTCAAAACTATTCTGGAGCGGCTGTTCCGCAAGGGCGGCAATCCTGGCCGGAAGCTGATTGCACTGGAAACAGCCGAATTCTATGCTTTCGTCATCAATAACCAACACAAACTGAAAGAAGAATTCCGGGAAGTTACATCACAGATGGCTATTCAAATGAGTATGCAACTGCATCCGAAGAAAAGCGCATTCCATATTCCGGAACAAGATTTCTTCCGTTATGACCCCAATGTGAAGAACGAAGTAGAGTACCTCTCCAATGCCTACCATGAGTATACTTCTGGTTTTGCTACCAGTCTTGTCCGCAGTACCTGTGAAATGTTGTTTGAACAGTATTGCGAAAGACCAGATAATGATATTGAGTGGGTGTACAAAAACGGCGATACCGGACAGCAGTATTTCTCCATCGTATATGTGGATGGCATTCAGAAGCAGTGGCTATTCTACGCTGACTACATTGTGATGAAAAAGGATGGCACCGTCTGGGTTATCGAAACTAAGGGCGGTGAGTTCAAGGGCCAGGACAAAAACATCGACCGTCAGATCGAGAACAAGTTCAATGCATTTAAGGCTTATGCTGCCAAGCATAACCTTCATTGGGGTTTCGTGCGGGACAAGGATAATCAGCTTTATATCAACAACACAGAATTTGCCGCTGATATGGCTGATAAGCCTTGGGTGCCGCTAACGCAGGAGTTTTAAGCGCATAGGGGGTGAATTCCTTGGAACAACCTGAAAAAAAGAAATCACATGATTTTAATATCTACTATCTGAATTTTAGTAAGGTATATGAAATTGCAATGATGATTAACAATGTTATCCTTACGAAAATTGAAACCGATAAATCAAGTAGTTTCGAAGAGCAGTATGGATATACATCATCCATCTCAGCGCAAGGTACAAAACAGTTTCTGGACGGAATTAAGGCCTCTATCTCTGCAGATGCGAGGGAAACTTCTACATCCTCGTCCAAAGTAGTGGAAAGCTTGGATGTAAAGACAACCAAATCCATTCTTTTGCGTAGGGTCATTGAGCAGTGTGCATCTGTGACTGTGTTGGATAGCTCGGCAGAGGGCGATCTTGTAAAAGTAGATCGTGTTAAATTAGAGTTGCTAAACGAAGAAAGTCTGCGGCAATTCCTTATTCTACGTCGTGATGCATTAAAGGGTATGCGGGTGGAAGGTATGGAAGTAAATAATCTGATCAGTTCGATGTTGCAAGACTATGCCTACATTTTGAAGGGCCTTGTATATGATGAAAGTATGGAAAAACCTGTATCTGAAATCATCATTAAAATTCCTATGGAGATTCAATCGGAGTTTGAGAATAAGTACAATATCAACGATTTGCTTATTGGTCATGTATCCATTGTTGGCATCTACAAAGGCATCGTAGGCGAAGAATTTATTACTTCAAATACATTCACTTATTTCCAAGAAGCAGGCGCTCGTAAGGAAAAGCAGGAGGCAACCGCCAGCAAAATAATCAAAAGTAATACACAACCTGTATCACACGACACAGAAACAAAAAAGAGTGATGATGACTATCATTTCGTTGACACGCTGGCAATAATTCAAGATGTTGCATTCAAACTGGAAGAAGTCCCTACTCCAAAACTTCACTGGTGGAACCGTTTTGGTATTTGGCTGAGTAAACTGTGGAGGAAATAACTATGGGCCATACCTTGTTTACTTACCGCGATCTTAAGGAATTGAGAAAAATCCAAGAAGAAAGAGAAGTATTTGCCTTTATATTTGGAGAAACAAAGGATATGCTCGATTCCTGTTCTGATGTTTGTGTTGATATATCTGCTTTGGTTCATTTTCTGTTGAGCAATAAGAACAATATAGAAACGACATATATAAATTTCACCAGTATAGCGGAGGATACAGTTGTAATTACAGAAGCAGCGATTGCAGAAAGCGCCATGGAGCTACTGCCTCTTTTGTTCTCTGATTACGAATGCTATTTCGGGGCAAATGATGAGGAGGAGGATTCTACCCCTGAAGAAACACACGAATTTAAACCGTATCCCAGACAAAAGATATACAAATACAACAACGCACAGGATTTGGACAGAATCATTCGATATGCAGAAACGAATGACATTCCGATTGCAACTTTTTCTCGTGCAAATGGTGAGCTGCGAAAAGAATTCGAAAAATTCAATAACTCTTCTAAATTAGCCCTGTTGGATTTGACTTCCGTTTCATATGCGATTGAGGACAATAAAGCCCTGATTTATGCACTTGAACAGTTTCTTAGTATTATGCCAAATATCAGAGTTATTGCACAAACTGCTCAGATTGATGTGTTGTTGAAATATTTTCCGTTGTTTTTAGATGGACAAGAGCCTGTCTGCAAGTTGCTTCCTGATTTATCCGGTTTGGGAGAGAAAGAGCCTGAAGAAAGCGAACTTGCAAAAGTTACAGACTTGAGCGGAGAGAGTTTCGAGACCTTCATCGATGCATTTGATCATAATTTGATAGGCCATAGATATTTCAAAGACAGGCTACGGTATTCCTTAAAGAATTTTATTTCCTTAAACAAAGCAAAGGAGCAGAAAGTTCTTTCAATTTTTCTGTTTGGTGCATCTGGTATTGGAAAAACTGAGGTTGCAAGGCTGATTGCAAATGGACTTCAAAATGATTGTTATTTGGCCAAAATCAATTTCCAGAATTACAGCAGTCAAGATGCGTTGAATAGTTTAATTGGCAGCCCGGCAGGTTATGTTGGCTGTAATCACGGAGAATTAAGTGAAAAAATTCAAAAGAGTAAAGTCGGCGTACTGCTTTGCGATGAGTTTGAAAAGACCACTCGCCCAGTTTTCTCATTCTTTCTGGAGTTGCTGGAAGAAGGACGTTTTACAGACTCCATGGCAAGAGAATATGACATGGATGGATATGTTATTATCTTCACTTCCAATCTTCTCAGCGAAGCAGAATATAAAAAGGTTATTCCTCCCGAACTTCAGACACGTTTTGATTTAGTGTGCGAATTTGAGGAACCCACAACGGCAGAAAAGACAGCGTTTCTGGATTTGCTATTGGAGATGGCCAAAACCAAATATTCTGAGCAATTTGCAAAGATTGAAATTACTGAAGATGATAAGAAACGGTTATATGCCTTTGATTACTCCTCGCTTTCGGCACTGAGGGATATTAAGCGAGTCTTCAACAATCGTCTAATGGATTATTTCGTAGAGAAAGGCGTTTTATAACTCAAAAAGATATAGCTATTCTCGTCGTTCTGTGGTAATGTGTGTTGCTACCAGGAGGTGCAACACATGAACAAACTACTCAAAGACCTGTACGACTGCTTTTACTTCCCACCGGAACTCCCGGCGCAGAAGCAGGAAATCGAGGAATGCCATCAGGCACTCATTGAAGTGTTGGAAAAGCCGGAACGGCGGCTGGTGTTGCAGATCATCGACGCCAAAGACCGCATTGTGGAAGAAACATCCATCGACAGCTTTATCTCTGGATTTGCGCTGGCGTGGCGGATCTCCGCAGAACTGAATCAATACGAAAAAGAGCGTTCGTTCTCTCGCTATACAGCGAAGAGGTCGGGCGCTCTTTCCATGTCCGGAAAGGAAGAAACAAAATGAAGAAGCGAATCATTACTTCCACGGCATTCGCCGCCTGTCTGGCCCTGTGTGCCGCTATGTGGCCGCAGAACGATCCAGCCGTGGAAACATCCGTACTACCCACACCGCCCGCCGTAATCGCCGCACAGCCTGAAGTTTCGGAGATGCCAGAAATCGAAGAAATCATAATGCCAGAGGAAGAAAAGACGGATGTAACGCAACCGGAGCCAATCGAAGAAGCTGACGCCGCTCTGGAACCAATACCCGTCCAAACACCTCTGGTAAGTGAAGTACAGACCGCCCCCAAACAGAGCGCCGCACCACTGCAAGAACGGGGGCCTGCCCCGACATCACTTGACAGAACTCCGGACAACATGGTCTATGTGCCGGGCTTCGGCTGGCTGGAAAGTCAAGGCCCCAACCATGTCGAATACGCCGAGGACATGTACGAGAACGGTAATAAAATCGGCATTATGGGATAAACAAAAGCAGTACGGTATCAGGCCAAGCCTGGTGCCGTACTGCTTATTCTGTTTCGTTCTCCAATGCGTCGCTGAATATCTCGTGGACACGGATCAGCGAAACGACCTCGCAGATAAACCGCTCCGCTAACACCTGTTCATCCAGCCATGTTCTCTGCGGCGTTGCGTGATGTCCCGCGTCCTGCTCCGCCTCCGCTTTGGCGGTGTGGATGGCTTTCTGTGCGGAGAGCCACCGACCGTAGGCGCCGCCGTACAAGTCCTTTTTCAGTTTCCGCAGCGCGGCCTTGTACGCCTTCTCCGCGCCGCTGGGGCCGTTGTAGTTGAGCCGAATGGCCAGCTCCTGAAAGGTCATGCCAGCCTCATCCGGCTGCCCGATGCCAAGGTAGCTTCGCACCAGATTCAGCTCTCTGGGCGTCAGCACCTCCTCCATCCGCTGCATCAACAGCGTCCGGCGCATCAGGCGGTCATAGGCAACGGCAGGATCGCCGCCGCAGCTGATGGAGAACACATCATCCCCCAACTGCCGGACGCCGCACAGCGTCCGGTATTCCTTCAACAGCGCCTCGGCTGCCTTGGAGGATACCCTCAGTTTTTCGCATACCGCCTTGGTCAATTCCGTCTCTGAGGCATCCTGTGCCTCGGCGCAGAGGTATGCCACCCTGCGCAGTTGATTGTACCGGCTGATGGGAATGGACAGAGAGGAAGAATACCGCGCGGCGTAGTCGGACAGCGCCGCTTCTATCGCGGGCGTCGCATAGGTCAGCAGCTTCGTTCCGTAAGCGGGGTCAAAGCGCCTCGCCGCGTCCAGCAATGCCAGCGCCGCCTCCTGCTTCAAGTCCTCCGTCTCACACCACGGCGTGTACGCCCGCGCCAGCTTGGTGAGGTAGCCCTCGTTCTGTGAGAGGAGCCGCTCCGCGGCGTTTTTGTCTCCGGCTTGTATCCGCAAAACCAGCTCTTCATTGCATGGGCCGTCCCCGGCAACGGTGTACATATTTTTCGTCACAGGAACGCCCCCTTCCTCATTTCAGCCGCTTTTCTGCCTCCGCGTAAATGTGTTCCAATTCCATGTCCCGCGCATATCCGTCAGCGG
>ERZ772812.1198-NODE-1198-length-19717-cov-3.340047_pt1 | contig 19717 bp, 6 predicted proteins | sample MGYA00511343_ERZ772812 | MGnify/ENA primary metagenome ERZ772812 (study PRJEB29015, sample SAMEA2737706) | human gut metagenome | biome: human gut; feature: human-associated habitat; material: faeces | place: China | collected 2012 ...
GGCTCGCCGGTCGGCCGGACCACGTTCGAGACGGGCATGTCGATATAGAGCGATCCGGTGCGGGCGGCTTCGTCGCCGAACTGCGAGACGTATTCCGCAGGCCCCACCAGCGTCGCAGGGCCTTCGACCTCCCAGCGCACCGTATTGCGGGCGCCGTAAATGTGGTTCCCGGCCTTGTCCGTGATGTCGGCCGTCACGATAAACACCCCGCCGGGCGCGGCATCCACCGTCGCATGCGACGAACGCAGTGTGAGCCGTTCGGGAGCGCCCGCCATCGGCACGACGGTCTCGGCCACCCGCACGCCGCCGTTGCGACCCACCACACGCAACGGAGCGTTGCGCACCCCGATGTCGCCGAAAGTCACCGAATGTCGGTTTTCCGCCGACGGACGAAGCACGCCGCAGCTCTTTCCGCCGACGAACAGCTCCACCTCCTCGCAGTTGGAATCCACGACCAGCGGACGCCGCTGCCCGATGTACTGCCGCCGCCAGTAGTGGGGCATCACGAAGACCATCGGTTGTTCGGCATAGTTCGCCTGCCAGAGGTAATAGGCGTATTTGGGCACGCGGTAGCTGTCGACCCACCCTTTCGGATTGTAGTGCAGCATCGGGGCGTTGCGGTATTCGCGGTCGCAGCCGTGGTCCTCGTAGAGCCAGACCATCAGGTTGGGCTGGTCGATGCGGTCCTCGTCGCTGCCGGGTTTCTTGCCCTGCAGGGCGATCAGGTGGCGGAATTCGTCGTTCGAGGCCCACTGCTGGTTGTCGGGGCGCAGGGGTTTCTCATCGTCACCGTACCAGCCGCGCACGGCGCAGCGGAGCATCTTCGACATGCGCAGCTCCTTGGGCGTGATATCGATGAACCGCCCGCCCGAGCCTTCGCAATGGCGGCAGGTGATGAAATGCCCCGGAGATTCCATGTAGGCCCAGCGGGAATCGGCGGCGCGGTCCGTCTCGTCGCCCATGTCGAAGAGCAGCACCGACGGGCTGTTCCGCAGGCGGCGGACCATCTCGACGGTCTGCATCCACTGCGCCTCGGGCGAAAAGGGACGGTTTTTGACGTTGGGAAGCTCGGCAAACGTAATCAGCCCCAGCGAATCGGCCAGCGCAAAGACCTCGGGACCCGAACAGTACTGACCGGGACGCAGCGCCGTGCAGTTCAGGTTACGCTTCATGTCCAGCAGGTCCATGCGGTGGATGAAATAGGGAATGGCGTCGCCCAGCCACGGATATTCCTGATGGCGGTTGAAGCCCTGAATATTGACAGGCTCGCCGTTGACGTACAGCCGCCGCTCGTCGTGGTTCCATTCGAAGGTCCGGATGCCGAACACGGTTTCGTAACGGTCGCAGGACCTGCCGCCGGCCGTCACCGTCGACACCGTCTTATATAAATTAGGCGACGCCGGCGACCAGCGCTGCGGACCGGCGATCTCGAACTCCTCGTCGTACAGCGCCGTCTCCTGCGGACGAATCTCCTGCGGGGTGCTTGCGACCGCCACGACCCGCCCGGAGGCATCGACGATCGAGGTGGTCAGCTCCACGGCCTGCCGTTCCGTACGTTCGTTGCGCACCCATGTGCGCACCCGGACCCGTGAAACGGAGTCGGAAACATTCTCGGTCGTGACGTGCGTACCGCCCTCGTGCTTGTACGACCCTTGAAACGGAATGAAAACATCGTCCGTAGCGACCAGACGCACATTGCGGTAGATGCCGCCGTAAAAGTTCCAGCACCCGGCATCCATCGGGGGTACCCGCTGGGGATCGGTCTGCTGGTTCGAGACCTCCAGCACGAAGAGATTGTCCCCGTCGCAGTCGACATAATCGGTCAGTTCGAAATAGAAACAGCCGTAGCCGCCCAGATGCTCGCCTATGAGTTTGCCGTTCATATAGGCCAGACAGTTTTTCATCACGCCGTCGAACTCGATGAAGAGTTTGCGGCCGCGCATTTCGGGCCGCAGGGTGAAATGCTTGCGGTAAAAACCCTTGCCGTCCCACCAGTAGGGGTTGTCCTTGGCGTGGGGCGAGGCGATGAATGGGTGGAGTTCACCCGTGGTTTCGTAGGTCTGCCATGTGTGGGGCACCGACACGGATTTCCAGCCGGCATCGTCGTAGTCGACCTGCGCCTGCGGAGGAACACCCTTCACGGGTTTGGCTGTCGCCTCCTTATAGGAAAAAAGCCAGTCGGCATTGGCATCCTCGACCTGCCGCTGGGCCGCGGACGTCAGCCACAAGGCCAACGCCGGAATGCACAGAAAAGTTCTCAGTGTTCTCATTCGGGTTCGTTTTCGGAGATGCACAAAAGTACCCCCGAAGCCCGAAATCCATGTTTAACCGATGCCTTATTATGTTGAAAATCCGCCGGGATCAGGCGTTATGGTGATTTTGCATATAAGCCCGGGGGCTCTCTCCGAACTGTTTCTTGAAACTGGTCGAGAAATAGCGCGGGTCCGAGAAACCGACCATGTAACCCACCTGCGCCACGTCATAGGCATTGGTCGCAAGCAACTGGGCGGCACGCTGCATGCGGGCGTTGCGCAGCAGCTCCATCGGCGACTTGCCCACGATACTCTGGATGCGCATGTTCAGCACCGAACGCGATACGCGCATTTCGCGGGCGAAAACCTCCAGCGAAAACTCCTCGTTGGGAATGTTCTGCTCGATGATCTCCGTCACTCGGCTCATGAACTTTTCATCGGCGGATTCCACGACGATATCCTCGCGCTTGCCGAGTATCTGCCCGATCTTGAGCTTCTGTTGCAGATCGACATGGCGGCTCACCAGTTGCCGGACGCGGGCCCGGAACAACTCCACATCGAAAGGTTTCTCCATCCACGAATCCACGCCCACTTCGCAGAATATCCGTGCATCCTCGGGCGTATCGTCCGCCGTGAGCAGCACGACGGGAATGTCGTCGGTCTGTTTCGAACCCTTGAGCCGGCGGCAGAGCGCAATCCCCTCCTCGCGGTCGTAGACCACGATATCGATCAGGATCAGTTGCGGACGCCGTTCGCGCACGGCGCGCAGCGCATCCTCGACGTTGTTGTAATGCAGCACATTGTAATCCGACAACACCATCCGCACCAGCCCCGTAATATCACCGCCGCCGGCCACGACATAGACCGTGTTGGGCTTCGAATCGTCGATGCCGGGGTCGTTCCCGACATAGACATCCGACTCGGCGTACTGCTTGGTATAGACAGGCAGGATCTGCTCCTCGTCCGTCTGGGTCGACTTGTGAATGTAATATTGCTCGGCCTTGTAATGAGCCTCCAGCGGCAGGCAGATGGTGAAGGTACTGCCGGCACCGTAACGGCTTTCGACCTCGATGCGGCCGTTGTGCATCTCGACGAACTCCCGGGCCACGGCCAGTCCGATACCCGCACCCAGCGGCGGCATCGTGTCCGACTCATGCACCTGCCAGAAGCGGAGGAAGATCTTGTCGAGGTATTCCGACCGGATACCGATACCCGTATCGTGCACGGCGATACAGACCGTCCGGCCGTTGCAGCGCAGGCCGACGCTCACCTCGCCGCCCGTATGGGTAAAGGTATAGGCGTTCTGCAACAGGTTGTAGAGCGCCAGCTCGATCTTTTCGGGGTCGAAGGTCATCACGATCGTCTCCCCGGGAAGGTCGCAGCGGAGTTTCAACCCCTTCGATTCGAAGAGGGCCCGGAAATAGTCGCAGATACGGCGCACATACTCCACGATATCGACCTCCGCCAGATTCATCGACACGCGGTTCTGGTCGATCTTGCGGAACTCCATGAGCTGCCGGACCGTGTTGGAGAGCTTTCTGACATTGGCGCTCACCATCGCCAGCAGTCCCCGGCGGGCCTCGTCGCTCAACGGCTCACCGCTGTCCGACATCAGTTGCAGGGGGACCTGCATCATCGTCAGCGGGGTTTTCAGCCCGTGCGTCAGGTTGATGAACAACTGCTGCTTGTACTGCACCATGCGCACCTGCTGCGCCGCGCGGTAACGGATCAGGATCACCCACACCACGGCCGCTGCCAGCAGCAGCGCCAACGCCCCGTAGATGCAGTAAGCCCACCACGTCAGCCACCACGGCGGCAGCACTGTGATAAGAATATCGGTAGATCCCTCGCCCAGCACGCCCGAGGCGTCGGCCGCCTTGACCCGCAGCATGTATTCCCCGCGCGCGAGGTTGGAGAACGAAAGGCGGTTGGTCTCCCCGATCGGAATCCAGTCGGGGGTCGTTCCGTCGATCCGGTAATAGAACCGCTCGCGGCCTTCGGGGGCGAAAGTCAGCGTCGTGAAGTCGAGCGAAAGCTGGTAATCGTCGTAATTGAGCGTCAGCCGGTGCGAACGGTTGATGTTGGACTCCAAGTGGACACCGTCGGGCACGATGTCCCGGTTGAGCACCGAGACCCCCGAGACATAGACCTTTGCCGCCTCGTCCGGCCGTTCGACCTGCCAAGGGTCGAACCAAGTGATACCGTTGATGCCCCCTAAGAAGAGCGTTCCGTCGGCATCGAGACAGCTCCCGAGGTTGTAGTCGAGGCGAGCGAAAGCACCGCCCGAAAGTTCGTAGAAAGGCGCCTGCCCGGCCCCGGGCATATAACGGTAAACGCCCTGCATAGTCGAAATCCACAGCGCGCCGTCGGCGTCGGCGATGATATCGAGCACCCAGACCTCCTCGCCGAAGGCATTGAGCGGACACTCCTCGAACCGGTCGTTGGCGGCATCGTAACGGTACAGCCCGTGCGACGTCCCGGCATAGACCGTTCCGTCGGCCGCGGCGTAGAGTGCATTGATGCTGACGAATCCGGCGAGCGCCCGATCCTGTAAAAAATAGGTATCGTAACGTTCGACACGGAGCGTGTCGCCCTCCCGAACGGCCTCGTCGGGCCGGAAACGCAACAGCCCCCGGGATTTGGTACCGATCCAGATGTTTCCGCCGCTATCCTCCAAAACGGCCTGCGGACTGGCATCGTAGAGGTCCGTACCGGCAAACCGCACCGTCCGGCAACGCTCCGCAGCGGCATCGTAGACGAACAATCCGCCGTAGATGAAGCCCATCCAGACGTTGCCGCGGCTGTCGCAGCGCAGCTCCTTGCTGAACAATGCCCCGCAGCGGGCCAGCAGTCCGGTCACCTCTCCGCGTTCGAAGAAACGGCGGCTCTGCGGATCGAAGAACAGCAGCATCCGCTTCGTGCCGAGCCACATCGTTCCCCGGCTGTCGAAAGCCAGCGTCTGCAGGCGGCTATCGCTCAGTTCACCGCTTTCCGCAGGCTGGCCGGGAATGAAATGTTCGACGGCATAACGCCCCGGCGTCACCCGCCGGATGCGGTCCAGTCCGCCCGACGTGGCCGCCCAGACGGCACCGTCGGGACCCGGGCAGACATCCGACACGACATTGTGGATCAATCCTCCGGCATCGGCGGCGGACATGTTGTGGAATATCTCGCGGGGACGTTCGCAGCCCACATAGATACCGTCGACGGTCCCGAACCAGTAATTGCCGTCCCGGTCCCGCTCCATGCACAGCACGCTGTTGCAGACCTCGCTGGGAGACTCGGGATCGACCCACATGACGCCGTCCGCGGACGGCGTCCCGTCCTCCGCGATACGAAACAGGTGGATGCCGTCGTAAGACGACGTGACCACCGCGTCGTCGCCGTCAATATGGATCGAACGGACATCTACGCCGCTCCGCACCACGGTCGGGGGGGGGATTTGCGCATCCCCGGCCGGCAGCGGCACGGTCATCAGGCACCGCCGGTCGTTGAACCACAGCCTTCCGCGCGAGTCGACCGCCATGGCACGCACATCGTACGCGAAAGGCCGGCTGTCGATGCGCGGCGACATCGCGTCGTCCGAAAAATCGAAACGCGACAACTGCCCGTGGCTCCAGCTCCAGATGTCGCCGGCTGTATCGGTTGTGATCGCGAGTATGTTGTTCAGGTTTTCCCCGGCGATGAAGCGGTACTCCAGCGACGAAGGGTCGACCACGGCGACACCCTCGCCCACGGTGAGCAGCATCGTCCCCCGCGAGGTTCGGGTGATGGTCTTCACCGGAACGGCGGCGATGCGGCCGCCGATGCGCCGGAACCGTTCCTGCACGGGATCGTAAACGACGGCACCGTTCTCCGTACCGATCCAGACCCGGCCTTTGTCGTCGCGGGTCAGGCAGCGGATCATCGTCCGCGAGACGGGCAGTCCGTCGCTGTCGCCGAAATAGCGGTAGGAATACATGTCGTAACGCATCAGGCCGGAGATAGTCCCCACCCACATGAACCCGTCGTCGTCCTGCAGCAGCGCCGTAATCGAGTTCCCGACCGGGCCGCCCTCCACGGGCACGATGACCCGTTCGGCCCGCGCCCGGAAAACCCCGGCGGCCAAACAGGACAGGATCAGAAGAGTTCGGAAAAACAGATGCGTCATCGGTTTCATTTCAAAGGTAAAGATAGCACTTTTTTGATATGCGCCAAATATCCACAGGGCAGATATGGCAAATATCCGACCTTTTCCGGAAATATCCAAACATCCGCACCGGGGCTTCTCCCTACTTTTGTTCCCGAACACCAAACTGCTACCCGAATGAAAAAATACGGACTCCTCTTTATTCTGATTCTCCTCTGCGCCCCGACAGCCCCGGCACAGACCCGCCATGCCGACCTCGGACTGAACGGCCCGTGGGAATACGGCATCGACCGCAACTACACCGGAACGACGCTGGTTCCGGGTGTCCCGATGGACGCCACACGCTACACCGAAGGACGCCTCTGGTACCGCCGCGAGGTCACGCTGCCCGACGGAACGTGGAACGCCGCCGTACTCGAACTCAAAGGCGCCCGCTTCCGCCCCGAGGTCTACATCGACGGACAAAGGGTCTCATCGCAGGAGGGCGGCATGATCCGCTCGCTGCACGACCTGCGCCACGAGTCGCTGAAACCCGGCAACCGCATCACGCTCGAAATATCGCTCGCTTCGCTGGCCGATGTTCCGCCCGCCGACGCTTCGTTCATCCCCAAGGTGGACCAGTGGCGGAGCAACTGCTCCTCGTCACTCTGGGACGATGTCGTGCTGCACCTCTATGCCGACGCCCTTACCGACAGGGTGCTCACCGACTGCGACCCGGAAGCCGGGCGCGCAACGCTCCGCTACCGCATCCGCGGCACGGGCGCCGCATCGGCCCGCATCACGGTGACGGAGAGACAAAAAGAACTCCTGACCCGGACGGGTCCCGCCCTGCCGGGCGAGAACGAGGTCGCGTTCGACTACCGGGGTCTGCTCCGGGAATGGTCGCCCGAAAATCCCACCCTCTACGGCCTCCGCGTGGAACTGCTCGACGAACGCGGGGAGACGCTCTCCGACTGGCAGCAGTCATTGGGACTGCGCCGTGCCACCATCACCGGCAAACAATTCGCCCTCAACGGCCGGCCGCTTAAACTCCGCGGCGGCACGGTCGTCTGGCACCGCTGGATGCGCGACGCCGAGGGCCGCGAAGTGGGTTACGACACCCTCTGGTTCCGCGACAACATCGTCCGCCGGCTGAAAGAGCATGGCGCCAACCTGCTGCGATTCCACCTCGGCGTGCCGCCCGAGCGGTTGCTGGACCTCTGCGACCGGTACGGACTGGCCGTGCAGTACGAGTGGAACTTCTTCCACGGCATGCCCGCCTCGCGCGAAAGCCTGATGGATCAGTATCCCAAGTGGTTCGATCTGGCAGCCCGCCACCCCTCCATTCTCCTCTACCATCCCTACAACGAGACCGAGGGCGAACAGTTGAAGACCGCATGGAGCGCCCTCGACGAGATCGTCCCGGCCTACCCGCCGCTCATCCTCGAAGACCGCGACGTGATGCATATCCATAAATATTGGTGGAGTCTGTTCGAGAATCTCGGGCTCTACTACGACTCCGCCGACCAGTTCCCCAAGGCGATCATGGTCGACGAATTCGGCGGCAACTACCTCGACGGCAACGGTGAAATGGGCGGTTACCCCTCCATCCGCGAGAGCTACATGCGCTTCTTAGGCCGCAACCACACCGCCGCCGAGCGGCTTCACCACCTCGACCGTGCATGCGGCAAGGTATCCGAATACTGGCGGCGGATCGGCGCGGCGGGCGTCGCCCCGTTCACCATCGCCAGCAGCTACGCCGACGGCAACCACTGGTTCATGGGGCCGCTGCGCGACGGCACGCCCAAAAACGTCTGGAACGCCCTGACGGTACTTTGGTCGCCGCAGGCCGTCAGCATGGACATCTGGGACTGCAACTTCACCCCCGGACAGGAAATCACCCTCCCGCTCCATTTCTTCAACGACACCGACCGCCGCTCGACCCTCACGGCCCGCGTGGAGATCACCGACGCCTTCTCGCGGCGAAGCTTCGCCAAGACGGTCGAATGCCGCGTAGAGCCCTATGACAAACGGATCGCCGAGTGCCGGCTCGAAATGCCCGCCGTGTGCGGCGACTACATTCTCCGCACCACGCTGCTAAACCCCACCGAAGAGGTGAAATACCCCGTCGTTTCGGAATGGGACATCCGCGTCCTCGAAGCCGAAGTTCCGGCCCCGGTGGCCGAAGCCGCCCTCTACATCCCCGCCGCCGAGACCGAGCTGCTCGCCATGGCGCACCGGCTGGGCCTGCGCACCATCCCCGACCCCGTGAAAGCCGACCTTTTATTATTGGGCCGCGCCAGCTGGGAAGGGCTGAACGACTGCCGCCGGACGATCGAAAAAGCCGTCGCCCGGGGCGCAGGCGTCGTGATGCTCGACATCGGCGAACGCTACCTCGGGCAGGGCTACCCCGCCGAGGACGGCCAACTGGGGCCCCTACAGGGCGTAGCTCGTGTGACCGATCCTAAAATAACCCACTACGACCTCTTCGGCGGGCTGTCGCTCACCTGCACCGAGGCGGCCGAACCCGAAAGCCACATCCATCCCGATTCCGTCCATACGGAGCTGTGGCGCCACCTGACGCCCTGCCACACGGCCCTCTGGAACGGGCTCCGGGGCGGACTGATCGTTCCCGCCGCCGATTTCGACGTGCAGGGGCTGAGCCGCGAAGCCTTCTCGGCACAATGGAGCCGCCGGGGCGCCGATGTCGGACGCATGGAACAGGGTGACTACTACGCCTACGAACTCTGCGGATTCTTCGCCTTCGACGCCCGGCCCGACAACAAAGAAGTGATACGCGAACTGCGCCGCAAGATGGAGTTTCTGGTCGAGGACGCCCCGGCACTGGCCATGTCAATCAACCCCAAAGCCCCGGTCCGCATCACCGACCTCGGCAGCGGCTATCGCAACTCGGCCCAAGGCAGCGCCACGGAACTGGTGCCGCTGGCCGCCGCCGGGAAGAACCTCACGCGAACTCCCGTGCTGAGGATCGGATTCGGCGACGGCAAAGGCTGCCTGCTGCTTTCGGGATTGCTCACCGCAGGACGGCTCGACCCCTCGCGCACCCCGGAAGCTGTTCCCAGCCCCGTCAAATACGACGAAGCCGCCGTACAGATGGTCATCAGCCTGATCGAGAACGCCTTGGAGAACTCGGCCGGCAGCGGGAACACCAAACGCTGATTCCCACTGCCGACCCAAAAACGGCCTAAAACGAACATAATCGAAAAAATATTCGACATCCGTTCCACCCCTCCCGGATAATTTTGTACTACCGCTTTTGCGAACAAACGTTAACCTTAAATAACCAACTGATGAATGAAAAACTTTGACTTTTTATTCGTATCGAAACTGAAGCGCCCGGCAGTGACCGTGCTGGCCACCCTCGCCGCACTCCTGCTGACGACCTCGCTTCAGGCACAACAGCGCCTCACCGTTTCGGGCGTTGTCACCGACGCCGCATCGGGCGAACCGATCATCGGCGTATCGGTCATCGTCGCCAGCACCTACAAGGGTACGACGACGGGCGTCAACGGCGATTTCATGCTGACCAACGTCTCGGCCAAAGATTCGCTGATATTCCAGCACCTCAATTACACACGTCAGGTTCTCCCGGTCAACGGACGCACGAAGATCGACGCCAAGCTCTCGGTCTCGGCCGTTGAGATCGAGGAGGTCGTGGCCGTCGGCTACGGCTACGTCCCGCGCAGCAACCTCACCAGTTCGATCGCGGTGATCAGTGAAAAGGACATCAACAAGACCCCCGTATCGTCGATCGAGCAGGCCCTTCAGGGCAATGCGACGGGCGTGCTGGTCATCACCGCGTCCGGCGAGCCGGGCAGCGAAGTGGCCATGCGCATCCGCGGCGGAACGTCCATCTCGGGCGACACCAGTCCGCTGGTGGTGATCGACAACATCCCCTCGGACCAGACCGCCCTGTCGCTGCTCAACCCCAACGACGTGGCCGGCATCGAAATCCTGAAAGACGCCGCCGCCACGGCCATCTACGGTTCGCGCGGTGCCAACGGCGTGGTGATGGTCACCACCCGCAGCGGACAGGTCGGCAAACCCCAGCTCTCGGTCAACGCCGAGTACGGACTCTCGACCCCGCGCTACCGCATCGAGATGATGAACAGCGAGCAGTTTGCCGAGTACGACAACTTCGCACGCATGATGTGGGGCGTGAACAGTTTCAACACGCTGCGTCCCGATACGCTTACCACGAACGATTACCAGAAACGCCTGTTGCGCGACATCGCCCAGCGCCACAATTACACGCTCTCGCTGCAGGGCGGATCGAAAGACATGCGCTACTACATTTCGGGCGGCTGGCTCAGCGAAGAGGGTATCCTGCGCCACTCGAGCAACGAGCGCCTGAGCTTCTCGACCAAGTTCAACATAAATCTTTCCCCACGTCTGCATCTTGACGTCAAAGCTTCGCTCAGCCGTCAGCAGACCGAAAAGATCAGCTCCGGCGACTCCGGCGCCACGCTGCGTATGCTGATGCAGAAACCCACCAGCACAGTCAACGGCACGGACCTCGGCGACGGCACCTATATAGATGAGGAGACCGGCGAGATCAAGAGTATCAACACCGAAGCCGCCAAGGCCCTGAACTCGAACCAATGGAACAAGCGCACGACGGCCGAACTCAACGCCGTCTTCCGCTGGGACATCGACAAGCGGAAATACTGGTCCTTCAACTCCACGGCCGGCTACAAATACAACAACAGCAACGACTACGCCTATGTTCTGCGGTCGATTTACAGCACCGAATCGCATATCGACAAGAACAACAAGGCGACACGCAAAACGTCGCAGGGCATTACATGGAGCAACGAGAACTTCATCAACTTCTCCCGGACATTCAGCAAGAAGCACTACCTGATGTGGACCCTCGGCCAGAGCTGGCAGCGTCAGGAATCGGACGGCTTCAACGTCGACGTTACGCGTTTTGACACCGACTATTTCATGTGGAACAGCCTCGGGGCAGGCGCCTATATCGGCGTTCCCGGATCGAGCTACAAAGCGGTCAACCACCTGTCGTTCTTCACACGCGCCATCTACACCTATAACGAACGTTTCACGGCGACCTTCTCGCTGCGTGCCGACGGATCGTCGCGTTTCGGCGAGGACAGCCGCTACGGTTATTTCCCCGCTGCTTCGATTTCTTGGAAAATGACCAAGGAAAAGTGGCTTAAAAACGTGAAATGGATTTCCGAACTGAAACCCCGTTTCAGCGTCGGTGTGACGGGTAACGACCGCATCGGCGAATACAAATCGCCGACGATGCTCTCCTCGAACAAGGTGCTGGTCAACGGGCAGTCCTACAACGGCACGACCATTTCGCAGATCGGCAACCCCAACCTGCAATGGGAGACCACCCACGAATACAACGGCGGTCTGGACGTGGGACTGTTCAAGAACCGCATCCGCTTCTCGGTAGACGCCTACTATAAGAAGACCTACAACCTGCTCTACAACTACCGCCTGCCGCAGACGACGGGTTATTCGCAGGTTTCAGCCAATGTCGGCAACATCGACAACAAGGGCGTCGAGTTCGAAATCCACACCCGCAACATCGAGCACCGCAATTTCAGTTGGAACACCGACTTCAACATCGGCTGGAACAAAAGTACGATCACCGACTTGGGAGGCAACGACCACGTCGTGCTCTACCACATGGGCAACGGAGTGAACCAAGACATCACCTTTCTGGAAATCGGACAGCCGCTGGGCATCATCAAGGGTTACGAGACCTCGATTTACAAAAGCTGGGACGAAGTCTACGCTGACGAAGCCGTCTGGGTCGAGGATCCGCTCAACATCCAGACCCGTCCGGGCATGATCAAATACATCGACCAGAACGGCGACGGCGTGATCAACGATCAGGACAAGGTCGTGCTGGGGCAGGCCCTTCCGAACGTCATGGGTGGTTTCACCAACACGTTCAACTACAAGAACTGGTCGCTGACCGTCTTCTTCAACTACGCCCTCGGTGGTAAGATCATCAACACGAACGTCACCAAGCTCGACCTGTACCAAGCCGGCAACAACAACGCCTATGCCGACGGACTCGGCGCATGGCGTCCCGCGAACCCGATCACGGGCGACCAAGGCTGGATGGGCGGAAGCAAACCGCTGCCTTCATCGCAGCAATCGCCCTCCACGGCGCGCCTCTACACCCAAAACGTCATCGACCGCTGGGTCGAAGACGGTTCGTACCTGCGTTTGAAGACCCTCTCGCTTACCTACACCGTGCCGCAGAAGATTTCGCGTAAGATCGGCATGCAGCGTCTGATGCTCTCGCTCAAGGCCATGAACCTTTGGACGTGGACCAAATACCGCGGATTCGACCCTGAGATGAGCAGTTCGGTGGGCACGTCGAATTCGACCCTTGGCATCGATCGAAGCAGCTATCCGGCATCCAAGACCTTCACCTTCAATGTCAACATCACTTTCTAAAACAACTGCCCGATCATGAAAAAGATACTTTTCATCCTGCTTTCCGCCTTTGTGCTGGGATCGTGCGACTTCCTCGACGAGCAGTCGAAGACGCAAATCCCCCTCGACAACTATTTCAACAACGAGGAGGAGGCCATGCTGTTCCTCTACGGGGCATACTACCAAGTGCGCAATACCGTTTTCGGCACGGACTTCATGTACCTCACCGACACGATGACCGACAACATCGACTATTCGTCGACCAACGTCGACCGCAAAGGCGTCACCTACCTGACGCTGAACGTCAACAACTCGATCGTCAAAAACATCTGGGGCAAGTTCTACGCCGTCGTCGAACAGTGCAACATCCTGATCGACCAGTTGGAAAAGCGCCCCGAGCTGAGTCCCGCCAACAGCGAAAACATCATCGCCGAGGCCAAATTCATCCGCGCATGGGCCTATTTCAACCTCGTCCAACTGTGGGGCGACGTACCTCTGATGACCGTTCCGGTCTACTCCATCAAGGAAGACAATATCCGCCCCGAGCGTTCGTCGGTCGACGCCGTCTATTCGACCATCATCTCCGACATGGAATGGGTCGCCAAAATCGTCGAGGAAAAACCGTCGGCTATCACCGTTTCTTCGGGCGTAAGCTATCCGCTGACCATCTCGCGGGCTGCAGCCAAGACGCTGCTGGCCCAGATGTACCTTGTCCGCAAAGAGTACATGAACGTTATCGAGACGCTCAAACTCTTCGCCGAGGATACGCAGGTAAATGAGGATTACGGACTCTGCCCGGAGTACAAGTACATTTTCGATACGCGCTACAAGGAACTCGAGGAGCGCAAAAAGGAGATTCTGTGGGAAATCACTGCCAAAAGCGAGGACAAGTACAACAACACATGGCACCGCGAGGTGGCTCCCTCGGAGCTGAAGGGTGCGAGCGGTGAGAAAATCGAAGGCGCAACCAACGGCTACCAGAGCTACACGCCCTCGTACGATCTCTTCAATTCGTACGACACCGACGATATGCGCTACCGTCAGACCTATCAGATCACCAGTTCTTCGAAGCCCCATTTCCTGAAAGGTTACGACATCGCCGCCCTGAACCAGAATCTGGCCGGCCCGAACGTCATCCTGCTCCGCTCGGCCGACGCCTACCTGATGCTGGCCGAGGCCTACAACGAGCTGGGAGCCCCCGACAAGGCGGTCTTCTTCCTCAACCTCGTCCGCAGCCGCGCCACGCTCACCGGCCTCGATGCGACGCTTTCGCACGACGAGCTGGCCGACGCCATCCTGCAGGAGCGCCGCTGGGAGTTCGCCGGCGAAGGGGCCTACCGCCTCTACGACCTGCGCCGCACGGGCCGCTACCTCGACGTGATGAAAGCCTTCACACAGCGAGTCGTCGAGATGAGCGCCGAGGACCTGAAGCAGTCTTTCGTCAACCCCATGGACGGCAAGAAGACGCCCGAACTGAGCGTTCCGTTCATCAAGCTGAGCAAGAACGCACAGTTCAGGCACCTGCTGCTGCCGATCCCGGCCGATGAGCGTATCGCCAACCCCAAACTCACGCAGAACCCCGGATGGAACTAATCCCAAAACGACCAACGAAAAGATGAAACGCTATACATTCCGCTTTGCAATTCTGGCCGCCGCGGCCCTGACCGCTGCCGCCTGCAACGACACGCCCGATTCGCTCTACGAACACGAAGACAACGTACAGGATGTACCCGACATCGTGCTCGAATCCTCAGCCAAGCCCTACGACATCATTCCCGAGGACCAATGGGCCGATATTGATTTCAACAAGGCATGGGGCAGTACCGACCAATGCCTTTATGCCGCAATGGGCACCGACGACGAAGGCTCTACGACGCTCTACGACCAGCGCCCCGCCCACTATGTGAAACTCACCACGCATATCCGCATGATGAAGGGCAACGTGACGGTCGAGCAGTTCGAAAAATTCGTCGAGGCGAACCCCAACGTGGTGAAGATGCCCAAGGAGCCTTTCTGGAAATGGGAAGACCCCGACGGAAATTCACGCAAGGATTTCCCCGTAGTCTGCATTACATGGAAAGAGGCCGACGCTTTCGCCCGCTGGCTCGGGGGACGCCTCCCGACCGAAGCCGAATGGGAAATGGCCGCCAAGGCCGCCACAGCGGAAAACTCGGGCGACCGTTACCTTTCTTACAGCAGCAACAGCTCCTCGAACAAAGCCGCATGGTTCTTCAACTCCAAGAACGCGAGCTACGGAACCGGTCTCGTGACGGTCATCACCGACGCCCAGGGCAACCGCATCGAACGCATCGGCCGCATGGCGCACCGCTGCGGCGAGATGAAGGACGGCAAAACCTCACCCGCCAACGCTCTCGGACTGACGGACATGTGCGGCAACGTGATGGAGTGGTGCTCGGACTGGTACGGCGCCGATTATTACAGGGAGTGTCTGAAAAACGCAGTCCCGACCGAAGGTGAAATTCCCTACCTCGATGCCGAAGGCAAAGGTGTCAAGGGCGAAATCACCTACGTCGAAAACCCGCAGGGTCCCGCCAGCGGCAAGCTGAAAGTACTGCGCGGCGGCTCGTGGGACCAGCCTGAATACGCCGTGAAGACCACGATGCGGTTGAAGATCCAGCCCGGCACGCGCTCCGAGGAGATCGGCTTCCGGGTGGTATTCGACGTGGTGGAGGGTGCCGATTACGGCGGAAACTGAACGAACAAACTATTTCATAGATGAAGAAGAGAGAGATACTGACTGCCCTCGCCGCCGCGGTTTTTACGCTGACCGCGGCAGCCAAGGGCTACGCCCCGGCCGAAAGCCACCGCCTGACGAAGACCATCAACACCGAGTGGACATTCAACTACTTCCCTCAGGAAGAGGAGGTCAAGGGCGTCTACGAATCCCCGTCGTTCGACGACTCGGCATGGAGCTACGTCTGCGTCCCCCACACATGGCAGACCTACGAAACCACGCGCGAACTGCATCCCTACATCCGCAACGTCGCCGCTTCGGACAACCCCTACTGGTGGAACGGCTGGGGCTGGTACCGCAAACGCATCGACATCGGCCGTGAATACGAAGGCCGCCGCATCCGCTTCGAGTTCGACGGCGTGCAGAAATATGCCAAAATATACCTCAACGGCAAGTATCTGGGCGACCACAAGGGCGGCTTCACGAGCTTCTACATGGATGCCACCGACGCCGTGAATTTCGGCGGCGAGAACATCCTGACCGTGGCCGTACAGAACTCGCTCAACGACAAATACCGCATTCCGCCGATGAACGCCGGCAACTGGGCGGTCTACGGAGGCATCATCCGCGACGTGCGGCTGACCGTCACCGACCCCGTGAACATCCCCTTCCAAGGATCGTACAAGCACGAGGGAGGTACGTTCATCACCACCCCGGAGGTGAGCGAGAATCAGGCCTCGGTGCGGATCAGAACCTATGTGCAGAACCAGCGTTCCGAAACTGCGGAGGTGACCCTGCGGACCGTCGTCACCGATGCCGACGGTAATGTCTGCGAACGGCTGAACGCCTCGCAGCGCATCGGCGCCGGGCAGATCGCCGAATTCGACCAGTCGATCCCCAAATTCCGCAAACCGCAGTTGTGGAGTCCCGATTCGCCCTACCTCTATAACGCCTACAGCGAAGTTTATGTAGGTAAGGAACTGGTCGACACCTACCGTTCGACCTTCGGTATCCGCAGTATTTCGTGGGACTACGACCTGCACCGGCTGGTGCTCAACGGCAAAGTCACCCACCTGCACGGCATCAACCGCCACGAGGAGTTCCCGTGGCTGGGGCACGCCTTCCCGAAATGGATCGCCCAGCGGGACATGGAGGACATGAAATTCGGCCTCGACATCAACTACATGCGCACGGCGCACTATCCCAACGACCCGTCGGTCTACTACTTCATGGACCGCCACGGCATCTGCATCAACGAGGAGCTGCCCAATATCAAAAACCAGAACTTCTCGAAGGAGGTGCAGGAGCAGAACTGCCGCGAGATGATCCGCCGCGACCGCAACCACCCCTCGATCGTCATCTGGTCGATGGGCAACGAGACCGACCACGCCTGCGACTCGCGCTACGCCGCCGAGGAGGACCCCACGCGCATCATCACCGTGCGCCAGCCCTACAACGACTCGTACAACCCCGAGTTCTGCAAGCACACCGACAAGGAGATGCCCGTCGAGAGCTACCTGCGCTGCACCATCCGCGGCTGGTACGACAAGGACGACATGAATCTCGAACCTTCCGACAGCCAGTGGGCCGGCACGGAGTATTGGCAGCACAAAGTCTCGCGTAACCCCAAGAAACCCATCTCGGAGCACAACGGCACCGTCTGGCTCTATGCCGACCATGGCGCCGACCGCGAATATGTCGGTGCACCGCTCAAGCATGTCAACCCCAAAGGCTGGGTCGACAGCTGGCGCACACCCAAATACGTCTACTACCTCTGGCAGGCCAACTTCTCGCGCACGCCGATGGTTCATATCCAGCCGCATTTCTGGCGTTCGCAGTACGTCGGGCAGAAGAAGCTCATCACCGTGGACTCCAACTGCGCGAAGGTCGAGCTCTACGTCAACGGCAAAAAGGTCGGGGAGAAGAAACCCGACGTCAGCAACGATTTCTGCGTCGAATTCCCCGACGTGGCCGTCGAGCGCGGCACGATCGAAGCCGTCGCCACGCACCGCAACGGCACGGTCGTGAAGGACCGCGTCGTGATGTCGGGCGAGCCCGCGGCGCTGACGATCAAACTGTCGGCGGAGAAGATGATGTCCACGGCGGACAACATCGTCGAGTTCAAGGTAGATATCGTGGACAAGGAGGGCGTACACGTCTACGGCGCGAACAACACGCTCAAATTCCATGTCGAAGGCCCCGCGGCGCTCGTCGGTCCTGACGTCTACATCAGCGACCGCGACAAGCACGAGGAGTACGAAGGCACGATGTACATCGACGCTCCGGTCATCAACCTCATCCGCGCCGTCGGCAAGACGGGCACGGTGACCGTCACCGCCTCGGCGACGGGCCTCAGATCGGCCTCGGCGACCGTCGAAGTGGTCGACTATGTCGATCCCGCGCCGCTGCCGGGCATCACCGAACCCCGTCTGAGCTGGGAGGGCCGCCAGCATGTGGCCGTCAACGCCTCGCAGGCCAACTTCGTCACGGCACCCGAGGAAATGCGCCTTTTCCCCGGCGAAGTATCGTTCCCGATCGCCCGCCAGCAGGAGTTCCGTGCGCTCACCCAAGCGTTCATCAAGGAGCAGAACCCCGGCATCGACACCTCGACGCCCGAGTTCCGCTACATGCTCGACGCTTTCTCGACGATCCTCGCCTCGACGGCCCGTTACACCGGCGACCGGGGCTACATCGTGGCCGATGACTACAACTTCATCGCCGGCCAGTACAATGTCTCGCGCGCCATCACCAAGCACTTGGCATCGAAGCAACTGCCGGAAGCCTATGTCGACTACATGACCAACTACTATGCGAAGATGATCGTGCGCGACGGCAAGGACATGACTACATGGCCGTCTGCGAACTCATCGACCGCATCCCCGAGGGCGGCGAAGCGGTCTGGACCGGCGAAAAAAGTGCGGCGAAGGAGTTACGCACCGTCGAGGGAACCGACCTGAAAGCCATCGCGGCTCTCGTCCGCCCCGAGCTCGGCACGCTGGACAAGGACGCCCAGAAGCGGGCCTACAAACTCATCACGGCCATCAACCCGTCGGTGACGTTCAAGAGCATCCGCAACAAGAAGACCAAGACCCGCACCGACTCCTACACCGTGAAGTCCAACAGCGTGGTCCTGATCCCCGAATTCAAGGCCCTGACCTCGAAGAAATTCCCCGACAAGAAACTGTAAGATGAAACCCACCCGATACATAGTATACGCGGCGCTGGCGGCATGGCTGCTGGCAGCGTCGGCGTGTACCGGGGCCAAAGTCACGCCGACAGCGGCGACACAGCCCGAACACCACACCGTGACCGACCGCTACCGCGTGACCGTCGGCGGCGTCGATCTGCCCGTCGAGGCCTACAAGGATATCTTCTACGTCAACTTCTCGCTCGACGGCAGCGCACCCGTGCTCATCGAGTCCTCCGAGCCGCTCACCGGCTGCGAGGTCAGCCCCGCAGCCCGCGGCATTGCGGCCACGGTCGAAGGCAGCGAAGCCCGGTTCACCCTTCCCGGCGCAGGCTGGTGGGTGGTGCGCCTGAACGACCGCGACCGGCTGTTCCTGCTGGCCGACAAGCCCGAGAAGGCTCCGGCGATGGACGGGCAGACGCTCAACGCCGCGGATTTCGTTTCGGACGACGGGCTCCAGACCGCCAACCTGCAACGCGCGCTGGACGAGGCTTCGGCCACGGGCCGCACGCTGATCTTTCCGCGCGGGGTCTATCCGACCGGAACGCTCCGCATCGGCAGCAACACGCATATCTACCTCGCCGACGGAGCGATCATCAAGGGGTCGGACAACCGGGACGATTACCCGACCGACGGAGGCCGGATGGAAGCCGACCACATCCGCAACAAGGAGCACTACACCGACAACGGCGAGTGGATGACCTTCAGCCGCCTAATCCTCGTCGACAGCGCCGAGAACGTTTCGATCCGCGGCCGGGGCATCATCGACGGCAGCGGGGCCGCGCTCCGCGCCCAAGGCAAGCCGGCCAACCTGATCCGCATCCGCAATTCGCGCAACGTGTCGATCGAAGGCGTCCTGTTACGCGACCCCGCGGCGTGGAACACCCACATCCACTATTCGGACGGCGTGACGATCCGCGACGTGAAGCTCATCAACGACGCCACGGTCCCCAACACCGACGGTTTCGACCCCGACGCCTCGGCCAACGTGATGATCGACCACTGCTTCGCCTACTGCTCGGACGACAACGTGG
>ERZ772812.1203-NODE-1203-length-19647-cov-7.098714_pt1 | contig 19647 bp, 19 predicted proteins | sample MGYA00511343_ERZ772812 | MGnify/ENA primary metagenome ERZ772812 (study PRJEB29015, sample SAMEA2737706) | human gut metagenome | biome: human gut; feature: human-associated habitat; material: faeces | place: China | collected 2012 ...
TTTTTAATTGTCAATGTTTTTTATATATTTCATGCAATTCAGAATATTCTGAAAAATTAGCATCTGCGTTCCCACAACCAATGGCAGGTATAAGCGGCACACCTTGTGAAATCTATTATTTTTCTGTATAATCAATCTCATCTTTTTATTTCACTTATAAAGACACAGGAGACACGATATGTTTCATTATTATATGTTCAACAAACCTTTCGGCTGCATCACTGCCCGACGTGATAGCCTTTACCCAACCGTTATGGACTATTTTTCAAAGTTAAACAATGATAATTTAAATCCGGTTGGGCGATTAGACAGAGAAACCACAGGACTCCTCCTCATTACAGATGACGGAGTTTTCAACCAGAAACTTACGCACCCTTCTTATCATAAAGAGAAAACCTATCATTTTACAGTTCTCGGTGATTTAACCGAGAATCGGTGCCAACAATTAGAATAAGGAATCCTCTTAAAAGGATCCCCTGTTCTTACTTCTCCTGCGAAACTAAAAGTATTTCGTCAGGATATTCTTTCTAATATAATAGATACTTTGCATCCGGAAGTACAGAGTGCTGTGTGTAATAATCTTCCTACTCATCCAGTCACTTACGGAGAGATTACGATCAGCGAAGGACGCAAACGCCAGATTCGCCGCATGATGAAAGCGGTTCACTGCTGCGTAATTGAATTGAAACGCATTTCTATAGAAGATATTATTCTCGATGAGACACTTTCTCCCGGAGAATGGAAAGAGATTTTTCCACTATAACAGGAAAAATCTCTTTTTTATCTTCGTATATCATTTAAATCCAATTATAATCTCCACCGGTAATTGCCAGACTCAGAAGTGAATCCATCTTCTCAACTTCCTCTTCTCCTGTAATCTTCTCCACCAACACAGCTGTATCCTCCGCTGCTTCCAAAGTTTCATCCGGTCCAATTTCATAGTCAATATCCATCCCACAATCCGGACAAGGAATTGTATTCATTGTCTGCAGTGATAAAAATCGACTTCCACATTTTTTACATTCATAATATCCGCACTCTTTTGTGCCATCTGGTACATAATACATAATTTTCTACCTCACTCTCTTCATCTTACAAGTACTTTTTATCTTATCACTCACAAAAGAAGACCGCAAGCAACTTATTTCGTTGCGCAACCTTATCTCTTCCTAAGATTTGTAATCAAAAACCGATTGGTTTTTCTTGACAAACTCAACTTTTTTATGCTATATCTACTATAACTCTTTGCACTGCATATAAATCTACAGTACAAACTGAGCAGACCGTGATATCATATCATGGAGTCGGGTCGCAGATGCGACAGTGGAATCTTTCATCCGCGGGACAGTAGTTGCTAATACTGATTCGTGGGTGTTTTTATTTTAAAACAATTCTTTTATTTTCCCACATATATTTAGTGCCATAGAGCTATCTTTTAATTGTTTTATTAAATTGGAGGTAACACATATGGAAAACAGCACAATGAAAACCGGAAATCCTGTCGCAAATGAAGAAGATTTCCAAAAAGTAGCCAACAAAGTCTCTACTATTACGATTATCGGAAACATCGCACTATCTCTGCTCAAACTTTTTGCCGGAATTGTTGCGCATTCCAATGCGATGATCAGCGATGCTATTCATTCCGCATCAGATGTATTCAGTACATTTATAGTTATTATCGGAATCAGACTCGCATCAAAAAAACCGGACAAAGAACATCCCTATGGACATGAACGCCTAGAGTGTGTAGCTGCAATTGTCCTTGCAATCGTTCTTCTTATCACAGGCCTTGGAATCGGAATCGAAGCATTCAAAACGATATTGCAGGGAAATTCTGACAACATACAAACACCAGGTGTCTTAGCACTGATTGCCGCCATAATTTCAATTGCAAGTAAAGAGGCAATGTACTGGTACACCAGATATCATGCCAAGAGAATCGATTCCAGTGCACTAATGGCAGATGCCTGGCACCATCGTTCCGATGCATTTTCTTCCATCGGCGCATTGATCGGAATCGCCGGTTCAAGACTTGGATTTCCAATCATGGACTCCATTGCCAGCTTAGTGATTTTTGTATTTATCGTAAAGGCTGCTTCCGATATTTTCAAAGATGCAATCGACAAGATGGTTGACCACTCCTGTGACGAAGAAATGGAGACTCAACTTCGCAACTGCGTAATGCGCAATCCAAATGTTCATAAGATTGACGTACTTCGAACTCGAATTTTTGGAAATAAAATCTATGTTGATGTTGAAATTGCTCTGGATGGCTCCATCACACTTCAGGATGCACATGATGTGGCCGAAAAAGTGCATAACGATATCGAAAAGACTTTTCCTAAAGTAAAACATATCATGGTTCATGTAAATCCTGCAAAATTATAAGTAACAAGCTTTCTCTTTCCATGAAGGAATCCTCGTCAATGACGAGGATTCCTTCAACGACTGGCAGTTCCTGCCTAAAATTCATTTAATCATGTTCTTTAATATATTGAAATACCTTTTTGTCACTCTTTGATTTTTTATACCATCCAATACATACCATTATAATTCCAACAATAATAACCGTAGTTCTTACCGATGAATTCGGTGAAAATAAGCAGGATACAATAATTCCGGTTCCAGCACCTGTAAAAAAATCTACAACAGATTTTTCGTGCTTTATTGTTCCCATCGCTCTTTCTTTATCTATAGATTGTACCATTTTTGAAACTTTTTATGCCATAAATTCATCTAATAAGTATCAATCGGTTGAGATGAAGCTTGAAAACAATTGAAAGAAGGTGGCGTATAAAATGAAATCTCTTGTAAAGCGGGCGCAAAGGGGAGATGATCAGGCGTTCGTGGAATTGATAGAAGAAAATAAGCAGGCCATGTATAAAGTAGCGGTCGGTATTTTAAAAAACGATTTTGATGCAGCAGATGCAATTCAGCAAAGCATCCTTACTTGCTATGAAAAGCTGAAAGAATTAAAAAAAGCACAGTATTTTAAGACATGGCTGCTCAGAATATTAATCAATAATTGTAATCAGATGCTTAGGGAACAGAAGAAAGTAGTCGGAATTGAAGCGTATTATGGGGCAGAAGATATAAAAGGAAAGAAAGCAGAAGAAAAGATTGCAGCACCACCGGGAGCAGCGACAATCAACGAAGACTTTCTAGAGCTGTTAGACCAGATGGAACAGCAATATCGGGTTGTATTGATTTTATATTATGTAGAAGAGATGAGCATCCGAGAAATCAGTCAAATACTGCAGATGAATGAAAATACAGTGAAGACAAGACTTTCCAGAGGTCGAGGAGTATATAAAAAACTCTATCTGAAAGAACACCCGGAATTTCAGTTTGAGTAAAGCAAAAATTCAGACAAAGATAGAAAATGTGAGCAGAAAAGGAGGGCTTGAGAATGTCATTTGAAGAGAAAATGAAACAGGATTTGAAAAAAGATTTAGAAATTCCAGAGATTGTAGAGCAAAAAATTCAAGATGCATATAAAGAAATCGGACAAGGAAAGCTTAGAATGAAGAAGCCAGATAACAGGAATCAGAAGAGAAAGAAAGTGTGGACAACAGCGGCGGCAGCTGTGGCGGTGATCGCTGTATCAGGAACGGTTCTTTATTCCAATCCGGTACTGGCGAAGAATATCCCGGTGATCGGAGATGTCTTTGCAAAAATGCAGGAAAACAGGGCGAAGGATCCGTATGCAGGGAAAGATAAGACCGCCTATGAAAAGATTGAAGATTATTCTGCAAATGTGCAGACTCCGGGATCAGAAGCAGAAGATAACGGCGTGACAGTAACGGTATCCGATGCATACTGTGATGGATATGAAATGTATTTTACGATGACAGCTACTACAGACAATGAGCAGATCAATCAGAAGAAATATCTGCTGCCGGAGAAAAGTCAGAGAGTGCAGGTTAACGGAGAGGAATGCGGTGCAGAACTTTGTCTGGAAAAAGCGGAGGATGGAAGCTTTGTAGGTCTTGGACATATCAGTGCAGATTTTCTGAAGAAAAAGGAATTTTCAGATCAGTCAACGGTAAACATACAGTTTACCCAGCTCTATGGAACGGGAGAAAATGAGCTGAGCACAACCAAGTATGTGGAGGGCGAGAATCTGATCAGCGGAGAGTGGAATCTCAAATTCACAGTGAATACGGATGCCAGCAACAACCAGACATATGAAGTAAATGCGGAGAATAATGGATTCAAAGTAAGTAAGGTTGTAAAAGTGCCAGCATCCACCTACCTTTATCTTGAGGTGCCGGAAACATATGAAAATGTACAGATGATTATTACGGATGCAGATGGAAATGCACTCGAGAAATTCGGAGGTACTTTTACAGATCCGGAACATGGAGTGTACCAGATCAAGCTGCAGTTTGAGCAGACGGATACAGATCAGATTCATGTGCAGGTTGTAGATATGGATCAGAGCACGAACGATAATCTGGTCATGGTTGCAGAAATGACAGCCGATCTGAATTAAACAATAGTCATTCTCCGTAATAACATAATGTCTTTTCGGGGAATGACAGGATGGTCACAACAGAGTTAGTTCGGTTGTGACCTCTTAATGTGCGCATCCTAAGCGGAGCGTTTTTTATATATTAGGAAAGGACTTTCCTAATATATAAAAAAATCACCGTCCCCACAGCTCCTATGTCTGTAAAAACAGTGATTGTTAGTGCGCGATCAGGGGTTCGAATCCTGTATTTACACTCAGAAACGCCTGGAAATGGAGGTTTTTGCACAGCGTCTGACAAAAAATGTCCCAATACAATATTTGGAAAAAATTTAATATTTCTACGAATAAAGCGTGATGTTTTCCTTCTTTCAAGCAACACTCCATTTTTCAAATCCATCAAAATAATTGATGATAACTTCTTAGTAATACGAATGATTACCTACTTACATAAAACTTGTTGTCATGGACAAAAAGAGCCGCCCGATTGGACGACTCTTTCTCTTATAAAAAACAACAAGAGGAAAATTGTAGTAAATGGCTTATGCGTCTCTTCTCTTTCTGTAAGCAACGATTCCGGCATAAAGAGCAGCTGCTCCTGTCAGTGCAAATGTGAATGGTGATGCAAAATCGCCAGTCTTTGGAGCTTCACTTTCTTTCGTATTGGATGTTTCCTGTGTTTTCGCACTCTCTGTTTTTTCTGTGGAATTTATCTGAGTCTTTTTTACATCCTCAGTTTTCTTGTTAGCCTCTTCTTCAGCTTTTTTCTTGGCTTCCTCTTCAGCTTTCTTCTTCGCTTCTTCCTCAGCCTTTTTCTTAGCTTCCTCTTCGGCTTTCTTCTTAGCCTCTTCCTCGGCTTTCACTTCCGCATCATAGTCTGCCTGTGCAATTGCCAGTTCAGCGATTGCTGCCGCATTGACTTTTTTCGCATCCGTGTAAACAGCCTCAGCATCCAGGAATCTCTGGTAAGCGGTATTGTAAAGATCAACTGCATTCAGAGCCTCCAGTTTAAGAGCCTTTACATTTGCTGTAGAAGTATTCAGATAAGCAAAGTCTGCATCTGTAATGTCATTTTTCATGGCATCCTCATAGGAAAGCGCTTCACTTCTTTTCTTGAGGTCAGCTGCTTTCATAAGTGCATCATGTTTTACCTTCAGATCCGCTGTTGCATCATCCAAGGCTTTCTTTGCAGAATCATAAGCAGCTTTTGCTGTCTCTTCGTCAGCTTTTGCGCTTTCAGCTTTCGCCTTGGCACCCTGAAGCTTGTTGTAATCCGCTGTTGCCTGATCCAGATCTGCCTTTGCATCGTCTCTTGTTATTGTTGCTTTTTCGATCGCTTCTTCACAAAGACGTACTTTCTGGTTCGCATCCGGTAATGCCGTTTTCAGATCTGTATTTTTCTTCTGTTCCTCAGTAAGAGTTGCTGTTGCTGTCGTCAGCTCAGTCTCTTTCATGTTCTTCTGATCCTTGGCACGCTCAAAGTCTGCTTTCTTTGCATTTGCCTCATCATGAAGATTTGCTACATGCTTACTGATCGCATCCGCAACCGCATCACGGTTTGTTGTTGCTTCTTCCAGCTTTGCAGCTTTCTCGGAAACATTCTGATCGCATGTTTTGATTATTTCTTTGATATCTTCGATCGTTCCTGCAGCATTTGCTACGTCTGTTTTCAGACCTTTTACTTTGTTCTGAGTTCCAGCCAGCTTGTCCTGTGCATCTTTCAGCTCTTTCTCTGCATCAGCTACGGTCGGGATCATTGTTCTCTTTCCGTTTACATATTTTTCATAAGCAGCTTTCGCATCCTCAAACGCTTTCTGTTTTTCTGCCTGTACAGTAAGCGCATCATTGTGATGATCCTGTGCAGTCATAGCATGATCATTGGCATTTGCAAGATTCAGAGATGCGTTGTTTACGTTTGCCTGCTGTTCATATACATCATTCTGAGCTGAATCAACGAAATCTTTTGCGCTCTTTACGTTATTTTCCTTGATTGCAAGTTCATTGGCAGCGACCATAGCGTCTTCATTTGCTTCTTCAACCTTTGCTTTGGCAGCGGCTGTCTCCTGCTTTCTTGTCTCCATCTCGGCAGCTGCCTGTTTTTCTTTTTCTTCGGCAGCGGCAAGGGTTGCATTTGCAGCATCCAGAGCAGCTTTTGCTTCGTCCAGTTTTGCTTTTGCAGCTTCCTCAAGGTTCGGGGCTTCCATCAGTTTGTTGTAATACTCCATGAATTTTGCAGTATATTCTTCAAGAGAAAGAGCGTTTTCAGTGATATCATATGTCATAAATGACTGTTCATGGGTAAGATCAGCGTATTTGTCATCAAGACCATATTGATTGACCGCGAACCCTGTTACTTTAAATTTACTGTTAATAATGTTCAGATAATGTCCACAATCATGATCGGAGCCACCGTTCTCGTAGCGTTCTTTTTCCATATCATACCATCCAGCGAAAGGTCCACCAAACTCCTCGGTCCATCCCCATGCCAGATTTTCACCAACCCCAAACTGTCGGATATGCTCCATAGTGTATGCAGATGCATTTGCACTATACTGTGAAACAGCCATCAGGTAATCGTTTACTTTTAATTCTTCAAGTCCATTTGCTTTTCTTAATTCATTGCATACTTTGATCCACTCAAGGGATGTTTTCATGTTTTCCAAAGATGTTGCATCCTTAGATTCACCCATATGGGTATACTGGTTGTATGTAGTATCCTTAAATACGCGAAGAGCACCGTTGCTGCCATTCTGTTCAAAGTATCCTGCTGATCCCTTAGCAATCTGCTCTCTGGAAGCTTTGGCTGCAATCTTTGCCTGCTCGTAAGCCGCCTGTGCGTCATTGACTGCTGCCTGTTTCGCAGTAACATCCATCTTAGCTGCTGCCACTTCATTCTTGGCTGCTGCAAGATTGTTCTCTGCACCTGCCTGTAACTGATCCGCATTCGCCTTTAATGCCTGTGCGCTTTGAAGTGCCTGATCTGCCTGCTGCTTCATATTCTCTGCGTCTTCTTTTTCTTCTTTTGCATTGTCGTAGGTAGCCTTTGCGATAGTCAGTGTCTTATTCAGTTCATTTAACTTTGCATCTTCTGCGTCTTTCTTACTCTGAGCGTCAGCCACTGCTGCATTGGCGGAATCCAACTCTGCCTGAGTGCTTTCGACTTTCGCATTGGCAGTATTTAATTCTTCCTGTGCTTTCGCTGCATCTGCCTGAGCCTGTGCGATTTTTACTTCCAGTGCTGCTTTTGTTTCTTCATCTTCAGCTGCTGCCAGCTGTTCCTGTAAGGAAGCTAAGTTGTTCTGTGCATCGGAAAGCTTACTGTTCCAGTTTTCCCGATCTGCTTTGGCTGTATCCAATGCTGCCTGTGCTTCGCCCACTTTCTGCTGTGCTTCCTGTAATTCCGGAGAACCAGCCTCAGCTTCTGCTTTTGCCTGATCGTAAGCTGCCTGTGCGGATTCGTAAGCACTCTGCGCTGCTGCACGGTCTGCTTCTGCCTTATCTACGGCCGCCTGCTTTTCATCAACAGCTTTCTGATACTCTGCGATCTTCTCATCGCTGGAATTGATATCAGCCTTTAACTGATCTAACTGAGCCTGTGCTTCACTTAAACCACCCTGCTTCTCTGACAAGGTCTGGTTAGCTGCATCTAAAGCTGCCTGCTTGTTGTTTAAGTCTTCCTGTGTGACAGAGATCTTTGCTTCTGCTGCTTCCAGTTCTTTCGCTGCCTGCTCTTTGGCTTTCTGTGCTTCCTCAAATACTTTGTTTGCCTGGGATGCGCTTAAAGCTGCTGCATCTTTTTCCTTAGAAGCACCGTCATATGCATTCTGCGCTTCCTTTTCCTTATTTGATGCATCTGTCTTTGCATTCTCGAATGCAGCCTGTGCATTTGCCACTGCCTCATCCGCTGCCATTTTTGCATCATCTGCGGTTTTCTTTGCTGCATCGGATTCTGAGGAAGCATTATCATAATCAGCCTTTGCAGTATCTTCTTTTGCCTGTGTCTCAGACTGTTTCTTCTTTGCAGCATCTAAAGCATCTTTCTTGCTGGCTGCATCTTTTGCTTCTACATCGGTTTTCTCATCTGCTTTTGCATTTGGCAGTTCCTCTGCGTGAACGACAGTGCCTACACCTGCGATCAGGTTAGATGAAATAACTGCTGCCGCTGTTGCTGCTGTTGTGATTCTTTTTACTGTGTTGTTTTTCATTTCCTTTCTCCATTCGTATATGTAAATATTCTGTATTAAAACATACAATCCTATGTTCTATTATAGTTACATTTTTCAGTATATTCAAGGCATTCTTAAAGTTACATAATAGTTTTATACTATAAAGCACAGGAGATTATAGGATGATTAGTTATGCTCCACTTTGGAATACTATGAAGCAACAAAATATAACAACTTATAAGCTCATTACTCAATATAATATCAGCTCAAGAACTATCCATAATTTAAAACATAACCAATCAATCACTATGTACACTTTGGAAAATCTTTGTGATGTTTTAAATTGCACACCTAATGATATTGTGCAATTTAAAAAACAATGATTATTCCAGCATCTTCTCTCTGTCTTCTGCTCCCTGTAGATAAGCGATCTCCATTAAGATACCTGCCTTTTGATGGAACAGACCGATCATTTTTTCGTAATCATCATTTGGGGAATCAATTCGGTCTGCAATCATTTTGATTTGATTAACCAATAACATATATTCTTTTCTTTGATAACCTAAAAAATGTTCTGGATCGTCATACTGCTTTCTGTAAAATGTCTTCATAAATTCTTGATTCATTCTGCTACCTCCATTTGTTAATATCATCAATAAGTTACTTTGTCGCCTCCTTTTTCTTTTGTTGTAAGAATATGGTAGCATTTTCCATCTTTGGTTCGCTTTTTGCACAACAGCGATTTTGCTGTGTTGCTCTTATTATTTTCTAGTGTAATCCTATCTAGATTACTCCTCTGATGGGTCTTCTTCCTTATTTTTCTTGTCAACATCAATCCACGGGACTACATCTTTCAACGACTCTTTCGCTGAGATAACACGATGTCTCCTGCCACTTGTCTTTTCCATATCAAGTTTCCGGTATCTTTTTTTAATATTCTTTTTCTCTGATAAAACGGATCATTGTTCCGTTTTGCGACTTAACTTTAAAAAATTGAACTTTAATTCCAATGAATTAGGGGACTGTCGTAACAGCCCCCTGCAATTCTCTACAATGTGAATTCTATCCTTTCTTCTTATACTGCTCCAAACCATGCTTTTTCGCATCAAGTGCATTTGCTACCGCACTTTCCATCGTTTCACCACAAGTAATACAACCAGGCAAATCTAGATAAGAAACCACAAATCCGCCCTCTTCTTTTTCTTCTACAATTCCCATACGATATGACTTTTTCATATAATAGTCTATCGTTTTACTCGAACTCGATCTTCTCCTGTATTTCTAATGGTAAATTCATTAAAGTGTCTTTATTTCCAAATGTCAAAACACTATATTTCTTTTGTCCCGTACTCTTTCTTAGTATATGCGTTACCTCATATAAATTATTAAATCTACTATTATCTATTTCTTCCACTCTAAATGAGTATGGCACCATACAGCTATTAATAATCGTTCCTTCATTATCTGTATTATTTCCTAAGCAAATAACAAATTTTAAATTTGTTATCCCTATACTATAAGTAAATGTTGCTGTTGTCATATCTGTTGCTATCATAACATCTTCTACAGTTATCTTATATAAATCCGATAAACACGAGGTTTTTTTATCAGCTAAATCATACGGATGATTTATATCGAAATAAATTTCTGCTGGTCGTAATCCATTCCTTGCCAATGCATGTTTATAAAAGTCTTCTGGCTTTAAATTTGATGAAACTCCTGTCAAATGCATAAATGCTGATTTTTTAAACAGTACTTCAACGAATTTGTCTTCATATACAAACATATATGTGTTTCCAATAAGATATGATTTATAATTCTTTGCTGCACTATGTATTCTTCGTATTATCTGTGATTTTCCCACTAATTTTCCTCCAAATGTAAAAAGGGAAGCAATCGCTTCCCTTTAGAATTACCACTGGTGTTCGTTTTGTCACTTTCCAGTTTTCAAAACATCAGCGTATGACCTAATCCTCATACTGGATATGATATTGTCTTTATGACACCGTATCACGCGGGTCACCATATTGATATTATCGCAATAGTATCGCCATAGATATTTAGTTGCTCTATGTGCAACCCAGTGCTTTCTTATAATTATAATATGTCAAATTTAGTTTAATGTCAAGATGCTTCACTCATTTTCCTTTTTTTGCATTTTGCTCGCTCAAGTGTTTTTACCACCCCAATTGTATCAACATTGCTAACACTTTTTCATTGTCTCTAGTTTTCTTTTTTCTTGACAAAGCGGAACATTGTTCCGTTTTAAACGTTATAGTCTTCGTTTGAAGCAAGACCATATTATACGCGAAGATTCATTGCTGTAAGACTAACTACGTTATTATTATTTTAAATCAACTTATCAAAAACATCTACGAACACTGTCCACTCCTCATCGGATGAATGCAAATACTCCATGAGATGTAATCTCTATTCCTGCATCTACATAAGATTCTACTTGCTGTTCTATTGTTAATTCAAGATTTCTTTTCCAGAAAACTCCCATATTCTCCAAAACAGAAAAGGAGAACTTACTATGAATGAAAATGCTACTATTTCAGATTACGAAGCATTGAATTTTGCTTTAGAACACGGTATCATTAGCATGGATGCTGTGCGTGAACAAATGAAAAAAAAAAGAAAAAAGAGATTTTAGAGAACCATCCTTACAGTATTTGGCAAGGAAAAGATAATCGTTGGAGAACCTATCTTCCGGATGCATTTGCTGCCCGTGGAAAACGACTGATCGTCAAGACCAATAAAGCGGACCTTGAAGCTGCTATTATAAAAGCATTTAGTGAAGAGGAAAATCAACTGGATATTAAGAAGTTTACATTAGATGATATCTTTCCGGATTGGTTGGAATACAAACGGCTCCATACAACTGCTGAAACATATATTACGCGAATTCAGTCCGATTGGAATACACATTACAAGGATACTGATATCATCCAGATTCCGTTAATTAAATTGGATAAGCTTACTTTAGATTGCTGGGCTCATAAGCTAATTCAGGATAACAACCTGACTAAAAACGCTTACTACAACATTACAGTGATTATGCGGCAATGCTTGAATTATGCCGTCGATAAGGGATATATTTCCTCTAATCCATTTAGTTCTGTAAAGATTGATTCACAACGGATGTTTCGCAAAGTTCAAAAAAAACAAGATGAAACACAGGTCTTTCTAAAATCAGAACAAAAGAGTATTCTCCCATTAGCCTGGGATGATTTCTACAATGAAACAAAGAACTATGTCCTAGCTCCACTGGCCTTGTTATTCCAATTTCAGACAGGAATTCGAATCGGTGAGTTATGCGTGATTCGCTATGAAGATCTTACAGAACAGAATGGATACATCCATATCCAGCGGATGCTTCGACGTGATACCGCAGAAGTTGTATCTCACACAAAAACCGCTGCCGGTGATCGATTTGTCCCACTAACTTCTGAAGCTCAGAAATTGATTGATACTGCAAGACAATATCAAAAGGACCATCTCTATCCTGATAATGGTTATATCTTTTCAATCAACGATAAACCACTGACAGAACGTTGTATCTCAACACTATACACGAAATATTGTAAAAAGTTGGGAATAATTCAGAAGAGCTCTCACAAGGCTCGTAAAACATTTGTGTCTAACTTGATATCAAACGGAGTTAACATCAACACTGTAAGACAGGCAGCAGGACATGCGGATGAGAGAACCACTTACAACAACTACTGTTACGACACCTTGGAAGAGGATGAAAAGAAAATGCAATTTGAAAAAGCACTTTCATTATAACTTTTGAGGGAAAGTGTAACATAAAACTGTAACACTTTCCCTCTTTTTACTCTCATTGCGTAGGTGTAACACACTGTAACACGAACACATATTCTTTTTCTATTGTGTCTGCACCACTGAAAATTACTTGCAGTAACATGTCAAAAAGCCGTGAAACCCTTGTAAATCAAGGCTTTCCAACGCACAAAAAAATCACCGTCCCCACAGCTCCAATGTCTGTAAAAACAGTGATTGTCAGTGCGCGATCAGGGGTTCGAACCCTGGACACCCTGATTAAGAGTCAGGTGCTCTACCAACTGAGCTAATCGCGCATCTTCAATTGTCTGTGTTACGTTCTCCGTAACGACAAGATTTATTATATAATAAGGTTTTTTAAAATGCAAGTACTTTTTTTATTTTTTTCATATTTTTTTCACAGCTCTCATATATTGATATGGGGGTTGAATTTATGAAGCATATTATCCATTATGTTACAACCAATTTCAAAAAAATCTTTCATACTGTCTGCACAGAGATTATCTCCTGCATTCAAGGCACAGCTCTGCATTTTGTCCTGGTCGCTGCCTTTCTCGGAACACTGAATCATTTCCTGTATTTTTTATCCGGGCAGTCTCCAATCATTGCACTTTTCTGCCCGGTTAATGAATCCGTGTGGGAACATTTGAAACTTTTATATTTTCCTTTTTTATTCGTAAGCATATGGGAATATCTGTCTCTGCATCCGGTTGTTTTACCGTTCTTTTACTGTCGGTATCTGGGTGTGCTTCTCGGAATGTTTTTTACTGTTTCTGTTTTTTACACATATTCCGGGATTCTCGGCCGGAATTTCCTGATCTTAGACATCCTGCTTTTTTATTCCAGTGTAATATTTTCATTTGGAATGTCTGAATATATTTCCGGCAAGACCCGTTCTCCTCACAAGACAGAACCTGGCTTTGTAGTCTCACTCTGGTTGATAACATCATTTTTCTTCTTTGTATTTACATGTTTTCCGCCAGATCTTCCGTTATTCTATTCAGCATAAGTACAACAACCATCAACACATTTCCCTACATATATAATTAATTATTCACACCATGATGTGCAACATAGCTGTTAAGATCCAATGCTTTGAACACATATCCCTGTGACTGATAATATTCAATAATTTTCGGCAGCGCTTCCACAGTTGTATCTTTTGTCTCGGAATCATGTGACAGCAGGATGATATTATTGTCATGGAAACTGGTTGCCTGATCCACAAGCTGTTCCGTTGTTCTCACGGCCCCGTCTCCCGAACTTCCATTCCAGTCATAATATTGATATCCTCTTGCCTGAACCTCCTGCGTAAGCGTTGTCATAATTCCCTTCGTGTAACTTGCAGATATGGTATTCGAAGATCCTCCCGGAAATCTGATAAAACACGGAACATAGCCGATCTCTTCTTTTACAAGCTGTCCAATCTGGTCAAGATCCTGAAAATATGCATCAACAGATGCATACACCTTTGCGTAATCATGAGAATATGTATGCATTCCGATCGTATGTCCCTTATCATAAGCCTTTTTGATCATATCTTTATATTCCGGCATGGCTCCTGTAACAAAAAACGTTGCTTTCGCATTGTATTTATCCAAAATGTCCAGCACCGCCTGCGTATTCTTAGACGGTCCGTCATCCAACGTCAGATAGACAACTTTTTCATCCGATTGTTCTGTTGTACCCACTTTTCTTCCTGGTTGAACTGCAAATTCACTTCTGTCATCTGCCTGATCTTTTTGGCCTTGATTTTCTTTATTGGATGCATCAGTTTCATTCTCATTGATCGTAAGTTTTTTTGCAGTTGCTTTTTTCTTTGATACTGCCTTTTTACTTTCCGTCTCGGCCGTTGTCATCGTTTTACCGGCATTCTTTTTTATAACATGCCCACCGATTCCCACACCTATGATCACTGCTGCTATACAGACTGCTGCAATCAGAATCTTTCTCTGTGCACGATCTTTTCGTCTTCTATTTTTTAACTTTTTCCTGCTCATACTTTTTTCCTCTTTAATTTTCAACTTTATTCTCACTTTTAAGTAATTGCTTTTTCTTTTTTACTATCATACCGCTTTTTTCCTTTTTATCAAGCCTTTTCTCGAGACTTTTTCACTACAATGTAGTATTGTAATAAATAGATTATCACTTACAAATGTCGAAAGGAGTTTTTAATATGAGTGAAAACGAAAATAAAGTCTGTCCTGTCAGCTGCAAAATCGAACATCACGCCATGATGTTCGCATTTCTCGCCAAACATGCAATTGAATTATGCGGTGACGCCGGAAAAGACGCAATCCTTGCCGGAATGACTACCTATGGAAATGAGCGGGGTGCCCGCATGGCGGCAAATGCACTCGCACACGGTGATGAACTGACTACCATGACCAATCAGGCATACGGTGAATGGAAACCAGATTACGCCGGACAAATGGACTTCGGAACGCTTCGCACCGAACCGACACTTCAGACTTACATTGCAAAATGTGCATGGTGTGAAGCATGGAAAAAGCATAACATTACCGAATATGGGAAATATTATTGCGCCAATGTAGATAATGCCGTTTACCAGGGTTTCCGTTCCGACTTCGTCTGTACACCGACTGCCACATCTATGAGCTGGGGCGGCAAGCGTTGTGAATTCGACTGGGGACACCCGCTCTCGCAGGAAGAGGTAAAAGAACTGGCTGAGAAAAAGGCCAAACTTGGGACTTCCTGTATGAAAGATTTTAATTTCCACACAGCACATTTAAAATATACCGTCAGTCAGGCTCTGATCCTGAATCTTGGTGAAAAAGGGGAAGAGGCAGTTAAACTTGCGCTTGCTGATTATGTAGATACATTTGGACAGGAATATCTGGATGTACTAAACGGTCTTTATCCGGTTGAATAGAATTTGCTGCTTATTGACATTATTTTTTACTTTTCATATAAGAAAGCTATGAAATCTATTTACATCCTGTTTTTCTATGCTAAAATGATAGATAAACACCCGATTCTATGAGGAGGTATCTATATTTTGAATAAACTAACAACCGAACATACACCCGACAATATCATTGCCACATGGATTGACGATCATCAGGACGAACTGGTTCGTACCGCTGATTACATTTTCCGTCACCCGGAACTTGCATATCAGGAGACACTTTCTTCCAAATGCCTGGCAGATTATCTGGAAAGCCAGGGATTTAAAATAACATGGAAAACAGCCGGTATCGACACCGCATTTACCGCAGTCTGGGGAGGCGGAAAACCAATCCTCGGATTCCTGGCCGAGTACGATGCTCTGGCAGGTGTCGGACACGCCTGCGGGCACAACCTGCTTGGAACAGCCGTTGCCGCAGCGGCATGTGCATTAAAAGCCGATATGGAAGCAACCGGTGCAGCCGGAACAATCTGCGTCTATGGCTGCCCGGCCGAAGAGATCATGTCCGGCAAGATCGTGATGAACGATCAGGGAGTCTTTGATGACCTCGATGTTGCTATTACCTGGCATCCATTCGACCGCAACCGTGTCAGCAACGATATCTGGCAGGCACAGGACATTAAAAACTATACATTTCACGGAGTCAGCGCACATGCCTCCCGCTCACCGGAAAGCGGCCGCAGCGCCTTAGATGCTGCCGAGCTTATGAATATTGGCGTGAATTATCTCCGCGAACATGTAACAGATGACGTCCGCATGCATTATGCTTACATGGATAATGGTATTCCGGCAAATGTTGTACCTGACTTTGCAAAGACGAATTATTTTATCCGCTCTACCAAAAGAAGCCGCACGGAAGATGCAAGCAAACGCGTGGATGCATGTGCAAAAGGTGCAGCTATGATGACCGGAACAACTGTCGATATCGAATTAGTTGGAAGCTGCAAGGAAATGAAAGTCAACCGTCCGCTAGTGGAAGTTTACTATGAAGCTATGACTCATATCCCGACACCTGAATATACAGATGCAGAACTGGATTTTGCAAAAGACATTTCAGAAAAGGCCGGACTTATGAACAATGGAAAATATTTTGCAGGACTTTATCCGCTAGAGGACACGCCAGTTCCACTTTCCATTGGAACCGATGCCTCCCAGGTCAGCCATACCGTTCCCCTCATCACCATCAGCGCTGCTACTATGTGCCACGGCACCGCACTTCACCACTGGGCAGCCAGAGAACAGGCCGGCATGAGTATTGGACATAAAGGTATGCTTTATGCAGCCAGATGTATGGCAGAAGGTACAAAATTGTTGCTTTCTAAACCAGAATATTTACAGGCTGTGTGGGATTATCATAATGTTCCTCAAGACTAAATATGCACTTTCTGATAAGTATCTGGCATTATAGAAATGATACTCAGGCAAAAGTGTAAAGAAATTGCAAAAAAATTCATATTTGTGTAAAAAAATTCATTGTAACCCTCCTCGAATAGTGCTAAAATGAAAACTGTTTTTTAGCACTTATGATTGAGGAGGATTTTAATTTACAATGGAAAAGAAAAAACGCTTTAAAATGCCACATGCGTATGTCATTATTTTCATAATGACAGTCATCACTGCAATTCTGGCTAACATTATTCCAGCCGGTACATTTGACCGTGTCGAAGACGCTTCCGGTAACTCTGTTGTTGTCGCAGACAGTTTTCATCATGTCGATAAAATCGGCTGCAGCATTTTTGATATGTTCAAATCTTTCCAGATTGGATTTGAAGACAGTGCACAGATTATTTTCTTTATCATCTTTGCATATGCATTTGTATATGTACTTTTAAAAAATGGTACATTTGACGCACTGGTTGGTTCTGTACTTCGTAAAGTTGGTAACCGTATCGAACTGATCATTCCGGTATGTATGATTTTATTCGGACTGCTCGGTTCCACCATGGGAATGTTTGAAGAGACTTACGGACTGATTCCTGTGTTTATCTCCATCGCCATGGCACTCGGATACGATGCCATCGTCGGCGGCAGTGTCATTTACCTCGGTGTCGCAGTCGGATTTGCCGCTGCAACCATCAACCCATTTACTATTGGTATCGCCCAGGAAGTTGCAGGCGTGAAGATGTTCTCCGGTCTTGGTTACCGTATTCTTTGCTTTGTCGTATTCATGGGCATCAGTATCTGGTATGTATGGCGCTATGCACGTAGAATCCAGAAGGATCCGACCAAATCTTACCTTTACGGAGAAAAGATTGAGACGCTCGAATGTGCTTCCCGTGAGGAAATGATGGAGATCAAGATGACAACCACTCACAAACTGAGCTGTCTGTTATTCGTATTTACAATTGGTATACTTCTTTACGGAACGATCAAACTTGGCTGGTACATCGACGAAATTGCAACCCTGTTTATTATTATGACAATTGTATCCGGACTTGTATCCAGATTTACACCAAGTGAGATTGCAGATATTTTTATCGAAGCAAGTAAGGAAATGATGTATGGTGCACTTCTTGTTGGTATCAGCCGAAGCATCGCTGTTATCATGGAAAATGCACAGATCATTGATACCGTTGTATACTGGCTCGCTACCATGCTCCAGCATTTCCGCGGTATGGCAAGTGCAATGGGTATGTTATTTGCTCAGAACATTATCAACTTCTTTATCCCAAGTGGTGCCGGACAGGCTCTGATCACAATGCCGATCCTTGCCCCAGTCGGAGAAATGGTTGGTGTCAGCCGTCAGGTCAGCGTCCTGGCTTACCAGTTTGGTGACGGATTCTCTAACATTTTCTGGCCAACAAGCGTATTTATGATGTGCGGAATCATGAGACTGCCAATTAACAAATGGTATAGATTCGTAACACCACTGTTCCTGATCATTTTCGCTGCTTCAATCGTATTACTCGGAGCTGCGGTAGTGATAGGATATTAGTTACCGTTAATAGCATAGAGTGAAATAATCTTTCCCAGGCACGCTCTCGCTACCTTCCGCTGGCAGCGGTACATAAGGCGCTAAAGAACACCGCCTAAGTACCGGCCGCGTCAGAGTACCCGTTTCAAGATTATTTCACTCTTTTATATTGCGGTAAACCGGAAGTATGAGTGTGAGTATGGCTGTGCAAAGCTTTCTTTTTAGGGCTTTTGTAAGTCTTGATAGAGAAATGTGAAGCTGATATAAAATATTTTTAAGGAGACTGTATAATGAATAAAGAAGAACTTTATCTTGCAGAGGATAATCTTGCTGCTGAGATTGAAGAAATCAGTGAGTTTGTGTTTAATCATGCGGAGCTTGGCAGTGAGGAATTTAAGTCCTGTAAGTATCTTGTTGAGAAATTAAAAGAGCATGGATTTACGGTAACTTGTCCGTATCTGGATCTTGATACTGCTTTTCGTGCAGAACTTTACTGTGGTGAGGGTCCGAAAGTTGCTGTGCTTCCGGAGTATGATGCGCTTCCGGGATATGGTCCGAACAAGGACGAGGTGGCCCACGCGTGCGGACATAACTGGATAGCCGCTTCCACACTCGGTGCTGCCCTGACTCTGGCAAAATTCAAAGATCAGATCAACGGAACGATTGTTGTCATCGGTGCCCCTGCCGAAGAGACAACCGGTGGTAAATGTGATATTGCCAACCGTGGCGGTTATGATGATATCGACGCTGCACTTCAGTTCCACTTAGGCGCTGAAAACAACATGAATATTATGACTCTGGCTATGGATTCCATCGAATTCCGATTCCACGGTACTGCATCCCATGCAGCCGCCTACCCGGAAAAAGGTGTCAATGCTCTGGACGCTGTAAACCTGATGTTTGCAGGAATCAATGCAATGCGCCAGCAGACAAGAAATGACGCCCGTGTAGCAGGGATCATAACTTCCGGTGGTGCTGCATGTAATATTATTCCTGATTACGCAGCATGCCAGTTCTACATTCGTGCAAAAGACCGCGCTTACTTGGAGGAGCTGACTCAGAAAGTCATTAATTGTGCAAAAGGCGCAGAACTTATGACTGGTGCAAAACTGGAATACTTCAACTTCGAGAATTCTTATGATGACCTTGTATATCATGATGGACTTCGCGCCCTGATGCGTAAAAACTTAAATGATCTGGGAGTTACAGATTTCGTAGACAGTGATGAAGAGGCAAGCGGATCCAGTGACATTGGAAATGTATCTCATGTATGCCCAACCGTATACTGCGAGTTAGATACCGGTGCAAGACCGAAAGTATTTGCACATCACGAAACATTTCTGAAATATGTACATGGAAA
>ERZ772812.1206-NODE-1206-length-19592-cov-9.660593_pt1 | contig 19592 bp, 16 predicted proteins | sample MGYA00511343_ERZ772812 | MGnify/ENA primary metagenome ERZ772812 (study PRJEB29015, sample SAMEA2737706) | human gut metagenome | biome: human gut; feature: human-associated habitat; material: faeces | place: China | collected 2012 ...
GCGGCTGCATCAGCTGCAGGTAGTCGACGACGATGAGGCCTTTGCCCGACGCCTTGCGCAGTTCGCGGCGCGCTTTGGCGCGGGCCTCCAGGATGGACAGGCCCGGCGAGTCGTCGATGTAGAGCTCCAGCTGGGACAGGGAGTTCATCGCGTCGGCGATGGCGCCCCAGTCCCCTTCGGAGATGTAGCCCGCGCGGATCTTCGACAGGCTCACGCGCGCTTCGGCGCACAGGATGCGCTGGACCAGCTGACCCGCGCTCATTTCCAAGGAGAAGAACGTCACGGCCGTGCCGCGCTTCGCCGCGTTGACGGCGAGGTTGAGCGCGAACGACGTCTTGCCGACGCCGGGACGCGCGGCCAGGATGATGAGGTCGCCGCCGCGGAAGCCGTGGAACAGGTCGTCCACGTCCTTGAAGCCGGTGGGGACGCCCGCCATGTGGTTCTTCTGCTCGGCCAGCTGGGTGATCTCCTCGAACGCGTCGTTGAGCAGCGTGTCCATCCGGCGGAACGTCGAGGAGACGCGTTTCTCGGTGACGTTGAACAGCGTCTTCTCCGCTTCCTCGACCACCTCGTCCAGATTGTCGGGAGCGTCGTAGGCGAGCGCGTTGATGGAGGCGGAGGCGTAGATGAGCTCGCGCAGGATCGCGGTGCGCTTGACGATCGCGGCGTGGTTTTGCCAGTTGGTCAGCGCGAACGTGTTGTCGGCGAGCTCGATGAGGTAGGCCTTGCCCCCCACCGCGTCCAGCTGCCTCGCAGCGTTGAGCGTGTCGGCGAGCGAGATCTGGTCGACGGGGATGCGACGCAGGTTGAGCTCGCAGACCGCCTCGAAGATGATGCGGTGCGCGGGTCGGTAGAAGTTCTCGGGTTTCAGCTTGAGGACAAGCTCCTCGACCGCGTCCTGATTGAGCATGCAGGCGGCGAGGACCGATTGCTCCGCCTCGATGTTCTGGGGCATCGGCTTGTTCTTGGATGTGGGCTGTCCGTTGAAATCGGACGGACGGCCCGCAGAAGCTCCGCTCGCCGGCATGCCGACCTCCTCTGTCTCATCAGTGCATTTCGCTATTCGCACTATGGTATCCCATGCCGCCCGATGAGAAATAGGGACAGTCACTTTTTCTCATTTTCGTGAAAACGGAAAGCCATGACCGTCCCTATTCCTCATCCGCACGCGGGCAGCAAAAAGCCCCTTGCCGCGGGCGGCAAGGGGCTTCGCTGTCCGTTGGGATCTACCGAGCGGAAAACCTACTCGGCGTCCTCCTCGGCGGCGGCCTCGACGGTCTCCTCGACCTCGACGACCTCCTCGGCCTCGGCCGGCGCCTCGGGCGCCTCCTCGACCACGTCGCCGACCTGCAGCTTCACGACGGTCTTGATCTCGCGGTACAGGGAGATCGTGACGTCGTGGATGCCGGCGGTCTTGATGGGACGGTTCAGCTCGATGCGACGCTTGTCGATCTCGACGCCCGTCGCGGCCTTGATGGCGTCGGCGATCATCGTGGTGGTGACGGAGCCGAACAGCTGGCCCTCCTCGCCCACCTGGACATCGACCTTCACCTTGATGCCCTCGAGCTGGGACTTCAGGGCCTCGGCGTCGGCGATGCGCTTCTCCTCGCGCTTGGCGATGTTGTGCTTGCGCTGCTCGAGCTGCTTCAGGTTGCCCTTGGTCGCCAGGATGGCGTAGCCCTGGGTCAGCAGGTAGTTGTTGGCGAAACCGGGAGCCACGTCGATGACGTCGCCCTCGCCGCCTTTTCCTTTCAGTTCTTTAAGCAGGATGACTTTCATGGTACCTCCTTGCGCCTAGCGGTTGCGGCGGTCGCCACGGCCGCTGACGGCGGGAACCGTGTACGGCATCAAAGCCATCTCGCGAGCGCGCTTGACCGCGTTCGCGATGTCGCGCTGGTGCTGGGTGCAGGCACCCGTCACGCGGCGAGGCTTGATCTTGCCACGATCGGTAACGTACTTGCGCAGCATCTGCGTATCCTTGTAGTCGATGTACTGCGCGCCGTCCTTGCAGAACTGGCAGTACTTACGCCGAGGCTGCTTCACATATTCGGCCATTGGTAAAACCTCTTTCGTTTCGCTTAGAACGGAATGTCCTCGTCATAGACGGAGGACGAGGCGTCGATCGAAGAAGCGGGGTTGGGCTGGGAGTACTGCGGCTGCGCGGAACCGTACTGGTTTTGAGCCGGAGCGTACTGGTTCGCCTGGGCGGGCGCGTACTGGCGCTGACCGGAGCCGTCGTTGCGGCTGGTCATGAACTCCAGCTCGTCGACGATCACCTCGATCTTGCTGCGCTTCTGCCCGTCGCGCTCCCACTGGCTCCAACGAAGCTTGCCTTCGATGGCGACCTTGGTGCCCTTGGACAGATAGCGGGAGAGCGCCTCGGCGCGAGCACCGAACATCGTGCAGTCGATGAAGTTCGGGTAGTCTTCCCACTCGCCCGTCTGCGGGTTGCGACGGCGGTCGTTGACCGCGACGCCGAACGACAGAACCTGCGTTCCGCCGCCCGTCTGGCGCAGCTCGGGGTCGCGCGTGAGATTTCCGCTGATAAGAACCCTGTTGATGCTCATGATCTCCACCTCTTCCATGGTGCGGCTTATCGCCGCTTCTCAAATCCTGTGTGACTTAGTCGCGATCGGTGCGCTTCACGATCATGTGACGCACGACGGCGTCGGTGATACGCAGCACGCGATCGAGCTCAGCGACAGCAACGGGATCAGCATGGAAATCGACGAGCGTGTAATCGCCGTCGGTCAGACCGTTGATCTCATAAGCGAGTTTGCGCTTGCCCCAGTTGTCGACGTTGTCGATGGTGCCGTTACCCTGCGCCACAGCGGTCTCGATACGCTTGGTGACGTTCGCGCGGGTGTCCTCATCGATGTTCGGAGCAACAAAATACAGCAGTTCGTAAGCCTTCATCAGCTCACCTCCTTTGGACTTTACGGCCCCGGGGCTGGTGAAGGCGTTTAACCCGGGGCAGGAACAGCCCGCCTATTCTAGCAGAGCTTCTTGGAAGGCGGGTCGATGTATTCGGGCGTTCACGCTTTCACCACGTCCGGGGACTGGCGGTCGGTTCCATGCGGATCCGCGAAGTCGCCCGATCGCCCGAAGCGTAGGACCGCGCCCTTGCGCATCCGCCAGCAGGATGCCGCGCCGATCTTATGCGGAATGCCGGCAAAAGGAACGGGGGCGGCATGGCTGCCGCCCCCGTCGGTGATCCGATCCGCCCGCTATGGGAGGGCGGGCGTCCGGAAAGGCTACTCCGCGTCGTCCTCGACGGCTGCCTCGGCGTCGACGTCGCCGCGGTACTTCTCGTCGATCTCGTCGTCGGTGTACTCGTCGGCGTCGCGCAGGGCGATCATGAAGTTCGGAGCGGGGCCGATGTAGACCGGCTCGGACTCGAACGTGACGGAGCCTTCGTCGTCGACCGTGTAGAGCTGGCCCACGGCGAAGCCCTTGTCGGCGCTCGGGACGCCGCCCTCGGCGATCAGCGCATCGTGGGTTCCGTCATCCGTCTCGACGTAGCCGTCGTAACAGAACGAGTACGCCTGCGCGCCGCGCGCGTGCTCCACCGTATGGCGCGCCAGGTTGAAGCATCCCTGCTCGTCCTCGGCGGGATGGCTTTCCATGAACAGGGTCTCCTTCACCGCCAGCGACGTGAAGGGGATGATGTCCTCGCCCGCCTCCATCTTGGTCTTGGCGCGATCCAGCGAGAACAACAGGACCTTCTCGAGGATCTCCGGAATCTCGGGAACCTCGTCGACCGAGCTTTCCACCACGCGTTCGCTCATGGCTCTTCCTTTCATCGTCAATGGAGCTGGTTGCTCATTCGCATTGCAGAAGTGTACACGATCGGGCATCGATCCGCGCCGCCGGGCGGCTCGGCGGCGCGGTCCCATGAAGCGTCGGCGGCGCCCCGATGCCCGCCGCCGTAAAAAATCAGGCCCGATGGAGCATCGGGCCTGAAGGCGTTTCTGGCGGAGGAGGAGGGATTCGAACCCTCGTTACCCGGATTACGGGCAAAACGGTTTTCGAGACCGCCGCATTCAACCACTCTGCCACCCCTCCGCGTGGGGTAAAACAAAGCAGGCTCGAAGGCCTGCTTTGGAATTAACTGGCGGAGAGTCAGGGATTTGAACCCTGGAGACGCTTTTGACGCCTACACGATTTCCAATCGTGCTCCTTCGGCCACTCGGACAACTCTCCGTTAAATGCGAAAGTCAGTATACACGAGGAACCGCAAAGTGCAAACAGAAAAGTTGGCATTTTTTAAAACGCTTGGCCGCGCTTGTCGTTGCAGTGGGGTTTGAGGTGCCAAAAAACGGCTTCCGACCAGCGTGGTTGATTAACTCAATTGTTCAAAAGGGGTATTCATAAGCGACTTGGCAATGAATTTAAAAATCTTTGGGTGGCGCTGTGGACCACTGGTATGCATTTTGCGACCACAGCCTTGTGCCCGTTGACCTGTGGCTTGGCTCAGCTTGTCCCCGCGGCGTCGTATCTTGTCCACAAATCCGTCAAGCACTTGGTCAGCATTTGGTTGGAAGACGCATGAAACGTCGTGCGAGTATGGGCATATGTGGAGGTCATGAGGTTGTAGCTGCATATTCTTGCGGCCTAGGAGGTTGAAAGATATTATTACCAAGTCTTTTCCTGCTTCAGGCGCACCTTCACGACCTGAAGCCACATTTGCCCAGAGGAGGTGACAATATGAAGGCTTATGAACTGCTGTTCTTTGTTGACCCGTCGCTCGACCCCGAGACTCGTCTCGCTGTTATGAAGCGTATCGATACCACGATCGCTGAGGGCGCTGGCAAGGTCGACTCCGTTGACGACTGGGGCAAGCGCAAGCTCGCCTACGAGATCAACGACCTCACCGATGGTGACTACACCCTCATCAACTTCCACGCAGATCCTACCCAGATCGCCGAGCTTGATCGCATCCTGCGCATCACCGACGCTGTGGTCCGCCACATGATCGTCCGTCGCGACGACCAGGAGTAAGACTGTCGTTTTGGACTGGGCTTGTGCCCCAAGAGGAAGTAGTGAGTTATGAGCATCAATCGAGTGAACATCACCGGTAACCTCACCCGCGATCCCGAGCTGCGCGCCACCGCCGGCGGAACCCAGGTTCTGTCCTTTGGCGTCGCCGTCAACGATCGTCGCCGTAACGCGCAGACTGGCGAGTGGGAGGACTATCCCAACTTTGTCGACTGCACTATGTTCGGCACCCGCGCCGAGGCCGTGAGCCGTTTCCTGGCAAAGGGAAACAAGGTCGCGATCGAGGGCAAGCTGCGCTACAGCTCTTGGGAGCGCGACGGCCAGCGCCGGAGCAAGCTTGAGGTCATCGTCGATGAGATCGAGTTTATGAGCTCCCGTGGTGGCCAGGGTGGCTACGATCAGGGCGGTTATGCCCCCGCAGCTCCCGCGCCTGCAGCACGTCCTGCCGCACCGGTGGCTACGCCGCCCGCGGTCGACGTCTACGATGAGGACATCCCGTTCTAAGGGTTGTTCACCTATTTTTGAGTGAGAGGCGGCTTCGGTTCGCCGAAGTTGCCAAATGAAAGGTATTTTGACATGGCTAATGATTTTTCTGCACGTCAGCCGCGTCGTAAGTACTGCCAGTTCTGCAAGGAGAACACTGAGTTCATCGACTATAAGGACACTCAGCTTCTCCGTAAGTACATGACCGATCGTGGCAAGATCAAGCCCCGTCGCGTCACTGGCGCTTGCACGCAGCATCAGCATGACATCGCCAACGCCATCAAGCGCGCCCGCGAGATGGCTCTCCTGCCGTACACCGTCCCCGTGGTTTCCTCTCGTGGCAACCGCGACCGCGGCTAAGAAGGGAGACGCATCATGAAGGTTATTCTTCTCGATGAGATCAAGGGCAAGGGCGGCGAGGGTGACGTCGTAGAGGTCGCTCAGGGTTACGCTGAGAACTTCCTGTTCCCCAAGAAGCTCGCTGTTGCCGCCACCAAGGGCAACCTCAAGCAGCTCGACGAGCGTCGCAACAACATCGCCAAGCGCGAGGCCGTCCGTCTGGCTACCGCCAACGAGACCAAGGCTGCCCTCGAGGGCAAGCAGGTCACCGTTGACGTCAAGGTCGGCGACGAGGGCATCCTCTTTGGCTCTGTTACCGCCGCTATGATCGCTGACGCCATCAAGGCTCAGCTCGGTATGGACATCGACCGCAAGCGCGTCGAGCTCGGTAAGCCCATCAAGGTTGCCGGTGCCCACACCGTTGCCATCTCGCTGTACCGCGAGATCAAGGCCGAGGTTGTCGTTCTCGTCGGCGTTACCGCAGAGGAGCTCGCTGCCGAGGCTGAGGTCGAGGAGGCCGCTGAGGTCGCCGAGGCCGAGACCGCCGAGGTCGAGACTGAGGCTGCTGCCGAGTAGCATTTGCTGCAACGCAACAATCTTGTTCTAAGAAGGGCGCTCTGGGAAACCAGGGCGCCCTTTTGTTTTTTGCGCTGAGTGAGTGTCATGGTGAACGTTGCGTCGAAGTCCTATATACAGGACCGTTCATCCGTTTGGTTCGGTGATGATTGGCGGCGCGCGGCGCGTTTTGGGACCGTGGCTGATACTATGGATGCTCGCAAGCGATATGAATGAGGATGCTCATGGCATATGACGATAGGGAGACCGGGCTGACGGTCGAGGACCGCGGCTCAAAGTTGGGTCTTCCCCAAAACCAAGATGCAGAGGCCAATGTACTGGCCGCTATGCTGCTATCGCCCGAGGTGGTCGAAGAGGCCCAGGTCGAGCTGCAGCCCGATGACTTCTACCGGCCCATTCATAAGACCATCTATACCGCGATGGTCGATATGTACAACAGCCGCATTCCCATCGACTCCATCTCGCTGATCGATTACCTGCGCAGCATCAACAAGCTCGATGCCGTGGGCGGCGAGGCCTACATTTTGGAGCTGATGGGTCAGACCCTGTCGCTCGTCAACTGGCAGCACCATGCCGCCATCGTCCGTCGCGACTCGATGCTGCGCGAGCTGATCGGTGCCACCAACGAGATCAACGCGCTGGCCTATAACGCCCCTACCGACACCAAGGAGGTCGTGGAGCTGGCCGAGAGCAAGCTGCTCAAGGTCACGGCGCGCGAGGTCAAGTCGAGCTACAAGACGTTGACCGAGTTTATGGTCGAGGCCTATAACGAGGCCGAGGAAGTATGCCAGGCCGGCGGCCAGGCTGCGGGCGTGCCCACGGGTTTCCCGTCGCTCGACCGCATGCTCATGGGTTTTCGCGAAGGCCAGCTCATCATCATCGGCGCCCGTCCTGCCGTGGGTAAGACGTCGTTCGCTCTGAACCTGGCACTTAACGCTGCCGCTGCTGGTTATACCGTCGGCTTCTTCTCACTGGAGATGTCGGGCAAGGAAATTGCCCAGCGTCTGATTTGCGCCTACGCCATGATCTCGATCAGTGACTTCCGCATGGGCCGCATTAGCCCCGAGCAGTGGGCCAATATCAACGAGGCCACGCAGACCTTGTCCAAGCTCGATATTCTGATTGACGATGCGCCCGGCACCACAGTGACTGAGATTCGCGCCAAGAGCCGCCGCATGCTCCATAACAAGGAAAAGGCAATCATCATTTTGGACTACCTGCAGCTGGTGAGTCCTCCACCGGGACGCCGCTCCGAGAGCCGTACCGTCGAGGTTTCGGAGATGTCGCGTGGTCTTAAGATTATGGCCAAGGAGCTCAAGATCCCGCTCATCGCGCTGTCACAGCTCTCGCGTCAGGTCGAATCCCGTACCGGCAAGCGCCCGCAGCTTTCCGACCTTCGTGAATCGGGCTCCATCGAGCAGGACGCCGATATCGTCATGTTCTTGGACCGCTCCGCCGACGAGGCCGAAGCCTCGCGCGACGATCGACCCGACGAGGGCGTTACGCGTATCGTCGTGGCCAAGAACCGTTCGGGCCCGATCGGCGACGTCGACCTGATGTTCCTGCCGGCATCCACCAAGTTCTATGAGCTTGATGGGGCACATGCCGAGGAGTAGGACAGGCGCCCGTTGCACGGGTATACTGGGAATGTTTTGTGCTTCTGCGTGCCGGCGTGGCGCGTAGACAGTCCATGAATGTAAGGAGTAAACATGCCGTCAACCGTTTTGGTCGGTGCCCAGTGGGGCGATGAGGGCAAGGGTAAGATTTGCGACCTGGTCGCCGGCGACTTCGATGCCGTCGTGCGCTATTCGGGCGGCAACAACGCCGGTCACACCATCGTCGTCAACGGCAAGAAGTACGGCCTGCACCAGGTGCCCTCCGGCATCATGTATTCCGATCACGTGTCGGTGATCGGTAACGGCTGCGTCGTCAACCCCAAGGTCGTCCTTGAGGAGATCGACATGTTCGAGGCCGACGGCATCACCACCAAGAACCTCAAGATTAGTGGCAACGCGCATGTCATCATGCCGTACCACATCGATCTGGATGGCGCCTTTGAGCAGAAGCTCGGCAAGAAGAACATCGGTACCACCAAGCGCGGTATCGGTCCGTGCTATCAGGACAAGATGGCCCGCATTGGCCTGCGCATGCAGGATATGCTGGACGAGGCGCTGTTCCGTGACAAGCTGGAGACCGCTCTCGCCCGCGTGAACCCCGAGCTTGAGCTCATCTACAACCTGCCCGCCTACACCGTGGACCAGATTTGCGACGAGTACCTGCCCATGGCCGAGCGCCTGCGTCCCTACATCACCGAGACGAGCCTGCTGCTCAACAACATGATCGATGAGGGCAAGGACCTGCTGTTTGAGGGCGCCCAGGCGACGTTGCTCGACATCGACCACGGCACCTATCCGTACGTGACGTCTTCCAACTGCACCGCCGGCGGCGCCATCACCGGCTCCGGCGTGGGCATGAAGAACGTCGACCGCGTGCTGGGCGTCATGAAGGCCTATATCACCCGCGTCGGTTCGGGCCCCATGCCCACCGAGCTTTCCTATGAGTCCGAGGCCGGTCACACGCTGACCGAGGAGGGCTATGAGTACGGTGTGACCACCGGTCGCCGTCGTCGCTGCGGCTGGTTCGACGGCCCCATCGCCAACTACGCCTCACGCGTCAACGGCCTCACCGATATCGCCCTGACTAAGCTCGACGTGCTTTCGGCCTTCGACACCATCAAGGTGTGCGTGGCCTACGACGTCGATGGCGAGCGCTACACCAGCGTGCCCGAGCATCAGGTGCGCTTTGAGCATGCCAAGCCCATCTACGAGGAGCTCCCCGGCTGGAAGTGCGACATCACCGGTTGCCGCAGCTTTGATGAGCTGCCGCAAGAGGCTCAGGACTATGTGGCGTTTATCGAGGATCTGGCACACACCCGCGTGACGTTCATTGGCGTTGGCGCTGGTCGCGAGCAGATCATCAACCGATTCTGGAAGTAATCGGGACCATTTGGTTATTGCGATATACCCCTTTGCAGCCCAAGTGGGCGGCCGAGGGGTATATTTGCTTGCAAAGGGCTCGCGCGGAGCGGGCCATTCATCCATAGAGGAGGCACCCTTGAAGGCGGACACTCAAACCATCGACATCCTGTTGTTGGGCAGCGGCGGCCGCGAGCATGCTTTGGCAGCAAAGCTCGCAGCATCACCGCGCGCCGGCAAGCTCTACATTGCGCCGGGTAACGGCGGCACCGCGAGCTGCGGCGAGAACGTTGTTCTCGAAGACTGCGATCCCGCGGCCGTGGCGGCGTTTGCTCAGAGCCACGGATGCGGACTCGTGGTAATTGGCCCCGAGGCTCCGCTCGTGGCGGGCGTGGCCGACGCCGTGCGCGCGGCGGGTATTCCCTGCTTTGGCCCGGGTGCCGAGGGCGCCCAGATGGAGGGCTCCAAGCTGTTCTCCAAGCAGCTCATGGAGCGTGCGGGCATTCCGACGGCAGCCTATGGTTCGTTTACCGACGAGGCTTCGGCTCTCGCCTACGTGCGCGAGCAGGGCGCCCCGCTGGTCGTCAAGGCCGACGGCCTTGCCGCGGGCAAGGGCGTTATCGTGGCGACCGAACTTGAGCAGGCCGAGGAGGCCGTGCGCGAGTGCTTTGGCGGCACCTTTGGCGATGCCGGCAGCACCGTGGTCATCGAGGAGATGCTGACCGGTCCCGAGTGCTCGCTGCTGGCCTTTACCGACGGCAAGACCGTGCGCCCCATGGCCACTTCGCAGGACCACAAGCGCGCGCTCGAGGGCGACAAGGGCCCCAACACCGGTGGCATGGGCGTCTACAGCCCGGTGCCCATCGTGACCGATGAAGAGCACGCCACGATGGTGGCGGTCATGGAGCAGACCGTGGCCGAGCTTGCTGCCGAGGGCATCGACTACCGCGGCTGCCTGTATGGCGGCTTTATGCTCACCCCCGCCGGCCCCAAGGTGCTGGAGTTCAACGCCCGCTTTGGTGATCCCGAGACTCAGGTTGTGCTGCCGCGCCTTAAGAACGACCTGGTCGAGGTCATGCTCGCCTGCGCCAACTGCGAGCTCGATCAGATTGAGCTCGACTGGCGTGACGAGTGGGCCGTGGCCGTTGTCCTGACGAGCGCGGGCTATCCCGGCAGCTACGAGAAGGGCAAGGTCATCACTGGCATTGAGGATGCCGAGGCCATGGAGAACGTGACCGTTTACCACGCGGGTACTGCCGTGGTGGACGGCCAGCTCGTGACCAATGGTGGCCGCGTGCTTGCCGTGACCGCTCTGGGCGACACGTTTGAGAACGCTCGCAACCTTGCCTACGAGGCTTGCGAGAAGATTGATTTTGAGGGCAAGACCCTGCGTCACGACATCGGCCTGCGCGCGCTGCGCGGCCGCGACGCCTGGGATGCCTAAAATCCGAGAGGAATGAGACGGATGGACGAGAAGAACGAAGAGCTCGTGGACGCGCAGATCGTCGAAGAGGACAGCCGCATGTATGGGCACGCCGAGGGCGAGCCTGGTGGCGAGGTCGCTGACGAGCCGGCGCTGGTGCTGGGCGACGACGACCCGCACGATGCCGAGCTGCACGAGAAGATTCTTTCGGAGGAGTGCGCCTGGAAGGGCAAGATCCTCGACGTCCACCGTCTTGAGGTTGAGCTGCCCAACGGTCGCCGCAGCGCCCGCGATATCGTTCGCCATCCGGGTGCGGCGGCCGTCGTGGCGCTGACCGAGAGCGGCAAGATCGTACTGGTGCGTCAGTACCGCACCGCCATCGACCGCGTGACGGTCGAGATTCCCGCCGGCAAGCTCGATCCAGGCGAGGATCCGCTCGATTGCGCCAAGCGCGAACTGCATGAGGAGACGGGCTTTAGGGCTGGTCGTATTCGCTTTTTGACGTCGATTGTCACGTCCTGCGGTTTTTGCGATGAGATCATCCGCATCTACTTGGCTACCAAGCTCGAGTTTGATGCGCCCAACCCCGATGATGACGAGTTTGTCAACGTGGACCTGGTGCCGCTGCACGAGCTGATCGACGCCGTGCTCGACGGCAAGATCGAAGACGCCAAGACCGTCGTAGGCGCGCTTGCCTGCGACAGCATCGCGCACCGCTTGGGTGGGGCCGATCTTTAACGAGCGGGGATGATCCCGCAGGTTTGTGTAAGTCAGCGAAAGTGCTCCAATTGAGACAAGGTGGCCTAAAAGAGGAGGGAAGCGTATGGATATACGCGACCGACGATTGAAGGCCAGATTGTCCAAATGGAGCACTTGCAGCGTCGAGACGAAACGCGGTTTGGTAAAACCGCGTAAGGTGACTATGTTTAAGAGGTTTCTTTCTTACTACGAGCCCCAGATGGGGCTTTTTGTTGCTGATACTGTTTGCGCTCTGGTGCTTGCCGCCATTGACCTGGCGTTCCCCATTATCCTGCGCAATTTGACCGGTGGGCTATTTACTCAGGGTCAGGCTGCCATTATGCAGGCGCTCGGCATGATCGCGGTGGGCTTGGTGTTGATGTATGCCGTCCGCTGCGCCTGCCGCTACTTTGTGAGCTATTGGGGTCACGTGATGGGCGCGCGCATGGAGTCCAAGATGCGCGAGGACCTGTTCGACCAGTATGAGCGCTTCAGCTTTGCGTACTTCGACCGCAACAGCTCGGGCGACATGATGAGCCGCGTGGTCAACGACCTGTTCGATATCTGCGAGGCGGCGCATCACGTGCCCGAGTGGATCATCATCTGCGGCATCGAGATTATCGGCTCGTTTGTGATCCTCTTTACCATCGCCCCGGTGCTGGCGCTCGCCATGGCCGTGGTGACGGCGGCGTTTTCGGCCATCATGTTTTGGCAGAACATGCGCATGCGCGAGGTCTTTAGCGACAACCGCAAAAAGATCAGCGGCATCAATGCGCAGCTGCAGGATTCGCTGGCGGGCATGCGCGTGGTCAAGAGCTTTGCCAATGAGGAGACCGAACGCTTCAAGTTCCGCGCCTCAAACAATCGCTATCTTTCGTCCAAGGAGAACATGTATCACGCCATGGGCGTCTATACCGCGACGTATGGCCTGCTTTCGGGTGTGCTCTATGTGATCGTGGTGCTGCTGGGCGGCTGGCTGGTCGCCCAGGGGCAGCTGCAGGCGGTCGATATGGCGACCTTTGCACTCTATATTTCGCTGTTCTGCACGCCGCTCGAGACACTCGTCAATTCGGCCGAAACGTATCAGAAGGCTATCGCCGGCTTTAAGCGTATGGACGAGGTGCTCTCGACCGCGCCGGATATCCAGGACAAGCCGGGCGCTACGGATCTGCAGGTGACTGCCGGCGCCGTGGAGTATCACGACGTGTGCTTTAACTACGAGGATGTTGAGCTGGGCGAGGGCGATGCCGACGAGCGTCCCGTTATCGACCATATGGACCTGTCCATCAAGCCCGGGCAGACCATCGCTTTGGTTGGCCCTTCGGGCGGTGGCAAGTCCACGACCTGTTCGCTGCTGCCGCGCTTTTATGACGTGGCCGCCGGATCCATTAGCATCGACGGCCAGGACGTGCGCGATGTGACGCAGCAGAGCCTGCGTCGCGCCATCGGCCTGGTGCAGCAGGATGTCTATCTGTTTGACGGCACGATTGGCGAGAACATCGCCTACGGCAAGCCGGGCGCTACGGCAGGAGAGATCGCCGAGGCCGCCCGTCGCGCCAACATCGATGCCTTTATCGAGTCGCTTCCACAGGGCTATGACACGGTCGTGGGCGAGCGCGGCAGCCGTCTTTCGGGCGGACAGAAACAGCGCGTTGCCATCGCGCGTGTGTTTCTCAAGAATCCCAAAATCTTGATCTTGGACGAGGCGACGAGTGCTTTGGATAACGAGAGCGAGGAGGCGGTCCAGGAGTCGCTCGAAGAGCTGGCACGCGGCCGTACCACAATCATCATCGCCCACCGTCTCTCGACCATTAAACACGCCGATGAGATTGCGACCGTTGAGCATGGTCGCGTTGTGGAACGTGGCACGCATGAACAGCTTCTCGCCCGTGGCGGCACCTATGCCCGTTACTATCGAATGCAGTTCGAAGGTGCGCGTGCGCACGAGCTCGACTGATTGATATGACAGGAAGTTTATGGCTGACAAGAACCCTTTGACTCCGGAAGAAGTGACGGAGTTATTCTCCGAAATCGATGCATCCGGTGTCTTGGATCCCACGCTTGCCAAAAAGCGAACCGAGCGCATGCGTGAGAAGGAGGCTGCGGCCAAGCGCGGTGACAAAGCGGCGCTAGCGCAGCTGCGCAGCGAGGACCGCGCGAGCCAGGCAAAACATATCGACCCGCTGTCCGAGGATGATCCTTCGGGTTCGCAGGTGAGTCATACCATTACGAAGACCGCGATGGCCGTGGTCATTGGTATTTTGGTGCTGATCGTGGGCATGCAGATTGGCTACGGCGTGATGCGTCGCCTGAACACCGCCAACCTGTCCGAGAGCGTTTCGGTCGATACCGTTTCGACGGCGCTGAAGGGCGGCCTTGAGTGGGGCAACGGCTTTACGCAGTTCCCGCTCGACTTTACCGTCGATGAAGCCGATGAGCGTACGGGCACGGTCGAGGTGACGGTGTTGGACACATCGTCTGCCAACGAGCTCGAGCTGCTGTCCAACGGGCAGATTCAGGCCGCGGCGCTTGCGACCAACGCGTTGCTCAACGATAAGATCGACCGCGTGGTGTATAACGTTCACGCCTATATCGACGAGGATAGCAACATTCAGCACGATTCCTTCTTTGGCATGTTTCCCGCCCAGGGCCACCAGAGCGCCATCCTGACGTTCGTGTGGACCAAGAGCTCATCCAACGCTACGAGTATCGACTGGAAGATGCGCATCGTGAGTATGGATGACACCATCGCCGAGCGCATTCAGAAGCAGGTGAACTCGGTGTCGTCGTTGATTGAGGACCCGGTGGTGAGCCAGACCAAGATTGACGAGGAAAAGGCCGAACGTGACCTGGAGCATCGTCTGCATGGCCGCGAGATTTTCCGCGGCGGCAAGCCCGATCGCACACCGTCCGAACTGCTGGAGCAGGACAAGATAAAATAAGACGCCATCATCCCGCGTGAGCCAAGCGCCCGCGCGGGATGATTTTTCTGGGACGGGGATTAAATAATCATTCTGTTGTGTATGCAGTTGGCGACAAAGCCTCGCGCTCAGAATGATTTTTTAATCCCCGTCCCAGAAAAATCAATATGCATAGAAAGTCATAATTATCATTTCGTAAACATTTCGATGAAATTAACGCCATGGCGCATACTTGCGGTTAAAATACCGCGAGGCCTAACTACCAACCTTTAAGCCGGTCCTGTGAGACCGGGAAGGAGAATTATGGCGAACAACCATATTGCGGGCGCTGCCGCCCGCACCATCGCGCCCAGCGAGTTGTGCCAGCGTATGCTGGCAAAAACCAGCAAGGGCACCTGCGGTCCCTGCATCCTGTGTCTTGAGGATGGGACCATTTTTTATGGCCGTGCATGTGGTGCCGAGGGTACCGCAACCGGCGAAGTCTGCTTCAACACCTCGCTCGAGGGCTATTTTGAGGTTATGACCGATCCGAGCTATGCCGGCCAAATCGTAACCATGACCTATCCGCAGATCGGCAACTACGGCATCGACGAGACCGACGTCCAGTCAGCCTTCCCCGGCGATACCGCTCGCCCTGCGAGCGCTCCCGCTATGCGCGGCATGATCGTGCGCGACATGTGCGCCACGCCTTCTAACTGGCGCTCGGCCGTCAGCGTGCCGGAGTACCTGCGTGCTCACGGCATCGTCGCCATCGATGGCGTCGACACCCGAGCCCTGGTGCGCCACCTGCGCGACAACGGTTCCAAGATGGGCATTATCTCGACCGAGATCTTCGACATCGACGAGCTTGCCGAGCGTCTGACCGCAGCGCCGACGCTGGTGGGCGAGAATCTGGTCAAGACCGTGAGTTGCTCTGAGCCCCACGCTTTTACCGCGAGCGATCTGCCCGCCGAGCATAATTTTGCGCTTGCCCCTGCCGCTCCTGCCCGCCACAACGTGGTCGCCTACGACTGCGGCGTGAAGCGCGGCATTCTGGAGGGGCTGGTCCGCGCCGGCTGCGACCTTACCGTCGTGCCGTGGGATACGCCCGCGAGTGAGGTGCTCGACATGAATCCCGATGGCGTCTTTTTGTCCAACGGCCCCGGCGACCCCGATGCCGTGGTGGAGACCTACGAGCAGGTGCAGCAGCTGATCGGCAAGGTGCCGGTCTTTGGCATTTGCCTTGGTCACCAGATGATCAGCCTGGCCTGCGGCGCCCAGATGGAAAAGCTTAAGTTCGGTCACCGCGGTGGCAACCAGCCGGTCATGAACCTGGTAAGCCGTCGCGTGGAGATCACCGCACAAAACCATGGCTTTGGCCTGCTGTTCCCCAGCTTGGGCAAGCTTGTCCCCGAGCTTTCCGGCGGCGAGACCGAGCATGCGGCCGATGGAGATCTGAGCGTCTGGGTGCGCCGCGGAATCGCGCCAGTCGTGATGAACGAGCGCTTCGGCCGCATTCGCCTGACACATGTGAACCTCAACGACGGCACCGCCGAGGGCATCCAGCTGCTCGACGCCCCGTGCTTCTCGGTCCAGTACCACCCCGAGGCCTCGCCTGGCCCCACCGATGCCCACTATCTCTTTACCGCCTTTACGCGACTCATGGACGGCGAGGAGAACTACCTGGACATCGACACCGCGAAGGACCGCCTTGCCGGATGGAACTTTGCCGACGCGACCGAGACCGAGGAGAACTAACATGCCGAAACGTACTGACATCAAGCGCATCCTCGTCATTGGTTCGGGCCCCATCGTTATTGGCCAGGCCTGTGAGTTTGACTACTCCGGCGCCCAGGCCTGCAAGGTGCTCAAGGAGGATGGCTTTGAGGTCATCCTGGTCAACTCCAACCCGGCGACCATCATGACCGACCCGGGTCTTGCCGACCGCACCTATGTCGAGCCCATCACCGCGGAGTTTATCGAGCGCGTAATCAAGAAAGAGCGCCCGGACGCGCTGCTGCCCACGCTGGGCGGCCAGACCGGTCTGAACGCCGCCGTCGAGCTGGCAAAGGACGGCACGCTCGACAAGTATGGCGTCGAGATGATCGGCTGCGACCTGGCCGCTATCGAGCGCGGCGAGGACCGCAAGCTCTTTAACGAGGCCATGGCCGAGATTGGCCTGGAGGTCGCGCGCTCGGGCTATGCCTACAGCGTGGCCGACGCCGAGGCTATTGCCGAGCGCGTGGGCTATCCCTGCGTACTGCGCCCGAGCTTTACCTTGGGCGGCGCCGGCGGCGGCATCGCTCATACCCACGAGGAGCTCGTCTCCATCGTGAGCCAGGGCCTGGAGCTCTCGCCCGCCCATGAGGTGCTGGTCGAGGAGTCCATCGAGGGCTGGAAAGAGTATGAGATGGAGGTCATGCGTGACCACGCCGGCAACGGCATCATCGTGTGCTCCATCGAGAATCTCGACCCCATGGGCGTGCACACCGGCGACTCCATCACTGTGGCTCCGGCGCAGACGCTCTCCGACCTTGAGTATCAGCGCATGCGCGTGGCCTCGCTCGCCATTCTGGAGAAGATCGGCGTCGAGACCGGTGGCTCCAACGTGCAGTTTGCCGTGAACCCCAACACCGGTCGCTTGATCGTCATCGAGATGAACCCGCGCGTGAGCCGTTCGTCCGCGCTGGCCTCCAAGGCCACGGGTTTCCCCATCGCCAAGGCCGCCGCGCGCCTGGCCGTGGGCTATACGCTCGACGAGATCGTCAACGACATTACCAAGGCCACGCCTGCCTGCTTTGAGCCCACGATTGACTACTGCGTCGTTAAGGTGCCGCGCTTTGCCTTCGAGAAGTTCAAGGGTACCGACCCCACGCTCACCACGCGCATGAAGGCCGTGGGCGAGATCATGGCGATTGGCCGCACCTTTGAGGAGGCCTTCGGCAAAGCCATGCGCTCGCTGGAGGACGGTCACCAGGGTATCTGCGCCGGTGGCAAGGAGGGTGCCGATAAGCTGAGCGACGATGAGCTCGCTCAAGCCGTGGCAACCCCGACCGAGCACCGCATCTTCTTTGTGGTCGAGGCCCTGCGCCGCGGCTGGGACATCGCTCGCATCCATGCCACCTGCGGCATCGACCCGTGGTACCTCAACCGCATCAACGACATGGTGCAGGTCCAGGAGAGCATCCGCGGCCTGCGTGTGGAGGATATCGACGCCGACGCGATGCGCTTGCTCAAGCAGTACGGCACGAGCGACGCCGAGATCGCCGCGCTGACCGGCTCGGACGAGCGCTTTGTGCGCGCCTATCGCAAGGGTCTGGGCGTGGTTCCCAGCATGAAGACGGTCGATACCTGCGCTGCGGAGTTCTCGAGCGCCACGGAGTACCACTATAAGACGTACGAGAACATCTACCGCACGAGCCCGGATGCCAAGAAGTGCGTGGCTCCCGACGAGACCACGCCGGCGGACAAGCCCAAGGCGATGATCCTGGGCGCCGGCCCCAACCGCATTGGCCAGGGTATCGAGTTCGATTACTGCTGCGTGCACGCGAGCTACGCGCTGGCGGCCCGCGGCTTTGAGACCATCATGGTCAACTGCAACCCCGAGACCGTCTCGACCGACTACGACACCTCGGACCGCTTGTACTTTGAGCCGCTCACCTACGAGGACGTCATGGATGTCATCGATGTTGAGCGACCCGACGGCGTCGTGGTGACGCTCGGCGGCCAGACTCCGCTTAAGCTGGCGCGCATGCTCGAGGAGAGCGGCGTCAACATTATGGGCACTAAGCCCGATGCCATCGACTTTGCCGAGGACCGCGAGCGCTTTGCCGCCCTGCTCGACAAGCTGGGCATCATGTACCCGCCGGCGGGCCAGGCCACCTCGTTTGAGGAGGCCGAGGCCGTGGCCGCGCACATCGGCTACCCGCTACTGGTGCGTCCGAGCTACGTGCTGGGCGGCCGCGGCATGATGATCGCCTACGATGCCGAGCATCTGCGCGATTACATGGCCGAGGCTGCGCGCATTAGCCCCGACTACCCGGTATATCTGGACCGCTTCCTGGAGGGTGCGATCGAGTCCGATGTCGACGCCCTGTGCGATGGCGAAGAGGTCTATATCGGCGGTATCCTGGAGCATATCGAGGAGGCCGGTATTCACTCCGGCGACTCTGCGACCTGCATCCCGCCGTTCAGCTTTAGCGAGAGCCTGCAGGCGAAGCTTCGCGAGACCACGCGCCGCATCGCGATGGCGCTGGGAGTCCGCGGCCTGGTCAACGTGCAGTATGCCATCAAGGGCGAGACCGTCTACGTGATCGAGGCCAACCCGCGTGCCAGCCGTACCGTGCCGTTTATCTCCAAGGCCACCGGCGTGCCGCTGGCCAAGTGCGCGGCGCGTATCATGGCGGGCGATTCCATCGCGAGCCTGGGCCTGCCGAGCGACGAGCGTCAGCTGGACTGGTTCTGCATGAAGGAAGCCGTTATGCCCTGGGGCCGTTTCCCCGGTGCCGACGTTATCCTGGGACCTGAGATGAAGTCGACGGGCGAGGTCATGGGTATCGCCAAGAGCTATCCCGAGGCATACGCCAAGACGCAGCTGGCGATCGACTACAAGCTGCCCGACCCGAGCAGCGGCAAGGTGTTCATCAGTGTGTGCGACCGCGACAAGCGCCATATCCTTTCGGTCGCCCGCATCCTGCGCTACCTGGGCTTTGATATCTGCTCCACCGAAGGTACGGCGCGCGTGCTGCGCGGCGGCAACGTGACCTGCGAGATCGTGGAAAAGATCAGCGGCCCACATGATGGCGAGCGCCCCAACATCGGCGACCTCATCGCCGATGGCAAGATCGCGGTGATTATCAACACGCCGTACGGTCCGGGTTCGCGTGGTGATGGCTACCTGCTACGTACCGAGGCCGTGCGCCGCGGCGTGACTTGCGTGACCGCGATGTCTGCGGCCAACACGTACGTGAGTGCCATCGAGGCGGTGCGCGAGGACCAGCAGGGTCACGGCAGCGCCAACGACATGGGCATGGACGTCATCGCCCTGCAGGACCTGCCGCAGCACACGGTGTAGATTGAGCTGTCCGGCCGGGGCGGAGGGGGCTGAGTTTCCCCCTTCGCTCCGGCTGCAAGCAGAGTCGCTCAGTGGGAAACTCAGCC
>ERZ772812.1215-NODE-1215-length-19500-cov-5.562870_pt1 | contig 19500 bp, 18 predicted proteins | sample MGYA00511343_ERZ772812 | MGnify/ENA primary metagenome ERZ772812 (study PRJEB29015, sample SAMEA2737706) | human gut metagenome | biome: human gut; feature: human-associated habitat; material: faeces | place: China | collected 2012 ...
TCCGGGGCTATTTGATTAATTGTTTAACTCGTCCCATTTTAACGGGACACTAATGACTGATTATATTAAAATATCTCAGGTTATCATAAGATATGATTTTTCCCGATGGCACAATTTTCCCTTCCAAATCAGATATTACTATACCCTCAAACGGTGCTACAACAGATACTTTCAAAGGAGGATTATTCTCGGCAATTATTTTCAAATTACACGTAGGAGAATATTTAGAAGCACAGGCATCTCTGGAAATCCTCCAGGTATTTTTATCCGTCATTTCAACAGATAAGTTTTCGCATTCATCAACTTTTGCAGAGATAACATGGCGAGAATATAGGTGTAGCTCTGTGGAAAACATTGTTTCGTTGCGAGAGACAAATGTCATATCGTCTATGAAATAAAATGTTTCCATCACGTATTTATTGTCAGGAAATTCAACCTTGATATCAACAAGCCCAAATGGCAAAAGGCATGAATTGGACAAATTCCGCCACTCAGCCTTACTATTATGAACACGATATTTAGGCTTGATATTCCCGACTCTAGTGCCAGTTTGGTCAAAAACGCTTATTACTGGAATGCGAGTCAATAACTTAAAATTGGATTGCTCTACCCATTGTATATATGTACCTCTGAATTCAGCGCTATAAGGCGTGAACTCATTGGTTATGGTTATATCCTCATTCGACATGCAATTGTGTAAATCTACTTTATCAGTAAACTTAATCGCCGAATAAAGTTCTCCATTTAGTAATAGATTGTGACTACCATCACACTTCCAATTAGTAGAGAAAACAGCTATATTATTTTCAGCATTCGCTGTCGATTTCAAAGAATATACATTATCATCAAGCATTTGGAAAACCTGAGGGCATTCAAAATTCGGAGGATAACTACCACATAAAGTTGGAAACAATCTGTCATCGTTGTCACACCTGATCTTAACTTCAACTACAGGTTCTCCACTCCACTTTATATCATTTGCTACGCCAACAGTTATACGAGAATATATCGCACCGATAACCTCTCCTTTGTCATCTTTAACTAGGGATTTTCTTACATATTTTCCAACAAGTATACCAGAGACAAACACATCGAAGGTGTAGCACGATTGATAGTTTAGACCTTCAATAGATTTTGATGAAATCTCTTTTACTATATTTAAATTGACAAAAAGATTTGCAGTTTTACTTGAGGTCAAACGAAGTTTCCAACTTAGAGAAAGTGGTTTGGTTCTATGTTCACTCTTAACTCGCCGGTATTCTCTTTTTAAGGATTTAGTCAGTTCCGACAAAGAGGAATCCGTATCATCATATGGTAGCCAGCGGTCTTCTTCGGATATGATTGCATGAGCAATCTGTAATGAAACATCGTAAATATTGTCATTTTTGAACGCTTTCCCAAGATAAGCTATACAATTAAAATTCTTGATTAAATCTATATTATTATCATCCCAATCAATATTTATTGAAGACAATTCTTCAACCAATCCAATGAGAAAACGTGAAAACCCGCTAAGATTAGTTCCGTTCTTTATGTAATTTACAGGAAGACCTCCTTGATTTAGTAAAGTTCTAAAATATTCATTCCCCTTGAGAGAGTGAATAAATGCAAATCCATGACTTTTAAGCCCATGACGTGCAGCTTTATATAGTTGCTCCCAACAATAATGAGGCAGTCCTAATCCGACTGCAACATCTTCTCTGGAAGGAATTCCTCCATTATAGTCTCTTCTCCACCATTCAGCGTAACACAAGGCCGCCTCTATTCCAAAATCTTCTAATCGATACGCATTTTGGACAAGAGTCTCCTTTAAGTTTGTATATTCTTCCTCGGTTAATTTAAGTTTCCAAAGGGGCATATCTGGGGTTATGGACGGTCTGTTACGAGCATCCAAAATCCTCATCAAAACAACATGCTGTTCACTATTGCATATATTAACCATGTTCTAAAAATCAATTGGTTTATAATCTTTTGTAAAGATAGCGCAATTCTGTGCAATCACAATGCACAGTAAACAAAAAATCCAAGATGGATACATTTCTTTCCATGTATTGATAAATGACTTAATTACTAGACTCACTTAAATTTGTTGGTATTGCAATAGATTTGGAGCGATAATCGAAAATAAGAAGTCAAAGCAATAAACGATTTTACCAAAATTCTGCAATGATAGAGAAAGTAGACACTGGACATTATCCATATTTTGCAGTCCATCTAGCTTTTCTCCAAAGGCAAGGGATGATTTAAAAACTAATATGCACAGTATTGTTCTTCGTTTGAAAAGCTTGTTTGCTATTCCTTTTTCCCTAACAATTGTTTTGGCAATTATAGAAATACTCTGTATTTTTGCATTTAATAGAGCGTTCTTTTGTTTTAATGCAAAACAAGAAAAATATAGAACTTCGCTCGTTTCTAAATCGTTACCTGTTAAAAAATATATTCTTATAAACTGCTTATTTTCAGTGTGTAGGATAAATGGTGATGCCTAGCGCAGTGGGTGGTCAGCACCTTGTCGATGCCGCACACGGCCGCGATCTCCTTCATGTAGGCATTCATCTTCTGGTTGCTCGGCGTGGGAAGCACGCGCCCGCGAGCGAGGCACGCCTCGTCCCGCTCGTAGCGGCGCAGGATTTCGAGCGAGGCCGGAAGCAGCGGGATGCGGCTCATGACGGAGGTCTTTTCGCGCGGCTTGTGGATCCACCACCGCCCCTCGTCGTCCTGCGAGAGGTGCTCGCGCCGCAGGTGGTCGGCGTCGGCGAAGGCCAGCCCCGTCAGGCAGCAGAAGACGAAGACGTCGCGGATGCGGGCCAGCCGGTGGTCGAGCTCCTTGCGGGTCAGCAGTTCCAGTTCATGCGCCGTAAGGTGCTCTTTGGCCTGCACCTCGTCCTCTTTGAGTTTATAGTAGCGGAACGGATTTTTCGTGATCCACTCGTTGCGCAGGCAGTAGAGGACGAAGTTGCGCAGACAGTCCATGACGGCGACCGCCCCGTTGTGGCGGCAGCGGTGGGCGGTTTGCAGGAAGAGGTTGAAGCCGTCCAGAAACTCGTAGTTCATCCGCTCGACGGGAATGTCCTCGGCCTTGCCGCGCTGGGCGAGGTACTGTTTCAGGTAGCGCAGCAGCCGTTCGTACTTGTCGGCCGTGCGCTGCGTGATGCGCACGCCCACCTCGCCCTGCCGCCGCTTCGCGTAGTCGGCGAGGCCTGCGATGAGCATCATCGTGTTGCAGGTCGGGTTGAGGTAGCGCTGCTTGATCTGCGCCGCATTGGCCGCATAGCCCTCGGCCAGCAGCTTGGTGCGGATGTCGATGATTTTGACGCGGAAATCGTTCAGTCGCTCGTTGACCTGAATGGCCAGCTTGTTCGTTCCCATCGCGCGCTCCTTGTGCTGGTTCCACGTTTCGGGATTGCTGTCGCACTGAGTGTAGACCTCTTGCCGGAGCCCTCCGGTCGTAATGCGTGCGAAGATGGGCGCCAATCCGTTTTTCTTCGGTCGTCCTTTCCGCATCAAGAAAAGAATGGCAAATGTCTCTTGTCTCATGACGTTGAAATTTTTTGGTTAACAAAACGTCCGCAAGAGAGAATTATTACGACGTAAAACGCAGCGAAACAGTGCATTGCAAACGTACTCGGGAGCAAATTCCGTCGCGCAGCCCGTTTTTCGCCTCCGCTCCCTTTCGTGCTCCCGCGAGTTTGCTGCGAAATGCTTTCGGCTTCCGGTTCAGAGAATTTGCCGACACCTTTGCAAAACGATGATATACAATCAATTTGCACTTGTTTGCACCGAACGGGCAACGAAAAAGGAGCCCTTCGAAAAGGCTCCTTTGTGCGGATAAAGGGACTCGAACCCCCACGCCCTGAGGCATCAGATCCTAAGTCTGACGTGGCTACCAATTACACCATATCCGCAAATATCCGAACAGGAATTGCAAAAGCCGGGAGTAAAACCGGATTTAGGCGGTGCGTGAAACGCGTCCTGTCCTTTGCAAAGTTACCGGAAAACGAGCGCAATCGTGCGGGATTGTCCGTAAAGATTGCCGGATCGGTTCCTGTCCTTTGTAAGGATAAGGAAAGCAAGCGACAAGCCGAATAAATTCGAGCATGCCCGAGCCGTATCTTATCTGCTGCAAAGATAACTAAAAAACCTTTTTCTCGAATGGATGCCCGGCGATTTTGCCGATTTTTGGTTACTTTTGCAAACTATTTCAATCGATTATGCCGTATAAACTGACACTGGTTCTTACTCCGAAGCAAGCTGCCGACGTAAAATACTATACTGAACAGGCAGCTCGCCGTGCGGGTGTCGCGGAGCAGGATGTGGCTTTGGTGCGGGTCGTCGGACGTTCGATCGACGCCCGGCAGCGGCAGCCCAAAGTGAATCTTACGCTCGAAGTTTATGCCGATTGCGAACCGCAGCCCGCACCCGTGCATTTCGACTATCCGTCGGTTGCGGGGCGTACGGAGGTCGTGATCGTCGGTTCGGGCCCTGCGGGGTTGTTTACGGCTCTGCGGCTGATCGAACGGGGATATCGCCCGGTGATTCTGGAGCGGGGACGCGATGTGTCGGCCCGCAAGCGGGACATCGCGCAGATCAACCGCAACGGTGCGGTCGATCCCGATTCGAACTATGCCTTCGGCGAGGGCGGAGCCGGAACATTCTCCGACGGCAAACTTTTCACCCGCAGCAAGAAGCGGGGAGACTACAACAAAGCGCTGCAAACGCTGGTTTTTCACGGCGCTACGTCCGAAATTCTTTACGAATCCCATCCCCATATCGGAACGGATAAACTGCCGAGGGTGATCTCCAATATCCGGCGGACGATTCTCGAAGCCGGCGGATCGTTCGTTTTCGATGCGCGGGTTACCGATGTCGAATTGCACGACGATCGCGTAAAAGGGGTGTGGGTCGGAGATACCCTTTATGAAGGAGCGGCTGTGGTTCTTGCTACGGGACATTCGGCCCGGGATATTTACGAGTTGCTGCACCGGCGGAGCGTGCGCCTGGAAGCCAAACCTTTCGCAATGGGCGTGCGGATCGAACATCCGCAGGCGCTTATCGACTCGATACAGTACCACTGCGAGTCGCGGGGAGAGTATCTGCCTGCGGCCTCCTATTCGTTGGTCAGCCAGGAGGGTGGGCGTGGCGTCTATTCGTTCTGTATGTGCCCCGGGGGATTCATCGTTCCGGCGATGACCGATGCGGCCGAATCGGTGGTGAACGGTATGTCGCCCAGCGGCCGGAACTCCGTTTTCGCCAATTCCGGTCTGGTGACCGAGGTGCGGCTTGCGGATTTCGAGCATCTGCGGGCAGAGTGGGGCGAGCTGGCCGGGCTGAAATTCCAGCAGCAGTTCGAGCGGCTGGCCCGGCAGCAGGGCGGCGAGCATCAGATCGCTCCGGCCCAGCGTGTCGCCGATTTCGTCGCGGGGTGTGCGAGCGGTTCGCTATCCCGGACTTCGTATATACCGGGCGTTGTGCCTTCCCGGCTGGATAAGTGGATGCCCGGATTTATTGCCTCTTCCCTGCGGGCGGGTATCGCCACTTTCGGGCGGCGGATGCGGGGATTCCTGACCAATGAAGCGTTGGTCGTGGGCGTCGAGTCCCGCACCTCGACCCCCGTGCGGATTCCGCGCGATGCGCAGACGCTGATGCACCCCGAGGTCGCCGGGCTTTTCCCTGCGGGCGAAGGAGCTGGGTATGCCGGCGGAATCATCTCGGCGGCGCTTGACGGCGAGCGTATTGCCGATGCCGTTGTAAATTATTTGAAAAAATAGCGTATGGATAAGAAGGAAGTGGTGGTCGTCGTTCCTGTTTATCGGCCGGAATTGACCGTCTGGGAACGGGCGTCGTTGAGGCAGACTGTTGGGGTGTTACAGGAAAATTATCCGGTCGAACTCTTGGTTCCCTGCGGTATGGATTGCTCGGCGATCCGGCGTGAGTTCTCCGGACTGCCGGTTCGGGAGGTGTCGGACGAATGGCTGGGCCGCAAGAACGGGATTGCGGGATACAACCGGATGATGCTTTCGGCCGGATTCTACGAGTTGTTCCGCGATTACGAATATCTCCTGATCTGCCATACCGACGCCTGGATTTTCCGGGACGAACTCGGCGACTGGTGCCGCAGGGGATACGACTGTGTGGCCGCTCCCTGGGTCCGCCGCAAAGTGTATGATCTGCCGATTCTGAAGCAATACCTGCGATGGAGGCTTCGCCGCGCACAGCGGGCGGGCCGGATGATCCGGCAGTCGCTCTACGGGAAGATCGGAAACGGAGGTCTTTCGCTGCGCCGCGTGGAGAGCTTCCGGGCCGCCTGCGAAAGGTACGGCGACGAGATCGAGCGGTTTTGCTCGATGGGCAACCACCTGGGCAACGAGGATGTTTTCTGGGCCGTCGTTCCCGAAGGGTTTCGTTATCCTTCGCAGGAGGAGGCGCTGCGGTTCGCGTTCGACACCAATCCCCGCTATTGCTACCGTTTGTGCGGCAGTCGCCTGCCGATGGGGTGCCATAGCTGGTCGAAGCCCCGGATGTGGCGCTTCTGGCAGCAGATTATTCCGCTGCCCGGCGCGGCGAGCGGCGCCGCAGCGGATAAGTGATCCAGTACGCCAGAGTATTGACCGTCGTATGGAAAAGGTGCTTGCCCAGCCCTTTTCGCTTCTGGTCATTGACCATCAGAACGGTTTTGTAGCAAATCTTCAGCCGGTTGTGCCGGACCCATACCGAGAGCAACCGTTCGCTCAAATACCCCATCACGCGTCCCTGCACGGGGTCGTCCTGAATCTCGATCCGCCGCTCCACCTCGAACAGAATATCGAACAGCCATGCCGAGTAAGCCTCGAACCGCTCGCGCGGCAGGACGAACATGTTGAAATGCGAGAGGCGGTTGTTGCGGAAGAACACCCGATCGAAATCCGGCAGGTAGGCCGGATATTTTTCTGCGATCACCTGCCGTGCGGTCAGCAGGTCGCTTTCGATGTGGCACTTGCAATAATCCGTGTAGAGGTTGTAGGGATAGATCTTCGGCCGGGCCATGACGATATCGCAGCGGCTGAAGAGGCGGTCGAAGTCGGGGACCGGATGCGGTGCCGAGAAGAAGGCTTCCGAGCGAACCGTCCGCAGCGAGCAGGCCGAACCGCCTTCGAAGTCGAAATAGCGGCGATAGTGGTTCAACCCGATGTAGTCTGCGTCGTGCAGGTTTTTCCAGGCCCAGTAGTGGGCCGTGAGTTCGCAGTAGTGGCGGTTGCGGTCGCTGATGTTGTCGCCCGTGTCGTCGCCGACGGCGAACGGAAGTTCCGTTTGCGAAATAGCCCGTCCGACCTGAACGGGCTGGTAGGGCGGGGTTTTGAGGCATGCGTCCTGCTTGTGGGCGCAGACCAGGATGACGGTTTTGCTCATTTTTCTAAAGGGTAAGTTTGAGAGCGCTTTCGATCACTTTGTCCATGTCGTAGTAGCGGTATTCTCCGAGTCGGCCGCCGAAGATGACTTTCCGGTCCCGGTCGGCCAACGCCTTGTAGCTTTCGTAAAGTTTCGTGTTGCGCTGGTCATTGACGGGGTAGTAGGGCTCGGCTCCATGTTCGTACGGGGCCGGGTATTCCCGGGTAATGATCGTGCGGGGCTGATCGCCGCCCGGTTCGAAATGCTTGTGTTCGATGATCCGGGTGTAGGGAATTTCGCGCTCGGTGAAATTCATTACGGCGACGCCCTGATAGTTGGGGGTGTCGAGCGTTTCGTGTTCGAAGCGCAGCGAGCGGTACTCCAGCTCTCCGAGTCTAAAATCGTAGTATTCGTCGATGCGGCCCGTGAAAACGATGCGGTCGCAGAGGCTTTCCCAGTGCGTGCGGTCGGCGAAGAAATCGGTGTCGCAGCGCACCTCGACGCCTGCGAGCAATCCGTCCACGAGTTTGTTGTAGCCGCCGATGGGGATACCCTGCCAGCGGTCGTTGAAGTAGTTGTTGTCGAAGGTGAAGCGCACCGGCAGGCGTTTGATGATGAATGCCGGCAGTTGGGTGGCGTCGCGTCCCCACTGTTTTTCGGTGTAACCTTTCACGAGCCGTTCGTAGATGTCGATGCCGACCAGCGAGATGGCCTGTTCTTCGAGGTTCCGGGGCTCCGAAATGCCTGCTTCGTGACGCTGACGGTCGATCATCTCCGCTGCCTGGGCGGGCGTGGTAACGCCCCACATGGCGTAAAAAGTGTTCATGTTGAAAGGCAGGTTGTAGAGCTTGCCCTTGTAGTTGGCCACCGGGGAGTTGATGTAGTTGTTGAATTCGACGAAGCGGTTCACGAACTCCCACACTTCGCGGTTGGAGGTGTGGAAGATGTGGGCGCCGTATTTGTGGACGCGGATGCCTTCGCGCTCCTCGCAGTAAGCGTTTCCGCCCGTGTGGGGCCGTCGGTCGATGACCAGCGCTTTCTTACCGGACCGTGCGGCCCGGTAAGCTGCGACTGCGCCGAAAAGTCCGGCTCCGACGATCAGGTAATCGTATTTCGACATGATGCAGCGGGTTTATATGTGAATCAATCGGGTGAGGCGTCGAAGCAGCCTGCCGGAGAGAGCTCCGAGGGCGAAGACCCACCGGCTGCGGGCTGCGACTTTCCGATCCCGGCGGTCGGTGAGAAACGCGGGGTCGAAGGTCGAAAGATACTCTTTGCGGGCATTGCGGGCCGCTTTCGCGGCAATATGCAGCTCCTCGTTCGTTTTCGACGCCGCGACCGCTTCGCAGCATTGTTGTAACCGGATGCGGGCTGCGACATAACGCCCTTCCGGGGTAGGTGCGGCCTGTAGGAAAAGGTCGTGTAGCTGGCGGGAAACACGGAGAATCAGCTCCGTCGGCTTGCGTTTTTTGGAGAGGCCGCTGCCGAGGACTCGGTAGTGGTAGGGCGTTTTTTCGTTGATGACGATGCGCGAAACGTGGGGAATGTATTGCAGGAGGAAGATTTCGTCTTCCCGGTGCGAGAGCCCCTCGATGAAGCGGAGCCCGTTCTCGTCGATGATCCGTTTGACCAGCAATTTATTGACGGTGAATCCCAGCATGTCGTGCCGCCGCAGGGCGACGATGGCTTCCGTGCAGGCTTGGCCCTGTACGTCCATGGCAGGCGCTGTCAGCCGCCGGTCCGATTTGCCTTCCCGGTGTTGCAGGATGCCTGTCACGGGCAGCGTATGTTCGTCCATGCCTGCTTCGACGAATTGTTGCAGGTAGTCTGCATCGACCCAGTCGTCGGGATCGCAGAAGGTCAGGTATTCGCCCCGGGCGTGTTCGATACCCGCGTTGCGGGCCGTGCTCAATCCTCCGTTGGGTTTGTGGACGACCCGGATCCGGGAGTGTTCCCTGGCATAGCGGTCGCAGATTTCGCCCGAGGAGTCCTTGCTGCCGTCGTCGATAAGCAGGATTTCGTAATCCTGGAAACTTTGCTGCAACAGGCGGTCCAGGCTGGTGCACAAGTAGGCTTCCATGTTGTAAATCGGAACGATGACGGTGATGAGCATTTGTGTCGGGGTAAAGGTTAAACTTTACAAAAATAACTCTTTTTTCCCATTTCCGGTGCAATTTGCATCCGGAAATGGGAAGTATCGCTCCAATGCGGTATTTTTAGAGGGCTGTCCGGTCGTTGCCGGATCGATTCCCGGCGAATTTAGCGGGCGAAACTGCGGGGAAGATCTTTGAACACCTTGTGCCAGAACATTATCATCCGGGGATGACGGTAGCGCTCCCGCCAGGCGAGGCGGACCGAGAGATAGGGCTCCTCGTTCCAGTGGCTGCCGGCGGCTTTGCGGATCCGCAGCAGGTGTTTGCCCGCGATCGAGAGGCGGCAGATCAGGGGCGGGTCTATGAGCCGGAAGGTTTCTTCGAGGATGCGGAGCGTTTCGATGTGCTTGCGTCCTGTGGCTATCGACTCTGCGGTGGTGTTGCTGTCATGTACCCGGTAGTAGTTGAGGGGTTCGGCAAGATAGACGACATTTCCCCCCCCCGATACGATCTGTATCCAGAACAGCCAGTCGCCGCAATAACGGTATTGGGTGTAATTGTCGCCTGCGGGGAGCGCACTGCGCCGCACCAGTGCCATTCCTGCGTTGTAGATGGTGTTCCTCGGGCAGAGAAAACGGTAGAGGAAGAAACGGCTGCCGAATCGGATCTGCTTGTGTTTGGGGTATTTGACGGGCGCCTCCTCCCGTATGGTCCGGGAGTGGGAATCGACGATATAGCTGCTGGTGAAAACTATGCTGCAATCCGGACGGGTGTCGAGAATCCGGACGCACCGTTCCAGAAAACAGGGAGAGGAAAAGTCGTCGCTTTCGGCGATCCACACGTAATCGCCCGTGGCTTTCGACAACCCCTTTTTCCACTGTTTGAAAGGTGATCCGCTGTTCCGTTCATTATAGAAAATGCCGGAAACTTTGGGGTGATTGCGGTATCGTTCGAGAATTTCACGGCTGCCGTCTGTCGAACAATCGTCGAGCAGAATCAGTTCGAAGTCCTGAAACGTTTGTTGCAGAATACTTTCGATACGCTGCTCGAGATAGGGAGCATGACAGTAGTTGGGAACAATGACCGAAACGGTGGGCATGCGAAAAATATATTATGTATTTAATCCGCTTGCAAAGATAGCGGTTTGAACTGAAATATTGCTTGTGCAGGTCATTAATCTTAAATTTATGATTTTTGCCGATCGGATTTCGGAATGTTTTTAATTTCGGCGACTTTTGGGCAGGAGTTGTGGGCGAAGGACGGCAAGGTGTGCTTCTTCTATATCGGGAGCCGCTGCCTTGCGTCGAGATAAACGGTCTTTGCATTGCTCCGTTGCGCATCCGGTTCGAATCGGGATTCCCGGTCTTTGTACCGGAGCCGTGGAGTGCAAAATAAAAAGTGACCTGTTACAGTTGTTTTCGGTAGTGGATAGGGAATTGATTTCGCTTCGCCTGTCTTCAAACGTCACGACTCGGCGGCTCGAACGGAGTTCGTCCGGGTCTCGCTGCTCCGTTTGTTCGAATGGGGTTCTCCTCCCCTTGTCCCGTTACTCCGGAGAGTCAGTAATAAAAAAAGCGACTATTACAGTCGCTCTTGGTAGTGGATAGGGGATTCGAACCCCTATGTCGTGCGTGAGAGGCACGTATCCTAACCCTTAGATGAATCCACCGTTGAAATTTGGTGTTGCAAAGGTAATACGATGTTTTGAATTTACAAATTTTTTTTCGTGAAAACTGTTGTTTTTTTCTCGGGCCGTTTGTTCGTCCGTCTTTTTATGTACATTTGTAGAAGATAGGATGTACTTGGGCATAACCCGATTATATGCGGTTCTGCATGGGACATTCGTTATATCTTGTTTAGAAAAAATTTCGGATTCGTATGAAACGTGTGATTCTCCTTTTTCTTGTTTTTGCCGGATTGACTTTCGGATCGTGCCGCCGGCAGACCGTGATGCCGCAATTCGATATCGTGGTGACGGATACCGTAGCGGTACGCGGCGGAATACCCTGTCGCTTCCAGTATGCCTTTACCTCGATCGCCAATGCCGACGAAGCTCCGGCATTGCAGGCGATCCAGGAATCCAATATGCTCTATTTCTTCGGACTGGAGCATTTCCAGGGCGGGGTGCAGGAGGCTGTCGATTGGTCTATCGGGCAGTTCATGGACGAGTATATCGGTACCCTGGATGAGTCGGTACCCCAGTGGGAAACCGAAATGGAGATGGCGGTCGAGTCCGAGGCCCGTGTGGTGGATACGTTGCTGGTCTATACGATTTCGAGTTCGAACTATACGGGCGGTGCGCACGGTATGTACAGCATCAATTGCCATAATTATTCCATTGCGGGTGGTTATGAGCTGGCTTTGTCCGACTTGTTCGATGCGGCACGACAGGAGGCTTTGATCGGGTTGATCCGCAACAAGCTTTACGAACAGTTCGGTGTCACGGGGGACGAAGGTCTGGTGGCGCAGGGATTTTTTCCCGAATACATTTCCACGACCGAGAATTTCGAAGTGACCGAGGACGGCATTACGTTTTACTATAATCCTTACGACATCGGATGCTATGCCCTGGGCGGTGTCGAGGTGCATATCACGCGCGAGGAGATGCAGGGGTTGTGACAGGATGTGGGCGTGCGGCTCTCCGGCGGTAGTCGTCGGATGAAACCGGTATAAAAAATGGAGGCGACAAGATATCTTGTCGCCTCCTCCCATCAAAAATTAACCCTAAAATTATCCCTTTCCAAGAATGTCCGAAAGATAGCAATCGAGATAATACAGATCTGCATCGTCGCCGATCACTTCGTTCTTCATCAGTTCTTCGTCGGAGATAGACCTTGATGTATCCGTTTTGTCGTTTTCAATCATAGGAGGCCCTTTTAGTATTTCTTCTTTCGTTACATTAAAGAAACGGTGGCCTCCGGGCTTTATTGCATACGGATTAAGATAAAATAAGTTCTTTTTCCCTAATCATGCGCCGCAGGTTGATAAGTGCATAGCGCATGCGTCCCAGCGCTGTGTTGATGCTTACGCCGGTTTGCTCGGCGATCTCCTTGAAACTCATACCGGAGTAGTAGCGCATCATCACCACCTCGCGCTGCTCCTCCGGAAGCAGTTCGATCAGGTTGCGCACGTCGCTTTCGATTTGCGAGGAGATCAATTCATCTTCGATCGTCTTTTCCGCGAAACGCAGCGATCCCAGTACGTTGTAGCCGCTTTCGCTTTCATTGACCTGCTTGTTCTGCTTGCAGGCGCGGAAGTGGTCGATCACCTGGTTGTGCGCGATACGCAGAACCCACGAAAGGAACTTGCCGTTGTCGGTGTAGCGGCCTTCGTCGATGACGCGTATGACTTTGATGAATGTTTCCTGGAAGATGTCGTCCGCTACGTCGTTGTCCTTGACCATCATGTAAATATAGTCCCGAACCCGACGCTTGTGGCGCTCGATCAATTTGGAAATGGCACTCTGATCACCCGAACGATAATTATTAAGCAAGTGCTGGTCGCTTAATACTTGAATGTTCATACTCTTTTCTCCTGAATTAGTTATTAAGAGTAGAATGTTTCGATAGGCAATCTTTTAAGTTGTTAAGTTTCTGTTTTTTGATGCGCCGGATACCCGTTTCGACATCTTTTGTGTCGGAAAGGTAGAAATAATTATCCCAAAAAACAAACTTTTTAGATTTCTATTTTTTCGGCAGGGTATCGATGAATTAACAATAACTATGCCAAAAATAAAATCTATCAGATATTTTTATCTTTCTCCGAGTCCGAAGATGAAAGTTTTTCAGTTTCGATCGGTTCTACATGAATGGAAATGAGCGTATTGGGGCCGAATCGCTCTTTGAGCCGGCGTTCGATATCGACGGTCAGTTGATGGGAGCGGAGCACGCTCATCCGAGGATCGACGCGGATATGGGCTTCGATGGCGACGGTGGCTCCGATACGGCGTGTGCGCAGATGGTGCGGTTCGGTCACCTCCTTCGAGTGAGTCAGGATGTTCAGTATCTCCTGCTCGGTTGCGGCGGGAAGGGCATGTTCGAGCAGTTCTCCGAGGCCGCTTCGCAGCAGGTCGAACGCGATCTTGAAGATGAAGACCGAAACGACGAGGGCCGCCAGCGGATCGGCGATGCGCCACTTGTCGCCCAGAAAATAGGCGAGCCCGATACCTGTCATGGTGCCGATCGACGAAAGTGCGTCGCTGCGGTGGTGCCAGGCGTTGGCTACGACGCTCGGACTGTCCGTCTGACGTCCCACACGAACGGTATAGCGATACAGGACCTCTTTGGCGACGATCGAAATTGCGGCGGCGATCAGGGCGATCGCGCCCGGTCGTCCGATTATTTCTCCGGTCAATACCAGACGGATATTGTGGATGCTGTCGGCCAGAATGCCTCCGCCGACGGCGATCAGGGCCAGGCTGATGAGGATGGAGGCCAGGGTTTCGTACTTGCCGTGTCCGTAGTTGTGGCCGGCGTCTTCGGGTTTGGAGGAGATCCGGGCGAAGATCAGCACGATGACATCGGTCGCCAGGTCCGATATCGAGTGCACGGCATCGGCGATCATGGCTCCGCTTCGGCCGAGGATGCCGGCCGCGAGTTTCAGGAGGGAGAGGGCGATATTGACGACCATTCCGATCCAGGTTACCCGGTAAATTTTTCGGGTGCGTTCCGTGGGTTGATTCATGTCCGGTTGCTGTTTGCTCCGGGCGGTGTCGCACCCGGATGTAGGTTATCCTTGCATTTTCCGCTCCACGACAGGATGTCGAGCCGGATAATCTCTGTCCGGTGGAAAGACTTTTCGACATATTGCCTGCCGATTGTCTTATACTCCGGGGAATATTTGCCGATCAAATGGTCCAGGGCCCTCCGACGTTCCTCCGCTGTGAGCCCCGTGCGGGCCCGGCAGTCGAGCAGGATGCTTTCGTAGAAGGTCGTAAACCGCGCGGGCAGCACCTGCGTTTTGCCGACGATGCAGAAAGTGACGCGGTCGCACTCCCGGAGGCAGTGCAGCTTGCGTCCTTCGGGGGCGCAGTGGATGTAGATCGCGTCGGCTTCGTCCCAGACATAGTTCAGGGGCACTCCGTAGCCGCCGCCTTCGGGACGCTGCATGCAGAGTATGCCGTATTCGCCCCGCCGCAACAGCTCCGTCGCCTCCGGTTGGTCGAGCAGGCGGTCCTGCCGGCGGATTGAATCGTTCTGATAGTTCATGACCTGTTTCCTGCAAAAACGAAGACGGACACTTCTCTGAATGGCATCCGTCTTCGTTGTGATGATTCGGTATCGACAGCGGTTTAGTAGCTGCGGGCGAAAAGTACGCGGCGGTGCGACGGTTTGCCGCTGAATACGCATTTGCCCTCCTCCTCGACCGCATCCATCGGGATACAGCGGATCGTGGCTTTCGTAGCGTCCTTGATCGCCACTTCGGTTTCGACCGTCCCGTCCCAGTGGGCCGAGATGAAGCCGCCCTTGTTCTCCAGCACATCGACGAATTCGTCCCACGTGTCCACTTTGGTAATCATCGAATTGCGGTAGTCGAGCGCCTTGCGGAAAATATTCTGCTGGATTTCGTCCATCAGGGATGCCACCCGGTCGGTGAGTCCCTCCTGGGGAACGGTTTCCTTTTCGAGCGTATCGCGCCGGACCAGTTCGATCGTGCCGTTCTCCAAGTCGCGGGGGCCGAGAGCCAGACGTACGGGGACGCCCTTGAGCTCGTATTCGGCGAACTTGAAGCCCGAGCGGACGTTGTCGCGGTCGTCGATCTTCACGGAGAGTCCCTTCGACTTGAGCTCTTCGGCGATGGTGCGAAGACGTTCTACGATCTGCCGCATCTGCTCCTCTCCTTTATAAATAGGTATCAGGACGACCTGAATCGGGGCGAGTTTCGGAGGCAGCACCAGGCCGTTGTTATCCGAGTGAGCCATGATGAGCGCTCCCATCAGACGGGTCGAAACACCCCAGGAAGTGGCCCATACGTATTCGAGTTTGCCCTCCTTGTTGATGTATTGTACGTCGAATGCCTTGGCGAAGTTTTGGCCCAGGAAGTGCGACGTGCCGCTCTGGAGGGCCTTGCCGTCCTGCATCAGCGCTTCGATCGTGAGGGTATCGACCGCACCGGCGAACCGTTCGTTCGGCGATTTGTGACCGACGATTACCGGTACGCCCATCCACTCCTCGACGAATTTTTGGTAAACGTGGATCATCCGGGTAGCCTCCTCGATGGCCTCCTCCTTCGTGGCATGGGCCGTGTGGCCCTCCTGCCAGAGAAATTCCGCCGTGCGCAGGAACAGGCGGGTACGCATCTCCCAGCGTACGACGTTCGCCCACTGGTTGCAGAGGATCGGCAGGTCGCGGTAGGACTGGATCCAGCCCTTGTAAGTGTTCCAGATGATCGTTTCCGAGGTGGGACGGACGATCAGCTCCTCTTCGAGTTTGGCATCGGGATCGACCACGACGCCCTTGCCCTCGGGATCGTTTTTCAGGCGGTAGTGGGTGACCACGGCGCACTCCTTGGCAAAGCCTTCCACGTGGTCGGCCTCTTTCGAGAAGAACGACTTGGGGATGAAGAGCGGGAAATAGGCGTTCTGATGCCCCGTATCCTTGAACATCCGGTCCAGCGCGGCCTGCATCTTCTCCCAGATGGCATAGCCGTAGGGTTTGATGACCATGCACCCGCGGACGGCCGAATTCTCAGCCAGCCCGGCCTTCACGACCAGCTCGTTGTACCACTGCGAATAGTTCTCGTCGGACTTCGTAAGGTCTTTCAGTTCCTTTGCCATATCTTTTTAATTTTTACTTTTATTTCGAGTTGCAAATATACGAAAAAATTAAAGGTCCGTCGCAACGACAGACCTTTAATTATTATGTATATGCCTTTAGAAGCGGAATCCGAGCGTCAGCGCCACGTTGTGACGGGTGATCTCGGTTTTGTAGAGACCGCTCGTGTGGATTTCATCGGGCTTGACCCCGGCCTCGTCGTACCGGTTGCCGTAGAACAGCATGTAGGGGGTCAGCTTGTTCCGTGCATAGCAGTATGCAAGGTCGATGTAGGCACGCTTGAAACTGATGCCCAGTCCGGCCGTATAATAATTCGTCTGGTAAACGACCGGAGAGGAGAGAATAATGTCCGAGTCCTTCAGCATCGAGCCGTTGTACCCGTAACCCGCACGCACCGCGAGCATCGGCAGCGGCCGGAACTCGGCACCGATCCGCAGGGTGTTCGAACCTTTGTAAAAAGTCTTGAAATTCTGCTTGAAATCATACATCGTCATGCCGGAGGGCTGCTCGGGCATCTCCTTCATCCGAATCCCGTTGTACCAGTCGCGCTCGTAGTCGACCGACAGAACGGCCACCCGCCCGAAGGTGTACGAGGCGCCGAACAGCAGCCGCGAGGGCGTCACGAAACACCACGAGTATTCGTTCTCGTCGCGCCATTCCGGGGAATATTGTTCCGACGTGTACTCATGGGGCCGGAAATCGCTTTTGTCAGCATCCGTGGGCCCCAGCGAAACTGTCGACATGGCGACCTGATAGCGGCGATTGAGGGAGTAATAGGTCGGGGAGTGGAAAGCCACGCCCAGACGAAGCCCCGCAAAGGGACGATACGTCAACCCGAGTTTGAAATTCACACCCGAACCGTCGACGATCGAGGTCTGCGTCATACCCATCGACTGCATCACATTGGAAAGCTCATTGCCGTTCACATCGACCGCAGTATCCCCGGTTCCGTAACCATATCCGTAACCGTTACCGCCTCCGTAGGAGTAGTCCTCGCCGTAATAGTACTCCTTTTTCTGGTAGATGCGCTGAATGCCCAGCGTAAACCCGAAATAGAGTTTGTTGTCTATATTCCCGCCCATCGAAATATCGAACTCGCCGGCCGATCCGGTGCTGCGCAGCGACGTACCCGCGTCGATGACCGCATTGCTGCCGATCTCGGAAGGATACCACTCCCCGTCCCCGTTCATATCGAGCAGGTAAGACTTATAGCCTGCCACGCCGTTCCAATACATCGGGTCGATATCCCAGTTGTTAACGGGGCCAAAAATGGTTTCCTGAGTTATTACGCCGTTTTTGTTGATGCCTATATTCCCGGATTCCAACTGGACGGCCAATGCATCGGCGATCGAGGAGTTGCTACCCCCGTACTGGAACGAATAGTTGTAGTTATAGTCGGCCAGCCGGTTGTAGCCGATACCCAGATTGAAGCTGACCAACCGTCCGGACCCTTCGTAAACATTGAACACAGCGCCGATATTTCCCAGCGCGAAGCGGTTCCGTGAATTGCCCTGATACGGCGTCATCCCCTCGGTCGACGAGCGCGACAGGCTCAGCATCGGCGTTATCGCCACCTCGTTGTCGAGATACATGCCCAATCCGGCCGGGTTGATCGACATCGACGCCTGATCGGCGCCCAAGGAGGTAAATGCACCGCCCATACCCATCGAACGCGCGGTGCTGAAATTGAACTGCACCTGCGAAAGGGAGAACAGATCGCCGGGGCTCATGGCATCGTTACCCAGCATCATGCCGCCGATCTCGTAGTTAAAATTACTCTGTGCTGCGGCCGGGCCCCACCCGACCAGCAGGGCGGCAGCCGCTATCCATACTTTTTTCATGGCTTCTCTTTTTACTTACACCTGATTATCCCCGGCTAACGTCCCCGCGAACTCGAACCCGTGGTTCCGCCGCCACCGCCGCGCGAACCTCCGCCACCGCCCGAAGGGGCCGAGTAGGAAGGCGACGAATAAGAGGGCGAATAGCTCGACGACGAAGACGATCCGCGGCGTCCGCTGTTCTGGCCCGTATTCGAACTGCCCGGATTGTAGGTATTGCGGTCCGAACGGGTGTTCGACGGACGGTAAACGCCGGACGAAGAACTCCGGCGGTTGCCCCGGTTCCCTCCTTGATAAACGTCCGTCTTGAAGCCGCCGTTGCTTCCGGGACGACGATAGGTATTCACCGAATTGCCCGAACCCGAATACGGACGGGGACGGTTCACGATCGTCGAAGGACGGTATGACCCGTGTCCTCCGCCATGCCCCGGGCCCCAACCCGGACCGGGGTGATGATGGTGTCCGCCGTGCCACCCGGGCCCCCAGCCCCATCCGGGCCGGTACCAAGGATCGTACCACGAACTATACCACGGCCCCCACGGGCTGTACCAAGGATTGTTCCACGAATTCCACCCGAAACTCCAGCCCCAACTGCCGATCGAGAAGCTGGGTCCCCACGGCCTGTTCCAGCCCCAGTACCACGGATCGCCGTAAACGACCGTACCCCACGTTCCGAACATCGACGTGACGTACTTGGGCTCGACCCATACCTGATCGCCCGAGATAACGATGTTGTAGAACGCCGGATCGTAGGCCGAAGCGTAATTGAACGCGCTGCTGTAACGCGCGTTGAGATAACTTGACGGCATTTTGTAGCTCGGCGACTCGAAGCCGCGCAGACGGCGCGCATAGGCGCTTTCGTAGTCGTCGGCCAGTACGCTCTCATAAGGATTCGCATCCGCAGCCTGATACTCGTAATAGTTATTCTCGGCAGCAGCGGCCTCGGCCTCGGCGATCCTCGCCTCCCATTCGGCCCTGCGGGCTTCGGCGGCGGCACGCTGCGCCTCGGCCTCGGCCTGCTTCTTGCGGGCGATCTGTGTCTTGTCATGCACGGCGTACAGGTCGTCGGAGGCGTACCCCGCCGAAGCATAATATGCCGACGTGCAGCCGGCCATACCGGCGGACAGCAAGACGGTTCCGATTAAAATTTTCAACTTTTTCATAGCGCAGAAAGTGTTGTTTGCGTTACTCTTTATCTAAAAACGAAAACCATACCGCTTTTAGTATCACTTCATCCTTATAAACGGCCCCGCGCGGAAAATACTGCACGCGCGCAATGGGACTCTCGCCACCAAAGATAGGTATTATATCCGGAAAAACGTGAATCGGACGCCCCGGCATGGCTTTTTTTCAACCGATTGCAATTTTTTCCGCATGAAAATGTGCGAAAATAAAAAATATGTCTATATTTGCAGTCCCAAAACAACGGTT